>Ga0194112_10001986_pt1 | contig 29693 bp, 27 predicted proteins | sample TA2MahC400mmetaG_FD_146191 | JGI IMG/M metagenome (GOLD analysis project Ga0194112, IMG submission 146191) | Freshwater microbial communities from Lake Tanganyika, Tanzania - TA2015016 Mahale Deep Cast 400m | ecosystem: Environmental > Aquatic > Freshwater > Lake | place: Tanzania: Lake... | reverse complement strand
GTGCGACGCGGCCGCCGGCTGCGGATTATCGCCGAGGCGCCGGGCTTCCTCTACAAGATGGTCCGTAGCCTGACCGGGGTCCTTGTGGCAGTCGGGGAGGGGAGGCTGACCCAGGCCGCTGTCAGCGAGATGCTGGTCAGCGGGCAGCGAACGCCCGCCGTCCAGACGGCGCCGCCGCAGGGTCTGTTTCTCGAGCACGTATGGTACTGAGCGCGCTCGCCCCCCGGGTTCGGCGCTGGGGACGCCGGCTGGCCGCGGTCGCGTTCCCCCCGAGCTGCGTGCACTGCGGCGGCTTGGTGGACCCGGCGGAAACGCCGGCCGGCTTCCGGCATCTTTGCCAGCCTTGCCAAGCCGCCATGATAAGGGTGAAACCTCCCCATTGCTCAGTGTGCGGGCACCCCTTCCATGGCATCGTCGTGGGGGACCGGGAATGCCCCCGCTGCGTCGGGCTGGTCCCGGCTTACGGCGAGGCGCGCACCGCCAGTCTGTTCTCGGGACCCGTGCGCGCGCTGGTGATCGGCCTGAAGTACCACCACGGCCTGCACCTCCTCGCTGACTGCGCTGCGCTCTTCCGCGGCGCTCCCCATCTGCTAGACCACGTCCGCGGAGCCGGGTTGGTGCCGGTGCCCCTCCACCCGCGCAAGCGGCGTGAGCGCGGCTACAACCAGGCCGCGCTGCTGGCCTCCGAACTCGCCCGGGAGGCCGGCGGTGAGACCACGGTCGACTCCCTGCTGACCCGTCGGATCGACACGGAGACACAGACCGCCTTCGACCGAGAGCGGCGGCGGGCCAACCTGCAGAATGCCTTTGCACTCGCCCCCGGGGCCCGGCTACGGTCCTCGCGCCGATATGTCCTGGTCGACGATGTCTTCACCACCGGCTCCACGGTCAACGCCTGTGCGCGCGTTCTCCGCGAGGCGGGTTGCGGGCGCGTCGACGTAGCCACCCTTGCCCACGGCTGAAACCCCTGCCTCATGCACTTCGATAAGCCGACGTACACCGTGCGGAAGGTCCGGAAGAAGGACATCCCTAAGGGTCTCTACACCAAGGACCCCAGTTCAGGTGACATCCTCTTCAACAAGGAGTTGGAGGACAACCAGATGGTCTCCCCCAAGAGCGGCCATCACTTCCCCCTGGGCGCCCGCGCGCGGATCGCCAACCTCTTCGATCCGGAGACCTTCGTGGAGTGCGATGCCGCAATCCGGTCCAGTGATCCGTTGAAGTTCGTCGACTCGCAGCCCTATCCCGACCGGATTCGGCGTTACGAGAAGGAGAGCGGCCTGACCGAGGCGGTGGTGAGCGGCACGGGCCGGATCCACGGTCTGGAGGTGGCGGTCGCGGTGATGGACTTTCGGTTCTGCGGCGGCGCGATGGGGGCCGCGGCCGGGGAAAAAATTACGCGGGCGATCGAGCTCGCGCGCACTCGGGGCCTCCCGTGCATCATCTTCAGCGCGTCCGGCGGCGCCCGGATGCAGGAGGGAATTTATTCGCTGATGCAGATGGCGAAGACCAGCGCCGCCCTCGGCCGGCTCGCCGAGGCCGGCCTGCCATTCATCTCCGTCCTCACGCACCCGACGATGGGCGGTGTGACCGCCAGTTTTGCGACGCTCGGCGACGTGATCCTCGCCGAACCTGGGGCGCTGGTCGGTTTCGCGGGGGCACGCGTGATCAAAGATACCACCAAGCAGGCGCTGCCCGCTGGTTTCCAGACGGCGGAATTTCTCCTCAAACACGGGCTAATCGACCAGATCGTGCCCCGCCTCGAACTGCGCAGCCGCATTCATTCTCTGCTGACGGCCCTCTACGCGCGCCGCCGGCCGACGGCGCGGTGAACCCGGATTACGCCGCGGTCGCTGCGCGCCTCTGCGGCCGGAAGGCCGCGGGGGCACGCTTTGGGATCGACCGGATGCGGCTCTTGGCCGCCGCCCTCGGGCACCCGGAGCGGGCCGTCCCCTGCCTGCATGTCGCCGGCACCAACGGCAAGGGCTCGGTCGCCGCGATGCTCGATGCGATCCTGCGGGCGGCAGGCTGGCGGACCGGGCTCTACACCTCACCCCACCTCGTCCACCTTGGCGAGCGGGTGCAGGTCGACCGCCATCCGCTCACGGAGGATGAGATTGTCGCCTACGCCGCGGAATTCGAGCCGATCGCCGCCCGCCTCTGGGCCAAGGATCCGGGCGACGCCCCAGCCTTCTTCGAGTTGATGACGGCGATGGCCTTCCGTCAATTCTTGCGGAAGGCCTGCGATATCTCCGTTATCGAGGTCGGCCTAGGGGGTCGGCTGGACGCGACAACGGTCGTGACCCCGGAGGTGGCCGTCATCACGTCCATCGCGATGGATCACTGCGAGATCCTCGGGGACACGCTGGGCCAGATCGCGGCGGAGAAGTCCGGCATCATTAAGCCGGGTCGCCCCCTCGTGGTCGGACGTGTCCCGCCCGAAGCCGAGGCGGTGATCACGCGGATCGCCGCGGAGAGAGGGTCGCCGGTGCGCTGGGTCCGCCGTACCTTCGGCGACAATCTCGCGGCCTACCCGCAAACGAGCCTTGAGGGGGATTACCAGCGCTGGAACGCCGCGACGGCCACGCTTGCCGCCGAGGCGCTCGACGCGCGCTGGCGCCTCTCCCCCATTGTCATTCGCGCCGGGCTTGCTGCGGTGGAATGGCCTGGACGGTGGCAAAGGGTCCGCGCCGGTGGTCGGCTCGTCATCCTCGACTCCTCCCATAACCCGGAAGGCGCCGCCGTACTGTCCTCCAATCTGGCGCGTCTGGTCGCCGAAACGGGCCGGCGCCCCGTGGTCATCACGGGGATCCTCGGGGCGGTACGCGCGCGACCGTTGCTCGCCGCGATCGCGGAGCACGCCGCGGAAATCGTGCTGGTGCCCCCTGACCAGCCCCGCGCCTGCAGCGTGAACGAATTACGCGAGCTCATCCCCGCCGCCTTCAGTGGCCCGGTGCGTTCAGGCCGCGTCGACAAGCTGTTCCCGGAATCCGGGGTGTGCGAGGCGGGGCCGGCCGAAGGGGTGGTGGTGGTCACCGGCTCGCTCTACCTGCTCGGGGAGGTGCTGACCCGCTTCCGGCCCGGGGGCAGCGGTCGCTGAATTCGCGCTCGATTCGGCGTGCGCACGCTGCATAACACTGTGGAATGTGTTTCCCGCCGCTGCTACCCCTCCTTTTCCTTGCCCTAACTGTCACGCGCCTCGCGGCGGCGCTGCCGGTGCCGATCACCGCCGTCGAGGGCCGTGGCGGGATGGTGGTGGCCGGGCATCCCGAGGCGGCCGATGCGGGTTTGTCCGTGCTGCGCGCCGGCGGTAACGCGATCGACGCAGCGGTGGCCACCTCCCTCGCCGTCGGCGTGGCTGAGCCCTACGGTTCCGGCCTCGGCGGTAAACTGATGTTGCTCTACCACGAGGCGCGCACCGGGCGCACCTACGCGATCGACGCGATGGACGCGGCCGGTTCGGTCAATGTGGCCGCCTACCTGAAGCGCCCCGCCACCGCTCGAAGTTACGGCTATGCAGAAGTCTGCGTTCCCGGCCTCGCCGCCGGGTTGTGGACCGCGCACCAGCGCTGGGGGCGTCTCCCTTGGCCGGCGACCATCGATCCCGCGATCCGGCTCGCCCGGACCGGCTTCGAGGTGCTCCCCAAGACGCGTGAACAATTCCAGGAGCAGGAGCGCAAGCTGCGCCGGGGCGACGCGGAAATCGCGCGGCTCTACCTGCCCGCGGGACAACTGCCCGCGATCGGCAACCGTCTGCCGAACGAGGATCTCGCCCGCACGATGGAACGGCTCGCGCGCGAGGGCCGCGATGGTTTCTACCGGGGAAGCGTGGCCGAGGCGATGGTCCGCGCGGCGCAGGCGGGCGGCGGCTGGCTGACGATGGAGGATCTGGCCGGCTATGAGGCCCGCGTGGTTGAGCCATTGTCGGTCACGATACGCGGCTACACGCTCCTCGCGGGTCCGCCTCCCACCAGTGGGCCGACGCTGTTCCTGCTTATCCTCAAGGCGCTCGAGCCCGGCGGGCTTGCTCCGGCCCCGCTGCGTTCGGGCGACAACATCGACGTTCTCGGCCGCCACTGGCGCGCCGCCCTGCCCGACGTCCTGCGCACGGTCGGCGACGTTCCAGCATCCCGTTTCCAGGTCGAACGCCTGCTCGCGCCGGATGCGATCGAGGGCCTCCGTTCCCGGGCCCAGCCCGCGCCCGCCAGACCCGCCCGCAAGGTGGCCTCCGCCCCCGCGCGGCGCGACGACTTCCCGTTTTCCGAAAGCGCCCACGCCGCGACCACTCATTTCCTTGTCGCGGACCGGGAGGGCAACGTGGTCTGCGCGACCCAGTCCCAGAGCCTCCACTTCGGCGCCGGGGTGGTCCCGCCCGATACCGGCGTGGTGATGAACAACTCGATGAGTAACTTCGCGACGACTGACCAGCGTAGCCCCAACTACGTCGCCCCGGGACGTCGTTCCCGCAGCACGATTGGGCCAACGATCGCCGTCCGCGACGGCCGCGCTGTGTTCGCAGTGGGTTTGCCCGGCTCCGCCCGCATCCCGACCGGGCTTCTCCAGGTGCTGGCGGACCACGTGCTCCTTGGCCGCCCGCTGGAGGAGGCCATCGGCGACACGCGGTTTCATTTCCAATCCGCCCAGGGTGACGGCCCAGATCAGGTCGAAGCCGAGGGATCTCTCCCGGAAGCCGCCTCTGAGCGCCTCCGCGCGCTTGGCTGGAAGGTCGTCCTGCGTGAGCCCGCCGGCACGGGAAAATACTTCGGGGGCGTCAACGCCATTGAGGTGCGGCCGGACGGTACCCTGCGCGGTCTGGCGGACCCGCGGCGAACGAACGCGGCGCGGGGGTTTTAAGCGCGGACAAAAGCCTTGCCAAGCGCGGGGTGAGTCCCTGTGTTCGAACGCTTTCTATGCAAAAGACTAAGAAGTCCGTTGCCAAGCGGTTCAAACTCACCGCCCGCGGCAAACTCGTGCGCCGCACGCCTGGCTTCCGTCACTTGCTTGGCTCGAAGAGCACGAAGCAGAAGCGTCGTGCGACTCGGGACAAGCTGGTGGCCGCAGGCCATGCCGAGGCTCTCAAGCGCGCCCTCCCGTTCGGTCTCTGAACGGAACGCCACCCATCCCATCAACCGCTCCCAGAGGTGATTTTCCCAGCCGACCTCCGGGCGCCCAAATAGAAGGAATCCACCAACATGGCTCGAGCAACTAATGGTCCCGCGTCGCGCAAGCGCCGCAAGAAAGTGCTGAAGTACGCCAAGGGCTACTTCGGCAGCAAATCGAAGCTGTTCCGCTACGCCAAGGAAGCGGTCCAGCACGCCTGGCAATACGCCTACGCTGCCCGTCGCAAGAAGAAGGGCGACTTCCGCGGCCTCTGGATCGTCCGCCTCAACGCGGCCTGCCGCAACGCCGGCATCAGCTACAGCCGCTTCATCGAGGGGCTAAAGGCCGCCAACATCGGTCTCGACCGCAAGGTCCTCAGCGACCTCGCCATTCGCGATGAGGTCGCCTTCAACGCCCTGGTTCGCCAGGCGCAGCAGGCCCTCAAGGCCAAGGCCGCCGCGGCCAAGACCGCCTGAGGCGCCCCGGGGTCTCCCCGGTTTTCCTCACTCGCTGAAGGACGGGTTCCGCGCCCGCGGGACCCGTCCTTTCTCGTTTTCGCTTCCGCCCGCCGCAGGCTTCCCTCCCTCCGACGCTTCCGCCACACTCCCGCTTCCGAACCGTATGCAAGCGCAACTCCAAGCTGTCCTCGCGAAGGCCGCCGCCGAGCTTCCCGCCGTCCTCCTCCGGCCCGAACTCGAGGCCGCCAAGGCCCGCTATGTCGGCCCCAACGGGGAATTCACTGCCCTGATGAAGCAGATGGGCGCGGTGCCCAAGGAGGAGCGCCCCGCGGTGGGCAGGCTCATCAACGAGGCCAAGGGGCGGCTGCAGGTCCTGCTGGACGAGGCCCTCGCCCGCATCGCCGCCGCCGAACTGTCCGCCCAACTTGGGCCCGCGATCGATCCTACGCTGCCATCCCCCGACCCGGGACCTGGGACGCGGCATCCGCTCACCCTCGTGCGCGAGGAGATGTGTCGCATCCTGCGCAAAGTCGGGTTTTCCGTCGCTGACGGCCCCGAGGTCGAGAGCGAGTACTACTGCTTCGACGCGCTCAACACCCCCGCCGACCATCCGGCCCGCGACGAGAAGGACACGTTCTACCTCCCCACGGACGCCCGCTTCGGGAACGTCAGCAAGAAGGACCCTGCCGAGCGCTACCTCCTCCGCACGCACACCTCATCGGTTCAGATCCGCACAATGCTGCGCGGAGAACCGCCGATCCGCATCGTCTCACCGGGCCGCGTGTATCGCCGGGACACGACCGATGCCACCCACAGCGCGAACTTCCACCAGCTCGAGTGCCTTTACGTCGACCGCAACGTCACGGTACGAGACCTTAAGGCGCTGCTCGACCACATCTTCGCCGCCCTGCTCGGTAAGGAAACGCGTACCCGCTTCCGTCCGCACTACTTTGGCTATACTGAGCCAAGCTTCGAGGTCGACCTCGCCGCCACGCACCTGCCCCGCGTCAACAAGCCTTGGATTGAGATCGGTGGCTGCGGGCTGGTGGATCCCTCGGTGTTCGCCGCGGTCGGTTACGACCCCGAACGCTGGACGGGTTACGCGTTCGGCATGGGACTCGAGCGCCTCGCGATGCTCCTCTACGGTATCGATGACATCCGGTATTTTTACCAGAACGACGCCCGCTTCCTGCGGCAGTTTTCCTGACCGTCCCCCTTCTTTCCCGGCATGAAAGTCTCCCTGAACTGGCTGCGCGATTACGTTCCCCTCACGGCGTCACCGGAAGAAATCGCGCGCGCCATCACGTTCCTCGGCTTCGAGGTCGAAGGCATCCATTCCACCGGCGCGCCCCGGCTGGATCACGTCGTGGTCGGCGAGATCCTTACGCGCACTCGGCATCCGAATGCGGACAAACTCTCCGTTTGCACGGTCGACGTGGGCCCGGCAGGCGGCGTGAAGTCCATCGTCTGCGGCGCCGCGAACTGCGACGCCGGTCACCGGGTGCTCGTGGCCCTGCCCGGCGCCGTGCTGCCCGGCAACTTCGCCATTAAGGCGTCCAAGATTCGCGGCCAGGCCTCCGAAGGGATGATGTGCTCCCCCAATGAACTCGGGCTGCAGGGGGACCACGCGGGGCTGCTGCTCCTGCCGGACCGCCCCGCCCTCGGTGTTTCCATCCAAGAGGCGCTTCCCGGAGGTGATACCATTCTCGATCTTGAAATCACCCCGAACCGGCCCGATTGCCAATGCCACCTCGGCATCGCCCGTGAGCTCGCCGCCTGGTTCCGCCTCCCGTTCACTTACCCGCAGGAGCGCTTCCGGGGAGACGTCTCCGCTGCCGCCCAGCGTCCAGATCTGCTCGCTGGCGTGGAGGTCCGCAGTCCCGCCGATTGCCCGTATTACTCCGCCCACGTCGTCGCCGGCATCAAGGTCGGGCCGAGCCCGGCTTGGTTACAGGACCGCCTGCGCGGCGTCGGCCTGCGTCCCATCAACAATGTCGTCGACGTCACGAACTACGTGATGCTCGAGACCGGGCAGCCGCTGCACGCTTTTGACGCGCGCCGGCTCGAGGGGCGGCGCATCGTGGTCCGGCCCGCTGGTGACGGTGAACGCCTAGTGACGCTGGACGGCAAGGAGCGTGCCCTGGACGCGCGGACGCTCGTCATCGCCGATTCCGCCCGCGCGGTCGTGGTTGCCGGGGTGATGGGTGGTCAGGACTCCGGGGTGGCCGGGGACACGACCGATCTAGTCCTCGAGTGCGCGGTTTTCCGGCGCCAGTCGGTTCGGGCGGCGTCCCGCCGGCTGGGCCTGTCGACGGATTCCTCTTATCGCTATGAACGTGGGGTGGACCCGCACGGCGCCCCTGAGGCCGCTTGGCGTGCCATCGACTTGATTTTGGAAACGGCAGGCGGCTCGGTGGCTGGACCTGCCTTTCAGGTTGGCGGAGACGTTCCCTGGTCGCGCGAAATTGTGGTCACGCGCAACTATATCGCCGATCGCCTCGGGTTCGATATTCCGGCGGCCGAGATGCGCGCCGCCTTCGAGGCCCTTGAGCTCAGGGTGACCCGCGAGGAGGAGACCGTGCAACCCGCCCGTGGCCCTGCGTGGACCGTCGCCATTCCCAGCTGGCGAGACGACCTGGACCGCCCGATCGATCTGGTCGAAGAGGTACTGCGGCTGCACGGCACCGAACGGATTCCGCCTGCCACGGTTGTGGCGCCCGGGCTCGCCGCCGAGGACGACCCGGTGGTTCGATTCAACCGGGAGGCGACCGATTACCTCATCGGTCACGATTTCCACGAGTGCATCAACTACACCCTGCGCCCGGCCCGCGAGGTGGCCGCGTGGGCATCCGCTGCGGAGCTGCCCCGGCTGGTGCTCGCCAACCCCTTCGTTGATGACCAGACCCATTTGCGGTCCTCGCTGGTTGGCGGCTTGCTGGAGTCCCTGCGGCTGAACCAGGCGCGCGGTGAGCCCGTCGCGCGGCTGGCCGAAACTGGGCGGGTCTTTCTGGAGCGGGACGGTCAGGTGCTGGAGTGCGTTGCCGCCGCGTTTGTCATTGCCGAGTCCTCCGGGGAACGTTCTTGGCTGCGGCGGGAATCTCCGGATTTCTTCTCCGCTCGGCACCACGCCGTCGCCCTCGCCGGCCTCGCAGGCCTTCGGGTGGGGGAGCTGCTACCCGCGGTGGCCCCCGGCTGGCAGGCCGGCCACGCGGCGCTCGCCAACGATTTCCGCCGGGGCTGGTGGATCGGGGCCGGATTGGTGGATCTCGCGCTCACCCGCTCCCTCGGCATCGAGGGCCGCGTGCAGGCAGGATTCGTCGCGCTGTTACCCGACCTGCTGCCGGCGCGCGCCGGGGCGCGACGATTCCAGGACTTCAGCCTCTTCCCGGCCGCGCTGCGGGATCTGGCGCTCATCGTGCCTGAGGCGACCCCGGCGGGGGAAGTCTCGGCCCGCGTCGGGCGGGCGGCGCGGCAGGCGGCGGGCGCGAGTTTCAACTTCGAGGGCGCCAGCGTCTTCGATGTTTACAGGGGCCCGGGTTTGCCTGACGGCCATAAGAGCCTAGCCTTCAATCTCGTTTTTCGGGGCAAGGATCGGACTCTGACCGACGACGAGGTGAACACGGCGTTCCAGCGTTTGCAGGAGGATGCGCTTGCCGGCACCACGTGGCAGGTTCGCCGCTGAGTCGATGGACCGCTCCGAACTCGATCTCGATGCGCTGGCGCGCCTAGCGCGTCTCGCGCTCACGCCGGAGGAAAAGGCCACGTTCACGCGGCAGCTCGCCGAGCTGCTCGGTCACATCGATCGCCTCTCCCAAGTGGATGTCTCCGGGGTTGAGCCCTCTGCGCACGCTCACCCGCAGCACAACGTTTGGCAGGACGACAAGGCCCGTCCCGGTTTGCCACCCGCGGAGGCGCTGCGCAACGCTCCCGCGCAACGCGACCAGATGATCGTGGTTCCCAAGGTCGTCGAATGACCGCTGCCACGACTCCCCTCCATTATCTTTCCGTCGCGGACGCCGCATCGGCGCTCTCCGCTGGGCGGATCTCCTCGGCGGAGCTGACCGAGGCGGTCATCGCGCGCGCGGAGGCTGTGGAGCCGCGGCTGCGCGCCTTTCTCTCTGCAGACCCCGCCCTAGCCCGGTCCCAAGCTCAGGCCTCGGATGCCCGCCGTGCCGCCGGCGGCTGCCGCGGTCCCTTGGATGGAATTCCGATTGGTCTGAAGGACGTCATCGCCGCGCGGGACCAGCCGCTGACCGCCGGCAGCCGGATGCTGGAGAAGTTCGTCTCCCCTTACGACGCTACCGTCACTGGCCGGCTTCGCGAGGCCGGGGCAGTACTCTATGGCCGGCATAATTGCGACGAGTTCGCGATGGGCTCCTCGACCGAGAACTCCGCGTTTCATCCGACCGGCAACCCGTGGGCGCTCGACCGTGTGCCTGGCGGCTCCTCCGGCGGCAGTGCGGCCGCCCTTGCCGCCGGCGAGGCTGTCGCGACCCTTGGGTCCGACACCGGCGGCTCCATTCGCCAGCCGGCAGCGCTCTGCGGCGTGGTCGGTCTGAAGCCCACTTATGGCCGGGTCTCCCGCTACGGGCTCGTCGCTTACGCGTCGTCCCTCGATCAGATCGGACCTTTCGGCCGGACGGTTGAGGACGTCGCGCTGGTGCTGCAAACGATCGCCGGCCACGACGAGCGGGATTCCACCTCTGTGGGCGCGCCCGCGGAGGATTTCGCCGCGGCGTTGACCGCTCCTTCCGCGCCTCGTCGCTTGGGCCTTCCCCGCGAGTACTTCGGGGAGGGGCTGGATCCCGAGGTCGCCGCCGCAGTCGAGCAGGCCGTCTCGTACTATCGCGAACTGGGTTGCGAGGTGCGCGAGGTTTCCCTGCCTCACACCCCATACTGCCTCGACACCTACTACGTGCTCGCAACGGCTGAAGCCTCCTCGAATCTCGCGCGCTACGACGGTATCCGCTACGGCCACCGCTGCGCCGAACCGAGGGACCTGCACGACCTTTACTTCCGTTCCCGCGCCGAGGGTTTCGGCGCCGAGGTCAAACGCCGCATCATTTTGGGCACGTATGTGCTCTCCAGTGGCTACTATGACGCGTACTACCTGAGGGCCCAAAAGGTCCGCACGCTTGTGCGCCGGGACTTCCTGCGTGCGTTCGAGCAGGTGGACGCCCTCCTGACCCCGACCTCTCCGATCCCCGCGTTCCGGCGTGGCGAGAAGGCGGATCCGCTCGCGATGTACCTCTGCGACATCTATACAATTGGGGTAAATCTCGCTGGCCTCCCGGCGTTGAGCATTCCCTGTGGATTCAACCGTGCCGGCCTGCCGGTGGGTTTTCAGCTCATCGGCAAGCCGCTGGGCGAGTCTGAACTGCTCGCTATCGCCCACGCGTACGATCGCGCCCACCAGTGGGGCCGCCGGCACCCGAACCTCTGATCTCGGTCCCGCCGTGTCCTCACCCGTCTCCCCGCAACCCGTGTCCTACGAGGCCGTGATCGGCCTGGAGGTGCACGTCCAGATCCGCACCATTTCAAAAATCTTTACCCGCGTCGCCGCTGGCTACGGTCAAGAGCCCAACACGCTCTCCGATCCCGTCGTGCTCGCTCTGCCCGGTGCCCTCCCGGTGATGAACCGTGCCGCCCTCGACGCCACCATCAAGGCCGGCCTCCTCCTCGGCTGTGAGATCGCCCCGGTCTGCAAGTGGGACCGCAAGAACTACTTTTATCCGGATTCGCCGAAGAACTACCAGATCTCGCAGTACGACGCCCCCTTGTGTCGCGGCGGCTCGGTCGAGATCGAGTTGCTGGGGGCGGCGCGCAACCTGATGGGGGAGCACAAGCGGATCCCGCTCACCCGCATCCACCTCGAGGAGGACGTGGGGAAGCTCAACCACGGTGCGACCGAATCGCTGGTGGATTACAACCGTGCGGGCACCCCGCTGATGGAGATCGTCTCCGAACCCGCGCTGGGATCGGGCGAGGAGGCCTACGCCTTTCTCACCTCGCTCCGCGCCACGATGATCCAGGGTGGGATCTCCGACTGCGATATGGAGAAGGGCCAGCTCCGCTGTGACGCCAACATCTCCCTCCGCCCTGTCGGCAGCACCAACCTGGGCACAAAGGTCGAGCTGAAGAACCTCAATTCGATCTCATTCGTGCGTGACGGCATCGAGCACGAGATCCGACGCCAGCGGTCAGTCCTGGAGCGCGGCGGTCGCATCACCCAGGAGACGAGGGACTACGACGGGATGACCGGCACCTCGCAGTCCTTGCGCTCGAAGGAGGAGGCTCACGACTACCGTTACTTCCCCGACCCCGACCTGATGCCGGTCGTGATCGATGCCTCCTGGCAGGAGCGGCTGCGGGCGGAATGCCCCGAACTGCCCTTCGACCGCCAACGCCGCTTCCTCGCGGACTACCAGCTGCCTTACACCCAGACTTCCGTGTTGGTCTGGGACCGGCCGCTGGCGGACTATTTCGAGGCGGTGGTGCAACTGGGCGCAGCTCCGCAGGCGGCCGGGAACTGGATCATTAACGACCTCCGCCGTGAATTGGCGGCCGCGGGCGTCGATCCCGCGGCCAGCCGCGTGTCCCCGGCGAATCTCGTGGCGCTGCTCCGCCTGGTTGATTCAGGGGCCGTCCTCAACGCCGCGGCGAAGGTAGTTTTCGTCGAGATGTTCGCGACCGGCGATTCCCCCGAAGCGATCGCGGACCGACGAGGCCTGCGTGCGGCGCCGACCGACAGCGGGGAACTGGAGAACTGGTGCCGGGACGCGATCGCGGGCAACCCCAGGGCGGCCGGTGAGTTCCGCTCCGGCAGGGAGGGGGCGATCAATGCCCTGAAGGGGCCCGTGATGAAAGCGGCAAAGGGCAAGGCGAACCCGAAGGCGGTGGACGAAACGCTACGACGCCTTCTCGCGGTAGGCTGAGCTTGGCGACGATCCCCTTGAGCCGGCCGCTTGGGCCGGGCAACCTCCGGGCCGATGAGGTTCTTCGGTCTTACCCCGGATCGGCTGCGTTCCGCGGACGGCTTCCTGCCCCCGGTTCCCTCGTCAGCGCGGTGTGTTCTTTGGAGCGCGGCTGGCTTCGCCTTGGTCAGCCTCGCGGCCTATTCCGTCTGGGCTCACCGCCTCGTGGCCGGAACGGCGCTGCTCTACAGCAGCATCGCCGCGGTTTACCTACTCGCCGGCGGCTGGATCCTCGCGCGCCTCGTGCCTCCCGCCGGGCGCGCGCGCTACCTCGGCCTGTTCACGCTTGGATTCGCTGGTTACGCGGCGCTCTGGTGTCTCTGCTGGTTCGGTCTGCGCGGCCGTTACCGCGCGGATTTCCACGGATCCGTGCTCGGGCTAGGTTGGCTCACTTGGCTGCACTGGCGTGCCTTCGGCGCTCGAGGCTCGTGGGTTCCGGCCGCCTTAATTCTGTTAGCACTGCACACCCTCGGCTACACCGCGGGCGATGACCTCCACGATTTGGGCGGCGGGGTCCGGGGTCGTCTCCTGTGGGGCCTGGGCCACGGGCTTGGGTTTGGCGCCGGCCTCGGCTGGCTGCTGCATCAGGCCCAACAAGCCTCGCGCCCCACTGGCGACACCAGGGCGGCAGGGTAGGGAAGGGCGGGGTCGAGCCCCGCACCAGGGGCCCTCACTCGCCAATGCACCAGAGGAAATCCTGCCGGTCCGGCGTCGTCTTCGCCGACCGCAGGTAAATCCGTCCGCCGGCGATCGAGGGGGAGGCAAGCGCCTCGTCTCCCAGCCTGTTTTGCGCCAAGACCTTCGCGCCGGCCGGCGAGACTTCCACGACGGACGTCACGCCGCGCAGATTCGTCACGTAGACGCGGTCTCCCGCCATCACGGGGGACCCGTAGAAATCACGGTCTACCTTTTCGCGCCAGAGTTCCGCACCGGTGTCTGCTCGCCAGCAGACGATTTGGCCTGCGTCCAGCACCGCATACAGGTGACCGTCACGCACGAGCATGGAGGGAACGTAGACCCGAGTGTTGTTCTGCCAGGCAATCCGCCCGGAACCATCGGCCTCCACCGCCGTGACATTATTCCTCGGATAGCCGCCGCTGACGAACACGCGCCGGCCATCCGTCACCGCGGTGGTGACACACTCCTCGGTCGCGCCCTCGATTTCCCAGAGCTTGCTCCCAGACTGCGGATCGAACGCCGAGATCAGGTTGCAGCCGCCGAGGATCACCTGAGCCCGTCCCGCGGCCTGCAACACCGCCGGGCTGGTGTAGTTGGCGATCCTAGGGCGGTCCTGCGACCAGACCATCCGGCCCGTCGCGCGATCCAGGGCCACCACCTTCCCTCCGCCGCGGTTATCGGCGCTCACCAGCACGGTGGCCCCGTGCACGACGGGGGAGGAACCGAACCCTTGATGCATCACGAAGTCCGCCACTCGCGTCTGCCAGAGCACCTTTCCCGCCGGGCTCAGAGCCGAGGTGTGGATACCCTTCGCGTTCGGAAAGTTCACAAAGAGTCGCTCGCCGTCCCACGCCACCGAGCCGGACGCGGGGTTGGAGAGTCGGTGATTTCCCGCATCGATCTGGTCGCGGTGCACCACCGTATCCCACAGCACGCTTCCGCTCGCGCGATCGAGGCACAAGAGCGCCTGCTCAGCCACGGTTGCGGTCGTCAGGTAGATGCGATCGCCCACGAGAGTGGGTGAGCTATGGCCGCGCCCCCGCAGGGGAACCTTCCAGCGGACCCCGGTGGTCTCGCTCCACTCGAGGGGCACTTTCTGACCTGCGGCGGCGTGTCCATCCGCCGTCGGCCCCCGCCAGCCGGGCCAGTCGCCCGCGTGCGCGAACGAGGCGATTGCAAGGGCGCACACCGACGCGGGGATAAGAAAGGAGCAGCGCATAGGGCGAGGGGGCTAAGGGAGCGTCGAACCAACCTTGGCGTCCGGCAAGCCCGCAGAGTGACTGCGCTTCCGGACGGGCCCGGGGCTCACTTTCCGGAGGGCCTTGGGGTCTCGAGGCGCAGGCGCCCATGGAGTTCGGCCAGTTCCCGCAGGTAAGCCGCGGAATCGCGCTGCAGGCGTTCGAGTTGCTCAGCCCGGTAGCGCCAGCCCCAGTTGCCCACCGCCAGTCCTGGAGTGTTGAAGCGGCCTTCCGGACCCAAGCCGAGGAAATCCTGTAGCGGGATGACCGCAAGGCCGGCCACCGACGCGTAGGCGGAGCGGATCAGATCCCAGCCGATTTCGCGGCCGCTGACCCGCAGGTAACGCCGTACGTGGTCACGGATGGATTCGTCGGCGTTCCGGTACCAGCCAAGAGCCGTGTCGTTATCGTGGGTCCCGGGATAAATCACGCAGTTCGCGCGCAGATTGTGCGGCAGGTAAGGGTTCGTGGCGCCCGCGCCGAAAGCGAACTGCAGCACCGCCATGCCCGGCAGCCCCGCGCCCTCGCGCAGAGCGTTGGTTGCGGGGGTGAGCAGGCCCAGGTCCTCAGCGATAAGTTTGGCCCCTGGAAGGGCCGCTTGCACGGCCGCGAAGAAAGGGAGTCCTGGACCCTCGATCCAACGTCCGGTCCGAGCGGTGGCCGCTCCCGCGGGCACGGACCAGTAGGCCTCGAAGCCGCGAAAGTGGTCGATGCGCACCACATCGGCGAAGGCGAAGGCAGCGCGCAACCGCGCGAGCCACCACGCGTAGCCGTCGGCCGCGTGGGCCTGCCAGTCGTAGAGCGGATTACCCCAGAGCTGGCCGTCCGCGGAGAAATAATCCGGCGGCACGCCCGCAACCGCGGTGGGGCGCGAGGTGCGAGGGTCCAGTTGGAAGAGCGCGGGATTACTCCAAACGTCCGCGCTATCGAGAGCGGTGAAGATCGGGATGTCTCCGATGATCTCGATGCCGGCATCCGCGGCCTGCGCCCGCACGCGACGCCATTGATGGAAGAAAAGGTACTGAAGGAAGGCGTGGGCCTCCGCTCGAGATTCAAGTCGACTTCGTGCCAGGGTTTTCTGGGCGGCGGCAAAGGAGCGGAGTTCGCGCGGCCATTCCCACCACGGCCGGCCTCCCTGATCGTCCTTCAGCGCCGAGAACAGCGCGTACGCGTCGAGCCAGACTGACTGCTCCTTCCGGAAAGCCGCGAAACCGACCCCGGGAAGCGAGGGGCGGCCTTGTTGGCGCCACCTTGCGCAGGCCTGTAAGAGTAGGGGTAATTTGCACTGATGCAGCTGCCCGAAATCCACGTGGCTTTGCGGCAGCTCGCGCAGGGAGTCCAGTTCCGCGGGCGTAAGCCATCCGGCCGCGCGCAGTGGGAGCACGTCTATCAGGTAGGGGTTCCCGGCGAACGAACTGAAACACTGGTAGGGCGAGTCGCCGAAGCCGGTTGGGCCGAGCGGGCACGTCTGCCAGTAACGTATTCCCGCCGATTGGAGGAAGCGAAGCAACGCCTCGAAGGACTCACCCAAGGTCCCGACGCCCTGGACTCCCGGTAAGGAGGTAGGATGAAGTAGAAGCCCGGCAGCGCGGTGGTCGAGCCAGGCGAAAAGGGGAGCCGGAGAAGAGGGGGCCATTGAAGGACAGGAGACGGTACAAAAAGAACCGCCTTCAAGCCTCAGCTTAACATAATATAGATTGTGCTCCGGTGAGCTGGTTTGACCCCAATCATCACTGCGCCAGACCCCAATGCCGCGTGAAGGGAAAATACACCAAAACGGGCCGACCAACCACGTCCCGCGCCGGCACCGTGCCCCAATAGCGACCATCCAGACTATTCGCCGAATTATCCCCCAAAGCAAAATACTCCCCCGCACCCACCTTAACCCGCGTCCCTGGGCGCAACAACCCCTCAAAGCGGTAGCCAACGTGGTTACCCTCCTGACGCGCATTGCCCGCGAATACCGCTGCGCCCGTGATCGGCGCGCCGTTGCGCTGCAATTCGAATCCCTTGATCTCCAACGTGTCCCCCGGGACCCCGACCAGTCTCTTGATGTAATACTGATCCCCGTACGAGCGGGCTAGGCCCTCGATGTTGCCGGTGCGGAACACGAAGCCGCTCCCCACCTTCGGCGGGAAGAAATGGTAACTCATCCGGTCCACGAACAACTGGTCGCCGGTCAGGATATCAAAAGCCATCACCCGTTCCCCTGCCTTGACGTTCCGTCCGGTCCGGAGGAATCGCATCCGGCCCGACTCCGCCCCGCTCTGACGCACCAGCATCCGAGCTAAATCGACGCCTCCCGGCTCGTGTGACGGGCGCTCATTGGGAAAAAAACAATCGCGCACGGCCCATTCGAAGTCAAAATCCTGCGGCACGCGCACCGTGACCGACCGTTCGCCCACCCGTAGAGTGTACTCCTTGAGCGTCGCCGGCAAAACCAGCCAGGTCCGCCCGGGGACCTCACGGAAGGGAAGCGTCAGACGTTCACCAGAGGCACCCGCCACCGGAATCAGGACCTCGCCGCTACCCGGTGCATCGACGCGAACGGTCTGCGCTCCGAAACTGACGAACCGAACCGCCTGCCCGAGGAACCCGGGCTCGTCAGCCCGCCGGGTGAAAGCCTCGGGCGTCATCCCGTTGTAGGTCGGCCACATCGAGTTGGTCGGGATCTTGAAGGGCTGCACCACATAGGTGCGCAGGCCTAGGATGACCAGCGCCGCGACCAGGAAGAACTCCACGTTGTCCCCGATCGTGGTTTTCGGGTAAATGACACCACCAGTGCGGCGCAAATTCTCCTCAAGGTGTTCGATGCCCAACTGGAGCTTCTCGGCCCCCGCCCGCGCCTTCACCTCCGCCCGGAGTGAGGTGATCCGCGCCTCCAGTTCCACGAGCTCCGCCGCTCCGAGCACGTCGCGGCGGTAATGCCAGACCTTGTCCGCGATCTCGAGCCAGTTGGCCGCGTTCTCGCGCATTTTGCGGTCCGCCGACTTGAGGAATCCGAACATACGGGGCGCTATGAATTACTCTGCAGGACCTTAATGAACGCATCCGGAGGGATCGAGACCTTTCCGATCTGCTTCATCTTCTTCTTCCCTTCCTTCTGCTTGTCGAGGAGCTTGCGCTTGCGGGTGATGTCACCGCCGTAGCACTTCGCCGTCACATCCTTGCGCATCTCACGTACGTTGTCGCGGGCGATGATCTTCCCGCCAATCGCGGCCTGAATGGCCACCTTGAACATCTGGGGCGGGATAATCTCTGCCAAACGTTCGCAGAGCTCGCGCCCCTTGGTCTCCGCTTTTTCGCGGTGCACGATGCTGGCGAATGCGTCGACCGGATCCCCGTTGATCAGGATCTCCATCTTCACCAATTCCGAGGCGCGATATTCGCCTAACTCGTAATCCATCGAGCCGTAGCCGTGCGTGATGCTCTTCAGCCGGTCGTTGAAATCGACCAGAATTTCGTTGAGCGGCAGCGTGCACTTCAACATCACCCGGTTCTGGTCGATGGTGTCGGTATGGTCGCAGGTGCCGCGCTTCTCCATCACTAGGCTCAAGATGTCGCCCATGCTGGTGTTGGGGATGATGATTGAAGCCGAGAGGGTCGGTTCGCGGATCTCTAGGATCGTCCCCAGATCGGGCAGATTGACCGGGTTGTCGACCTCCAGCACCCCACCCCCGTGAGGATACACGCGGTACACCACGCTCGGGTAGGTCGAGATGATCTCGACGTCGTGTTCCCGGCGGATGCGCTCCTGAATGATCTCCATGTGGAGCAAGCCGAGGAAACCGCAGCGGAAACCGAAGCCCAGGGCCACGGAGCTCTCCGAGGAATAGACCAGCGCGGCGTCGTTGAGACGGAGACGGCCCATCGCCGCCTTCAGCTTCTCGTAGTCCCCGCTCTCCAGCGGATAGAGCCCGCAGAACACCATCGGCCGGACCTCCTTGTAGCCCGGCAGCATTTCCGACGCCGGCTTCGCGGCATGAGTGATGGTATCGCCGATCTTGATGTCCGCGGTGCTCTTGATGTTCGAGACCACGTAGCCCACGTCGCCGGCGCGCAGGACCTCGACCTTCTCCATCTGGGGGGTGAATACGCCGACCTCCTTGACCTCGGACTTCACGCTATTGCTCATCAGGAGCATCTGCTCCCCTGCCTTGATCGAGCCGGAGAAGACACGGCCATAGGAGATCACTCCGCGGTAGGAATCGTAGAGAGAGTCGAAAACCAGCGCCCGGGTCTGCGGGTAATCCGTCCAGCGCGGGGGCGGCACCCGGGCAACGACTGCTTCCAAGATTTCTTCGATGCCGATGCCCGCCTTGCCACTGGCGAGGATCGCTTCCTCGGCTGGGATGGTGAGGATGTCTTCCAGTTGCCGGAGGCAGAGCTCGAGGTTCGCGCTCGGCAGGTCGATTTTATTGATCACCGGAATCACCCGAAGCTTCTGGGAGAAGGCCAAGTGCGCATTCGCGACGGTCTGGGCCTCTACGCCCTGGGCAGCGTCGATCAGCAGCACGGCACCCTCGCAGGCCGCGAGGCTGCGCGAGACCTCGTAGGAGAAATCCACGTGTCCCGGCGTATCCATTAGGTTGAGCTTGTACGCTTGGCCGTCCTTGGCCCGGTACGTCATCGTCACCGGATGAGATTTGATGGTGATACCCCGCTCCTTCTCGAGATCCATCGAATCGAGATGCTGGTCGGTCATCACCCGCTGCTCGATAGTATGGGTGAACTCGAGCAGCCGGTCCGACAAGGTCGTCTTGCCGTGATCGACGTGCGCGATGATGCAGAAATTGCGGGTGTGGCGGTGCGGCATGTCAGGCGGCGAGGTCGGCAAATTCGGCGAAGCTGCGCACCGCCGGGATCTTGTCCGTGCGCCGGGCCAGCCCCGCGAGGACACCGCCGGGCCCCAGTTCCCACAATCCGGTCGCCCCGGCCGCGACCGCGGCGCGGACACAATCTTCCCAGAGCACGGGCGAGACGATCTGACCGATCAGCGCCGACTTGATCGCCTCGGGATCGGAAATCGCCAGGCCGGTGGTGTTGGTGTAGAGGGAAAACCGCGGAGCGTAGAACGTCTTTGGCGCAAGGAACCGAGCGAAAGCCGCCCGCGCAGGTTCCATTAGCCGCGAATGATAAGCCCCGGCGACATTGAGCGGCAGCACCCGCTTCATGCCGCGCGCCCGCGCGGCCACCACGGCCGCCGCCACCCGCTCGCGTTCACCAGAGATGATGATCTGCCCCGGAGCGTTAAAATTCGCCGCCTCGATCCCGCAGTCGCGACAGAGTTGAGCCACCCGTTCCCGCTCCTCGCCGATTACCGCCGCCATCGCGCCCGCGCTCGCCGCGCAAGCCTCCTGCATCAATCGACCCCGCTCCGCGACGATCCGCAGGCCGGTGGCGAAATCGAACACTCCCGCGGCTGCGCAGGCCGTGAGTTCGCCGAGGCTGAGTCCGAGTGCCGCAGTCGGCTCGGCCGGGGATAAGCGCCCAGCCTCGCGGAGGGCGGCGAGCGTCGCCAAGCCATGCACGTAGAGCGCCGGCTGGCAGACTCGGGTCTCAATGAGCTCCGCCTCCGGTCCCTCCTCACAAACGCGCGAAAGTTCCCAACCAAGGATTCCGTCCGCCTCAGCGTAAAGTGCGCGGGCGGCCGGGGATGCGGAGCGAAGGGTACGGCCCATGCCAACCTTCTGCGCTCCCTGTCCGGCGAAGAGAAGTGCCAGTGCCATGGTGGGAAGCCGGTCATAGGAACGCCCTCGCGCCGATAATCCAAGCTCGAAAGCGAGCACACTACCCGCCGGGGAAAGCCGCACACGAAAATCTCTCGGCGCTTCATCTCCGACTGCGCCGGATTTGGGGAGTACCAGAGGACGTCCGCCTTCGTGACCTAACCTTCCTTACACAAAGGGTGCAGATCGCGCTTGGAGCTCCAGTTCGCGGCGTCAGCAACCTCCCTCCCGGAAGGCCTATACCTCGTCCAGATGCCCGTCCGCCCATAGCCCGCGTGGGGTGGTGATGAAGCCAAACGTCCCCCCCCACCCGCACGCATGCACCCCTACCCGACTTGAGGATGACATCCCGGGCCCCGCGGACACGGCTTGGTGCAGGAGATCGAGGACGAGCCAGACGGCGTCAGCGGGGGGCGCTGGGATCAGGCATCGCGAAAAGGAAAGTCGACAGGTTGGGCGCCGTTGCTTTGCTCGCAAAGCTTACCCGCGACGCATGCCCTCTCGACCGCTCACCGGAACCCTGACCGCTCTCGCCACTCCCTTCCGCGACGGCGCCGTCTGCCACGAAGACCTGCGCCGGCTGGTCGAGTTTCAGGTTAAAAGCGGCATCGACGGGCTGGTTCCTGTGGGCACCACGGGGGAGTCGCCCACCCTTGATTATGATGAGCACATTGAGGTGATACGGACCGTTATCGACGCTGCACGCGGGCGCGTCCCCGTGGTCGCGGGTACCGGCTCTAACTCCACCCGGGAGGCCGTGCTGCTCACTCGGCAGGCGCATGAAGCTGGATCCGACGCAATGCTGGTTGTGGCCCCCTACTACAACAAGCCCAGCCAGGAGGGACTCTTTCAGCATTTCTGTGCGGTCGCCGACGCCACGGACCGCCCAATCATCCTGTATTCAATCCCCGGCCGATGTGGCATTGAGATCGGGGTGGACGTGGTCGCGCGCTTGCGCGGCCGATACCGCCACGTCGCGTGGATCAAGGAGGCCGGCGGCTCTGTCGATCGCGTCGATCAATTGAAGCAGGAGCTGGGGCGTGACCTCACGGTGCTCAGCGGCGACGATTCGCTCACGCTGGCCTTCATGGCCGTCGGCGCGGAGGGCGTCGTCTCCGTTGCTTCCAATATCCTTCCTAGGGAGGTTTGCCGAATAGTGCGTTTGGCTGGCGCCAATGACTTTGCGGCCGCCGCAAGACTGCATCGGAAACTCTATCCGGTGTTCCGAGCGCTCTTCGTCGAACCTAACCCCGTGCCGGTGAAGCACGCCTTAGCGCGCGCGGGCAAAATCGGCTCGGTCGAGGTCCGCTCCCCCCTCTGCCCCCTCAATCCGGCCTCCGTGCGGGTGGTGGAGGTCGCGTTGGCCGGAATGGTGCGATTCGCTCGATGAGCCCCTCACTGCTCATCAACGGGGCGCGTGGGCGCATGGGCCAGGCGCTGATGGCCGCGGCCGCGGAAGCGCGGCTCCCCGTCGTTGCAGCCCTTGACGCCGGGGACGACTTCGAGGCTGCGCTCCCGCGCGCCGAGGCCATCATCGATTTCAGCGTTCACGGAGCCACTCGAGGGGTGATTGAAGCCGCGGTCCGGGCGCGCCGGCCGCTGGTCATTGGCACCACCGGACACTCGGCCAGCGAACGGCGCGAGTTAGCCGCGCTCGCGGCGCGCGTACCCTGTGTCTGGGCTGGAAATTTCTCCGTCGGGGTTAACCTCCTGTTTGCCCTCACTCGCCGGGCGGCCGCAGTGCTGGGCGAGGACTATGATGCTGAGCTGGTCGAGATGCACCATCGATACAAGCAGGACGCTCCCAGCGGTACCGCGGCCCGACTGCTTGAGATTATCCTGGAGGAACGGCGGCGGGACGAAAAAATGTTGCGCCCCGGTCGTCACGGCATCACCGGCGCCCGCCCTCGCGGCGAGGTTGGCGTGCATGCTCTGCGCGGTGGCGACGTGGTGGGGGACCATACGGTGGTCTTCGCGGCGCTGGGCGAGCGGCTGGAACTAGCCCATAAGGCCTCGGACCGGGGCATCTTTGCGCGAGGCGCGATCCGCGCCGCCCGCTGGGTGGTTGCTCAACCGTCGGGTCTTTACGACATGCAGGATGTGCTGGGCTTGAAATGAACCGATGATCTCTTCCGTTGCCGGCACGCTCGCGGCCAGCTCCGCCCTTCGGGCGGAAATAGAAGTTCAGGGAGTCACCTACGAGGCGCTTGTGCCCGCGACTACGGTGGAGCGGTTGCCCGCGCCCGGAGCCAAGGTCCGACTCCATACGTGTGTCGTCTATCGGGAGGACTCCCAGACGCTCTATGGGTTCCTCACGGCCGAGGACCGGGATTTCTTTCGGCTGCTGATTGAGCAGGTCTCCGGAGTCGGACCCAAGTCGGCACTCAACCTGCTCAGCCGGCTTCCCCGCACCAATCTTGAAGCCGCAATCCGCAATGGAGACGTGGCCGTGCTGGCCAAGTGCCCAGGCATTGGCAAGAAGACCGCGGAGCGTTTAGTGCTGGAGCTCCGGGGTAAATTGGGGGCCTCCGGACCGGGTGAAGGGCCTTCGACGACCACCGTCAGCGCTGCCCCCCCGCGCCAAGATGCGGTCTCGGCCCTGCTCGCGCTCGGATATAAGGTCGAGGAGGCCGAGAAGGCCGTCGCGCGCGCCGCCGTTCGGCTCGGACCGCAAGCGCCGACGGAGGCCCTCGTGCGCCATTCTCTCGCCGGCTAGGCCCCCTTCACTTCACAAACTTGAAGGCCGCCATTTCCGTTGCGTCCTCCCCCAACGGGCGAAGGAAGGCAGCCGGGGCCGCGGTCTGGGGAATCATGACGGCAGGCGAAAGGGGCTGGGCCCCGAGACGCGACTCCAATGAGACCAATTGGAACTGGCGCACCCAGTTAAATTGATCTTCGTGGACCTTGGGTGCAGGGCCGGTGGCTAGGAAAGTGGACAAAAGGAGAGCGTCGCCGCTAAGGCCTAAGGTGGGAGCTGGGCCCTGCACAGTCGCATCGGGACGCACCCTGCCTGCGGCGAGCCGGTCCTCCGCGGTCGTCCTCGCTGATTCCACTCGGCGAAAGGCTAAAGCGAAAACCAGGACGGCGGCTACGGCCACCGCGCCGGTCGCGACCCAGCGATAATAGCCCGACCATTCGCGGATCACGCCCGGCTTGGATGCCGGACTGGCTGGGGATCGCTCTTTTTCGAGCACATCCTCGGCGCTGCCTAACCGACGCACACCCTGCTGCATCCGGCAGTACTGCAGATAGGTCCGATGCCGGCCGGCATTGGACCGGACCTCCCGTTCCAGCCGATCGGCATTCGCCGACGTAATTTCCCGATCCAGATAGAGATTCAACAGTTCACGAAACTCTCGCTCATTCATAAAAAGTCCTCCCCTAACTGTTCGCGCAGCGCCTCTCGCGCCCGAGCGATCCGGCTCTTTACCGTGCCCACCGAGATCCCGAGGATCTGCGCGATGTCCTCGTAAGCGAGGTTGCGCACGTTCCTCAGCACCAAAACTTCCCGATGTTTGCTGGACAGCCGCTCCATTCCCGCGGCGATCCGACCGACAAACTCCTCATTCACGGTGACGTCGTCCGGCGGCGGCACCTCTGCCGGAATCACGTCCGCGAGCGTTAGATCGGTGTCCCCGTTGATTGGTGCGTCGAACGACACCGAGAAATTCCGCTTCCGCCGCCACCAATACCAATACCGGTTCCGGGCCAGGTTGGTCGCGATTTGGTAAAGCCAAGTGGAGAAGGAGGACTCGCCCCGGAATTTGGCGAGCGCCCGGTGCGCGCGGATGAAGGCATCCTGAGTGACTTCCTCCGCATCCTCCCGGTTGCGCAGTAATTGTAGCACCAGCGCATAAATCCGGTCCCGGTAACGGGAAACAATTTCCCCGAACGCGGCCTCGTCGCCGCCTTTGAAACGGTCGACCAAGAGGCGGTCGATTGCTACTTCCTGGGCTTTGGCGGTCATACGCTGCGCTACGCATTGATTCGCCTGTTCGGAAAAAGTTCCCACGAGAGCGGATTTTCAACCATTAGATCGCGCCGGTAAAGACGCGTCAACCCGGCCCGTCATCGGGGGCGAAAAGCCTTGCCACCCCGGGAAGGGCGATCGCACGCTTCTGCTTCGACTGCCGGGTCGATAGCTCAATGGTAGAGCAGCGTCCTTTTAAGTCGTTGGTTCTGGGTTCGAATCCCAGTCGACCCACCAGTCGGCGGTTTCCAACTACTCTTGCATAGAGCGCCTCTTCCAGATCGAAGGTCAATCCGCCATCCGCGGGATGTTGGCGAAGATTTTACGGCTTGAACCAGAATACGAGGTCGTTGGCCAGACCGGCGACAGCCAAACCGCCGTCGACCTGTGCCTAGCCGCGGGACCCGACATTTGCATCCTCGACGAGAAGGTCCGAGGCTTGAACGGAGTGGAGGTTCTGCGTCGAACCAGCCGTCGGTTGCCCCAGATGCGGATTCTCGTGTTTTCCACTTTCGAGAATCCCGTGCTGGTCCGAGATATGCTCGAAGCCGGGGCGCACGGGTTTGTCGAGAAGACCGCTAGTGTTGCTGAGTTTCGCCGCGGAATCGACACGGTCGCCAAGGGCGGCAATTATTTCCGTCCCGGCGGGGCGTCCCTGCTGCGGAACATCTTGGCCAACCCTGCTTCCAGTAGTGCCGCCGATTTCCTCACGGACCGCGAGCGCGAGATCCTGAAGCTGGTCGCCGAGAGCCATCGCATCAAACAAATCGCGGCGAGGCTTGGCAAAAGCGCAAAGATAGTTGAAAGCCTTCGCTCCAATTTCCTGCGCAAGCTCGACCTGCACGGCGTCGCCAGTTTAACGCGCCATGCCTTAGAGGTCGGGTTGATCGAGCCCAGAGCCACGGTCTGAGCAAAAACCTTGCCCACCTCCTGCGGACTCGCTCATTACCGGAGGCTAGCCTCCTCCAACAATGAATCGTCCTCTCTTCCGATCCCTCGGTGTTGCCGCAGCCGCGGCGGCCCTCCTAGCAGGCTGCTCGAAGCAGCCGATGCGCCCGAGCCCGACTTCCACGGTCTTGGGCGCCCAGAGCGGCACTACCGCTCCGGTCGATGCGAGCTTTGGTCAGGCGAACACCGGCCTAACCGATCGCGGCTCTGATTTCGATCCGAACGGCCATAACCGGACGGCGCTGCAGGCGCAGGCAGTGCTCTTCGATTTCGACAATTCTGATGTGCGGGCCGGTGAGCGGGAGAAGCTCAAGGCCGCGAAAGATTATCTCGAAAAGAACCCGTCCCATCGGCTGTTGCTGGAAGGGCACTGCGACTGGCGTGGAACGGCCGAGTACAACCTCGGCCTTGGGGATCGACGCGCGAATGCCGTCCGCAAGTACCTGCAGTCGATCGGGGTGCCGGCTGCCCGGCTGGAGACGCTCTCCAAGGGCAGCCTCGATGCCGCCAAGAATGGCGATGAGGCCGCGATGGCCCGGGATCGACGTGTGGATCTGGTCGTGGTGAATCCCGCTGCCACCACTGGTGGTGCGGCAGCCAAGTCGCTCTGATTTTGACGTAACCATCCCCCGGCGCGGACTTCAGTCCGCGCCTTTTCTGCGTCCCGACGCGCCAGGCTAAGCCTGCCGCAGGCTCGAGGCCCGTCTTTGCCCTCTGAACCCCGTTTCCGGGGTATCCGCTCTAAGCTCACCTCAACTTCACTGCGATCCAAACGTACCGTGACGATGCGTTTCCCGGCCTCCCTCCTGGCCCTCTTTACCACGGCGGTCGTCGTTCCCCTGGCTGGTCATCAGGCTCCGCCCGAGCCGGAGCGCCTCCTGCGCAGGATCGCCTTCGGTTCCTGCAACTCACCCCTTGATACGACTGCCGTCTGGGAGTCCGTAAATCATCGCCGGCCGGACGCCTGGATCTGGCTCGGGGACACCGTGTATGCGGACTCCCCGACTCCGGAGGGACCGACGCCCGCGTCCCGCGCGCGGGTCGCGCTTGATCGTCTGCCTCAGCTATACGCCCGCCAACTCGCGCTTCCAGGCTACACCCTGCTGCGCCAAAGCGCCCGCATCCTCGGGACGTGGGATGACCACGACTACGGCATGAACGACCTGGGTGCTGACTGGATTGGCCGCGAGGAGGCACAGCAGCACTTCCTTGATTTCTACGGGGAACCCGCCGAAAGCCCCCGGCGGCGGCGACCGGGCGTTTACGCGGCGTACCGCTTGGGGCCGCCGGGGCGCGTTATCCAGGTGATCCTGCTCGACACCCGCTATTTCCGCTCCCCGCTCCTCCGCGGCGACAGCCGCGAGACGGACTGGGTCGACGGGCGGCGCGGCCCCTACGTGCCTTCCCGCGACCCCAACGCTACCCTGCTCGGGGCGGAACAGTGGGCTTGGCTTGAGGCGGCGCTGCGCGAGCCGGCGGACCTGCGGCTGCTGGTCAGCTCGATCCAAGTGATCCCCGATGACCACCGCTTCGAGAAGTGGGGCAATTTCCCGCTCGAACGCCGGCGACTGCTCCGGCTGCTGGCGAAAACCGGTGACGGCAGCGTGGTGATCCTCTCGGGCGACCGGCACGCCGGTGAGCTCAGCCAATTGGACCCCACGCGCGAGCCAGAGGGAAAGGATTTGGATCCGCGGTACCCCTTGCTCGAGCTGACCAGCTCGGCCCTGACCCGCTCCGCGCCCACGAGCTTAGCGGGCCAACTCGCGGCGACCGCGCCCAAGTCGATGGTTTTCCGCCACGAGCTGAACCGGCATCGTCTCGGCTCGCTGCTGCCCTACAATCACTTCGGCCTCATTTCGGTGGATTGGGAGGCGAAGGACGGCCCGGCCCTTACGCTCGCGCTCCATCTCGACCACGGTGAGGAGGTCCTGCGCCACCGGGTTCCGCTGGCCTCGCTCCGCCGGGGCGTCCGCTGAGTCGGCCGCCGCGTCCTTTCGCGATTTGACCCCGTTGGGCTCCAAGCGCTGACTAGAGCTCAGCGAATGTCCTTGGAATCCATCAAGTCCGCCCTGCTCACCTCTTATCGCAGCCACGGCGGCACCAACCACCTCGATGGCATGCACCTGCCGTCGCAGGAATCAGTCAACTGGCTAGCCGCGGACTGCATGCACCTTCTGTTTCCGGGCTTCTTCGAGGAACGGGCCCTGACCGAGGCCGAATTGCCCGTCCACGTGCAAACTTTGCTAGAGCGGATCCAACGGCGCCTAGTCGCAGAGATCGAGAAATGCCTTCGTTTCGCCCATCAGGAGGCCCCCGCCGCCTCCGCAGCGGCGCTCACGGAAACCTTCCTGGCCCGCCTGCCTGAGGTGCGAAGCATCGTCGCCACCGATGTGGAGGCGGCCTACGCGGGCGACCCGGCCGCGCGCAGCCTGGAGGAGATCGTCCTAGCGTACCCCTGCGTCCTCGTGATCTCGGTGCAGCGGCTCGCCCACGAGCTCTACCGGCTAGGGGTACCGCTGCTGCCGCGAATGCTGACGGAATACGCCCACGAGCGGACGGGTTGCGACATTCATCCGGGCGCCCGGCTGGGAACCCATTTTTTTATCGACCACGCCACCGGCGTCGTCATCGGCGAGACCGCAACGGTCGGGAATCACGTTAAGCTCTATCAGGGGGTGACGCTGGGAGCCAAGTCCTTCGCCCTCGACCAGGAGGGCAATCCGATCAAGGGCGTCAAACGTCATCCCGACCTTGGGAACCACGTGACCGTCTACGCGCACGCGACGATCCTTGGCGGGGACACCCGGATCGGGGATCACGCTATCATCGGCTCGAATGTCTGGCTTCTGCGCTCGGTGCCCGCCAACTCGGTGGCTGCCTTTAAAGGCGACCAACTGGTGGTCCGTTCGCGGCGCCAGCACGAGGCGCTTGAGGGGCGGATTGAGGCGGGGGGGGCCGCGGCCGACTTTTCGATTTGAACCGGGCAATGCCGGTCCCCACGGAGAGGACCAGCAGCGGGCGGTCAAAGGCGAGCGAGCGCCTGCTCCAAGTCGTCCTGAATGTCGGCAAAGTCCTCGATCCCGATGGAGAGGCGCACGTAGTCTGGGCCCACCCCGGTGGAGCTTTGCTCCTTGGCGGTGAGCTGGCTGTGCGTGGTGCTGGCGGGATGGATGGCGAGGGACTTGGCGTCGCCAATGTTCGCCAGATGGGAGAACAGCTTCAGCCCCTCGATGAGCTTGCGACCTGCCTCGTAGCCTCCCTTCACCCCGAAGCCAAGTAGGCCCCCAAAGCCGCCTTGGAGATACCTGCGGGCCGCAGCATGGTTCGGGCTGGACTTGAGGCCGGGATAATTCACCCAGGCGACCTTGTCGTGCGCCGCGAGATATTCCGCCGCGCGCAAAGCGTTCGCGCAGGTCCGCTCCATGCGGAGGTGGAGGGTTTCGAGACCCTGCAGTCCGGTCCACGCATTGAATGGCGAGATGCACGCGCCGATGTCCCGCAGCAACTGTAGCCGCATCTTGAGGATGTAAGCGAGATTGGCGCCACCGGCGGGCGGAAATGCCTTGAAGGCCTCCCAGTGGACAAGCCCATGGTAGCTGGGGTCGGGCTGCGTGAAGCCGGGGAACCGGCCATTGCCCCAATTGAAATTCCCGCCGTCCACGACCACCCCGCCGATCGAGGTGCCGTGGCCGCCGATGTACTTGGTGGTCGAATGGACGATGATATTCGCCCCCCACTCGATCGGCCGGTTGAGGTACGGTGACAGCGCGGTGTTGTCGATAATCAGCGGCACCCCGGCCTCGCGGGCGATGGCCGCGACCTCGGCGAACGGGAAGATGTTCAATGCGGGATTACCAAGGCCCTCGCCGTAGAAGGCCTTCGTGTTGGGCCGCAGCGCCCGCCGGAAGGCATCCGGATCCTGCGCGTCCACGAACGAAACCTCGATCCCAAGCTTCGGCAGGGTGTGATGGAAGAGGTTGTAGGTGCCACCGTAGAGCTGGGACACCGACACGAGATGATCGCCCGCCCCGGCCAGATTGAGGATCGCATCCGTGATGGCCGCCTGCCCGGAGGCGTGCGCCAACGCCCCCACCCCACCCTCAAGCGCGGCCAGCCGCTGCTCGAACACATCCGTGGTCGGATTCATGATCCGCGTGTAGATGTTGCCCAGCTCCTTGAGGCCGAAGAGATTCGCCGCATGCTCCGTGTCACGGAAGACGTAACTCGTCGTCTGATACAGCGGGACGGCGCGGGAGCCGGTGGTGGGATCCGGAGTCTGGCCAGCGTGCAGGGCCTTGGTGGCGAAACGATGATTGTTCATTGGGGATCTGTCCTTAGCGCAAGCGGACGCCGCGCGAGGGTCAATATCCTACCTCGGCCGCAAACTCCTTGCCAGCTGGAATGTGCCCGGCTGGCTTCAGCCAGCCCCCAATGCCCGCCGCCCTCGCCTCCCGCCTCGCCGTCTGCACGTGGTCGCTCCGGCCACAATCCCCGGAAGATCTGATCGCCGCTTGCACCGCCATCGGACTCACGCGAGTGCAACTCGCCCTCGACCCGCTCCGCGAATCCCCCGCCGTCTGGAGCGGATTTCCCGCGTT
>Ga0194112_10001984_pt1 | contig 29710 bp, 28 predicted proteins | sample TA2MahC400mmetaG_FD_146191 | JGI IMG/M metagenome (GOLD analysis project Ga0194112, IMG submission 146191) | Freshwater microbial communities from Lake Tanganyika, Tanzania - TA2015016 Mahale Deep Cast 400m | ecosystem: Environmental > Aquatic > Freshwater > Lake | place: Tanzania: Lake... | reverse complement strand
CCAGGCCACCCAACCGGCAAACAGGACCCACAGCACTGCCACGGGCAGCGAGATCGCGCGCCAGCGCTCGGTCCGGACCGGATGAATGAACTTGATGTTGGTGAACATCGCAACGCTCAGCGCGATCACGATGGCCAGGATGATCGTCCAGTGCGGCTTGGTGGCGAACAGCACCAGAATGACCATGTTCCAGCAGCCTGGAAACCCCGCAAAGGAATTGTCCCGCGTCTTCATTCGCGTATCGGCGAAATAGACGACGCTGGCAAAGACGATCACGATGATCGCGAACCAGCCGGTCCAGCCCGACAGCAGCCCCGACTTGAACAGCGCAAAGGCCGGGATGAAGACATAGGTCAGATAGTCGATGATCAGGTCCATCAGCACGCCATCATAGGCGGGCCAGTTCTTCGTGACCTCGTAGCGGCGCGCCAGGGGGCCGTCGATGCCGTCCACCACGAAGGCCACGACCAGCCACAGGAACATCAGCGCCCACTCCCCTTCGACGGCCGCCAGCATGGCCAGCATCGACAAGACCGCTCCGGTGGCGGTCAACAGGTGGACGGACAGGGCTTTGTGACGGATATGCATGGCTGGTTTGTCGCAGGTTGCCCCCCGGGGCGCAACCGGCCTTGCCGCCTCAGCGCAGGATCGGGGGTCCCTTGGGCTCGGGTGCCGGCGGAGCGGGTGGGCTGAGGTCGAACAGCAGGGCACCCGCGGGGGGCGCGGTCCGGGCAAAGCTGATGTCCACGCCGCCGGGTTGCGGCGGCAGAAAGGCCAGCGTCTCGGCCAGCGCCTTGGCGATGGGCGCCTGCCGGTCCTCGGGCGCGCCTGCGATCAGCAGCAGGTGACCGCGCGTGCCCGTGACGGCCGCGGCCACGCCCACCAAGGCCGCGCCTTCGATCAGCCCGCGCATGTCCGCCAGCCGCTGGCCCAGTGGGCCCGACAGCGCCCCGGCCACCTCGGGGTCAGGGGCCACCAGCCGCAGGCGCGCCTCCGCCTCTTCGGGTGCCGCCTCCAGCGCACCGGTCAGCCAGTCCAGCATTCCCGCGTCCAGCAGCATCTCGGACGGATGACCCGGATTGACCAGCAGGCCTGCACCCTCGGCCTTCAGCAGCCCGGCCAGCACCCGGCCTGGCAGGGCCGCATAGGCCACGGGCTGGCCGAAGAAATCGGCCAGACGATCCTCGGTGTCGCAAGCCAGGGCGACCCGCGCGCCCTCCAGGGGAAAAACCTGCAAATGGACCTCGTCGCCCACAGGCTCGCCCTGCAGGGCGACAGAGAGTTCCGTATCCGCCAGGCGCGACATCATCCGCGCCCGCTGCACGGCGTCGGCGTCGTGAAAGGGAAGAATGGCAAGATCGTCCAAAGCGGTCATGGCGCGGCCTCTTTCGGTTCGTCTCCGCCCTAGTCCCACGGCCCACTGCACGCAAGCGTGATTGCCGCCCGGCGGCAATCAGCCCCATATTCAGCACATGAAACGTCGTTCCCTTATCCTGACCGCAGTTGCCGTGCCGCTGCTGGCCACCCCTCGCCTGGCACAGGCCAGCCTGTCCCCGATCTTGTCGCAGGCCGCGCGCCTGGACCCCCTGCGCGCCATCGCCGTCTGGAAGGGCGACGGCGCAGGTGGGGCCGAACTGGCCGCAGAAGGCTATCACGGCTTTACCCCCGACAGTCCCACGAACATCAAGTCCGCGTCGAAATCGGTGATCTCGGCCTTGGCCGGCATCGCCATCGACCGCGGGTTGCTGGAAGGGCCGGACCAGCCCATTGCCCCGTTGCTGCGCGCGGATCTGCCCGCTGACCCTGATCCAAGGCTTGGCCAGGTGACGCTGGGGAATCTGCTGTCGATGCAGGCAGGGCTGGAACGCCAGTCGGGCGCCAACTATGGCCGGTGGGTCAGCAGCCGCAACTGGGTGCGCACGGCGCTGCACGCGCCTTTCACCCAGGACCCCGGCGGACGGATGCAGTATTCCACCGCCTCCACCCATCTGGTGGCGGCCATCCTGACGCGCGTGACGGGACGCCCCCTGCTGGACGTGGCGCGTGACTGGCTGGGGCCGATCCCCGGCTTTCGCATCACCGGATGGGATCGCGATCCGCAGGGCATCTATCTGGGCGGCAACCAGATGGCGATGAGCACGCGGTCGCTGCTGGCCTTTGGCGCGACCTATGCGCGCGGCGGACGCGCAGGGGGGCAGCAGGTGATTCCGCAAGACTGGATCGCGCAAAGCTGGCAGCGCAGGACGGCCAGCATCTTCAGCGGCCAGGGCTATGGCTATGGCTGGTTCCTGGGGCAGATGAGCGGACGCGAGGTGCGCTATGGCTGGGGCTATGGCGGGCAGATGGTGTATGTCTTTCCGGCGACGCGAGGTCAGCCGGCATTGGCGATCGCGATGACTTCGGACCCCGACCTGCCCTCGGCCCGCACGGGCCATCGCGCCGATCTGCACCGGCTGGCCGACAGCCTGGCACGCGCGGCCTGAGCCGCGCGCGGATCAGTCGATGAAGTCGCCGGCCTGGAAGTTGCCCAGGTTGCCCAGCAGCTGCCCGATCAGCGAGATCTCGGTCACGCTGCCATCGGTGACGCGGCGCGACAGGGTCACGACGCGGCCCCGCTCCAGCCCGAAACGCTCGACATTGCTGACGACGCCGCTGGGAGCAAAGGACACGGCGACCACCTGGCGGTCGATCTCCTGGGGGGCGGCCGCCCCCATCCGGCGCCAGCGCGACCCGACGTAATACCACCCCGACCCCGTCAGGAGCCCCTGGGCCGAGGGGCGTCCGATCAACTCCGGCAGGTCATCCATCGTCGTCTGGCCCGGCACGACCTGCGCCAGTTCGAGTTCGGGGGGGACATAGCCGTGGTTGCGATAGATCGGCGCGCAGGCGACAAGGCCCAGCAGGGCGAGAAATGCCAGTGTCATCAGGCTTCTGATGGCGGACATGGGCGGGTTCCCTCCTCGGGCGGTTGACGCGGCCCGCCCTGCCTAGCAAACTCGGGCACCCTGCTCAAGAATATCAATCCGCCGCCCGCCGCGCCCCTGCCGCGCGACCGTATGCCCCCTGCTCCAGACGCCAGAGGCCCCCATGACAACGCCCGAATCACATCCCCAGCGCCTGCGCGTGGCGCATCTGAACCCCAAGACCCCGACCCCCTTCCACCTGCGGCCGGACGAGGCGACCCGTGCGGCCATGGCCGACGAACTTGGCATCGATGCCCTGTCGCGGCTGGATTTTCGCGGCGACCTGCGCGCTCAGGGCAGCGACAGCTGGGTTCTGACGGGAACGCTGAGCGCCCGTGTCACGCAGCCCTGCGTCGTCACCCTCAAACCCGTGCGCAGCGACATCCAGGAACCGGTGCGCATCCAGTTCTCGCCCCATGTGACCCCGCCCCAGGGCGAGGAGATCGAGATGCCCGACGAAACGCTGGAGCCCTTGGGCAACTTCATCGACCTGACCGCGATCATGGTCGAGGCGCTCAGCCTTGCCCTGCCGGAATATCCGCGCGCGCCCGGCGCGGGCCTGCCTGATGCCACCGGCACGGCAGAACCCGCCACCGACACCCGCCGCCCCTTTGCGGGGCTGGACAAGCTGTTGCGAGGCGACGAATCCTGATGCCCCGGTTGTGGCGCGAAGGCCACGATCGGACGCCTTATTTTTCCTGTCGCGGCGGCAAGGACGTGCATCAAAGGGGAAACAGGCGCAAATGACGGCGGAACGCGGCGCGATTCATTCCGTCCCACGGCCACGAGGGCTTGCGGGCGGGGCTGTCATGGCGTATTTGCGCGGTTCATTTACGAATTCAAATCTCCGGTGCCAAGGCGTCACGACGCAGCACCCTGACAAACCGAGGTGGTGACATGGCTGTCCCTCAGAATCGCGTAACCCGCTCCAAACGCAACATGCGCCGCGCACATGATGCCCTGGTCGCGGGCAATCCCAACGAGTGCTCGAACTGCGGCGAGCTGAAGCGCCCGCATCACGTGTGCCCGTCCTGCGGCCACTATGCCGATCGCGAAGTGATCGCGCAGGCGAACGAGATCGACCTGGACGACGACGCGGCCTGATCACGGCTCGCGGCGCCTGCTGATGACCGTCCAGACCGTGACCACGCCGGCACCGCGCGCCCCCGAGGCAGGGGGCAGCGTGGTCATATCGGTTGACGCCATGGGCGGCGACCGCGGCCCGGCGGTCGTGGTTGCCGGCATGGCCGGCAAGTGCCGAAAGAACCCCGAGATCCGCTTCATCGTCCATGGCGACGAGGCGCAGCTGCGTGGGCTGATCGCCAAGCGCCGGTCCCTGGCCGACCGCTGCGACATCCGCCATGCCGAGGCGGTCGTGACGATGCATGACAAGCCCAGCCAGGTCGTCCGCAAGGGTGAAGGCAGCTCGATGTGGTCCACCATCGAATCGGTCAAGCAGGGCGAGGCGCAGGTCGCCGTGTCCTGCGGCAACACCGGGGCGCTGATGGCGCTGTCGATGCTGCGGCTGCGCAAGCTGCCTGGCGTGAACCGTCCCGCCATCGCCTGCCTGTGGCCGTCGCGCAATCCCCAGGGCTTCAACATCATGCTGGACGTGGGCGCCGACATCCGGGCGGACGCGCATGATCTGCTGCAATTTGCGCTGATGGGGGCTTCTTACGCCCGCAATGGACTTGGGCTGGAACGTCCGCGCGTCGGCCTGCTGAATGTCGGGACCGAGGAGCACAAGGGCCGCAGCGAACTGAAGCAGGCCCATGACATGATCGACGCCGCCGCCGCATCGGGGCAGTTCGACTATGTGGGATTTGTCGAGGGCGGCGACCTTCCGTCATCGCGCGTCGATGTGATCGTCACCGACGGCTTCACGGGCAATGTCGCCTTGAAGACCGGAGAAGGGACCGCCAAGTTGGTAGGGGACTTCCTCAAGGACGCCTTCTCGAATTCCATCATGTCGAAATTTGCAGCAGTTCTGGCGATGACATCGCTCAAGCGCCTTCAAAAGCGCATCGATCCGCGCCGCGTGAACGGCGGCATCTTTCTGGGCCTGAACGGCACGGTCGTGAAATCTCACGGCTCGGCGGATGCCACCGGAGTTTCCGCCGCCATCAAGCTGGCCTTCACGCTGGCCAAGTCGGGCTTTCAGGATCGTCTGGCCGCCCGCGTGGCGCAAGGCGCGGCCGCCGCTTCGGCAGGCTCGGCCGAGTCAGGGGCATCCTCTTGACCCGTCGCTCGGTCATCCGGGGCACCGGCCACTACCTGCCCGAACGCATCGTCGAGAACAGCTGGTTCGAAGGACAGCTGGAAACGACCGATGAATGGATCCGGTCCCGGACCGGGATCGAACGGCGCCATTTCGCGGCCGAAGGTCAGACAACCAGCGACCTGGCCATCCGTGCCGGGCGTGCCGCGCTGGAGCGTGCGGGCATGACGGTCGCTGACCTGGACGGTATCGTTCTGGCGACCTCGACTCCCGACCTCACCTTTCCGGCCGTGGCGACCATTGTCCAGGCGGGCCTGGGCATGACACGCGGCTTTGCCTATGACGTGCAGGCCGTCTGCGCGGGTTTCATCTTTGCGCTGGTCAATGCGGATGCGATGATTCGCGCAGGCCAGGCCGACCGCATCCTGGTCATCGGGGCCGAAACCTTTTCGCGCATCATGGACTGGACCGACCGCGGCACCTGCGTGCTGTTCGGCGACGGCGCCGGGGCCGTGATCCTGGAAGCGCAGGAAGGCGCGGGCACCAGCGATGATCGCGGCATCCTTGCATCGGACCTGAACAGCGACGGCAGCTACCGCGAGCTTCTTTATGTGGACGGTGGCGTATCCTCGACGGGCACCGCCGGGCAGTTGCGGATGCAAGGCAACCTGGTCTTCCGCCACGCGGTCGAGAAGCTGGCCAAGACAGCGCATTGTTCGCTGGACAAGGCCGGACTGACGGGGGCCGATGTTGATTGGCTGGTGCCCCATCAGGCCAACATGCGCATCATCACGGCCACGGCCCAGAAGATGGGCCTGCCGATGGAAAAGGTCGTGCTGACGGTGGCCGATCACGGTAACACCTCGGCCGCCTCCATCCCGCTGGCCCTGTCGGTTGCCGACGGTCAAGGCCGGTTCAAGCCGGGACAGCTGCTGGTGACCGAGGGGATCGGCGGCGGCCTCAGCTGGGGCTCGGCGGTCCTGCGCTGGTAGCGCCCGGGCGCCCCTGCCCCGGCCGCATCGTTTCATTTCAGCAGCGCATCCTTGCTGGCGCGGCGGTTCATCCCGCTGGCCGGTCGGCGCGCCCGGTCATGGCCTGACTGACACGACACGCACAGCTTGACGCCCGGCAGAGCCGCGCGGCGCGCCTGCGGGATTGGCTCGTCGCATTCCGCGCAATGGCTGGCGCTGTCACCGGCCAGCGCGCGCCGCGCCGCCTGCTGGCGGGCACGGGCCACGGCCTCAGCCGTCGATACCTCGATCTGGTCGTTCACCGCATCGTCACGTGCCCATCCGCCGGCCATGCATGCCCCCTTTGCTGCGCCTCCTGAAGATGGGTTGTCGCAGCCGCCAATGCAAATGCCGAAGCTGTTGACAGGGACAGGACCAGAGGAAAGACTGCACGCAATGCAGGTGCAGAAAACGCCGCCTGCCGCTCTGGGGAGGGCTTGCAGTTTTGCCGATTGTCCGTCTGATCGACGGCATCAACGAAGTCGTGGGCCGCATCCTGTCGGTCGTCGCGCTTCTTTTTGCCGCCATCATCATCTATGACGTCTTCATGCGCTATGTTCTGGGCCAACCGACCCGGTGGGCCTTTGACGTCACAAAGCAGCTTTACGGCTTTTACTTCATCATGCTGGGCGGTTATGCGCTGCGCCATCAGGCGCATGTGCGGGTCGATCTGCTGACCGCGCGCATGGGGCCGGGCCTGCGCCGGTGGGTCGAGGTTGCGGGTTACGCGATCTTTTTCTTCCCCTTTGCCTGGATCTTTGCCACGCGCAGCTGGGATTTCGCCATGACCTCCTGGCGGCAGGGAGAGTTGACCTATGGCGCGGTCCAGCTGCCCGTCTATCCCTTGAAGATGGCCATGTTCGTGGCTGCCTGCTTTTTGCTGATCCAGGGGATCAGCGAAGTGCTGAAGCTGGTCCTGAACCCCGCGGAGCCGCGCCATGTCGGGTGAATCGATTGCCCTGATCATGTCGGGCCTGCTGCTGCTGGGCCTGTTCATGGGGCACCCGCTGGCCTTTGTCCTGGGCGGGACGGCCGTCCTGGGTGCCTTCATCGCCGGCAAGCCGATGGTGCTGGGCATCGTCATCAACCGCATCTTTGGCGACGTGCTGGACAATTATGTCCTGATCGCCATCCCGCTGTTCGTGCTGATGGCGCGGTTCCTGTCCGACAGCGGCGTCACCGACCGGATGTTCGAGGCGCTGCGCCACCTGATGAGCCGCGTTACCGGGGGCCTGGGGCTGGCGGTGGTCTTCATCTCGATCCTGCTGGCGGCAACGACGGGGATCATCGGCGCCTCGATCACCGTGATGGGGATGATGGCGCTGCGCCCGATGCTGCAATACGGCTATGACAAGCGGCTGGCGACCGGCCTGATCGGTGCCTCGGGCTGCCTTGGCATCCTGATCCCTCCTTCGATCATGCTGATCCTGATGGCGTCCTATGCGCCGGGCCTGTCGGTGGGACAACTGTTCGCAGGGGCGATGGTGCCGGGACTGCTGCTGGGGGTGATGTATGCGATCTATGTCGCAGCCATTGCCTGGCTGAAGCCGGACTGGGCCCCGAAGGTGGCGGATTCCGAAAAGATCAGCCGGGGTGCCATGTGGCGGATGCTGGTGATCGAGGCCGTGCCGCCGCTGATCCTGATCCTGGGCATCCTGGGTTCGCTGCTGGCCGGCGTCGCCACCGCGACCGAGGCCAGTGCGATCGGCGCGTTCCTGGCGCTGTTGATTGTGATCATGCGCGGGCGCTTCCGGTGGGCGACGTTCTATTCCGCGCTACTGGAAACCGGACGCACCAGCGCGATGATCCTGTTCATCGTCGTGGGCGCGACCGCCTTCACGGGGGTCTTCAACATCACCGGCGGGCTGCGTGCCAGCCAGGATCTGATCCGCGGACTGGCGGACGATCCCTACACGCTGATTGCGATGATGCTGCTGGTCGTGTTCATCCTGGGGATGTTCCTTGACTGGACGGGCATCGTGCTGCTGTCCTTTCCGATCTTCCTGCCCCTGGTGGGCGAGATGGGGATCGATCCCTTGTGGTTCGTCGTGCTGATGGCCGTGGTGCTGCAGACCAGCTTCCTGTCGCCGCCCTTCGGCTATGCCCTGTTCTACATGCGCGCCATTGCTCCGCCCGACGTGTCGACCACCGACATCATCGTGGGCGTGCTGCCCTTCATTGTCATGGTGCTGCTGATGTGCGGTGCGATGATCCTGTTCCCGGCCCTGGTCACCTGGTTGCCCCTGACGCTCTACGGCTGACCGGCCCGCTTTTTCACGAGGAGGATGACTATGAAACACCTGCTGACGACCGCTGCCCTTGCCCTGGCCACGGCCACTCCCGCCTTGTCGGAAAACTGGACCATGACCTCCACCTGGCCCTCCAGCCTCGAACTGATCGAGATCGACAAGCACTGGGTCGATCTGGCCAACAAGCTGGTCGATGACGACAAGCTGACGATCGAGTTCTATGAGGGCGGCAGCCTGGTCCCGGCGGGCGAGGTGTTCGGCGCGGTCGAATCGGGAACCATCCAGGCGGGGGCGGATTGGCCGGGATACTGGGCAGGCCGCAACAGCGCCTTTTCGCCCTTGGCGACCACGGCCAGCCTGTTCAACGCGGTCGATTACGTGAACTGGATCCAGGAATGGGGCGGAGCAGACCTTTACAACGAGGTCTATGGACAGTTCGGCATGGTTTATCTGCCCTATGGCGTGACCAACAACGAATCGGGCTTCCGCACCGTCAGCCAGCCGATTCGCACGCTGGAGGATCTGGCCGGGCTGCGCCTGCGCCTGTCGGGGCTGGAGCAAGGCAAGCTGCTGGAAAAGCTGGGCGGCAACCAGGTCAGCATGGCCGGCGGCGAGATCTATCAGTCGCTGGAACGCGGCGTGATCGACGGGGCTGAATTCTCGACCCCGAACGTGGACTTCTCGGGCGGCTTCCAGCAGGTCACGAAATACTGGTCCACGCCCGGCTGGCACCAGTCCTCCTCGGTCTTTGGCGTGATGATCAACAAGGGCTCGTGGGACGCACTGGACGAGGAAACCCAGGAGCGGTTGAAGATCGCCGCTGACGCGACCATGCTGTGGAGCCTGTCCTTTACCGAAAAGCGCGCAACCGAGGCCTATGCCCAATTCCAGGAAGCCGGGACCGAGATCACGCGCCTGGACGACGCGGCGCTGGAGCGGGTGCAGCAGCTGGCCAACGAAACCATTCAGGAGGTTGCCTGCGAAAACCCCCTGTCGGCCAAGGTCTATGCCAGCCAGCTGAGCTATCTTCAGGACTATTCCACGTGGCGCGACGCTTCGGCGCCGTTCAACCTGGGCCGCACGCCGGAGGGTCCCGATCTGGCAGCGATCGAGAGCTGCGCCCAGTAAAGGCACGGAAACATCTGCAAGTGTCGGGCGGGGAACGATTTCCCCGCCCTTCTCGTTGACAGGGCAGGCAAAGCGCAGCATCCTTTCCGCAATCAAGAGGACCGACAATGGGCGACAAGACTCTGACCCGGATGGATCTGGCCGAGGCGGTATTCCGCGATGTCGGGCTGTCCCGCCACGAATCGGCCCAACTGGTCGAAAGCGTGCTGGACCATATTTCGGACGCGCTGGTCCGCGGCGAACAGGTCAAGATCTCGTCCTTTGGCACCTTTTCGGTGCGGGACAAGAATGAACGCATCGGGCGCAACCCCAAGACCGGGGAAGAGGTGCCCATCACGCCGCGCCGTGTGCTGTCCTTTCGGCCGTCCCACCTGATGAAGGACCGCGTGGCGGCCGGCAACAAGCGATAGGATCACCCGCACAGGATGGCGAAAAGCGCAGAGGCATTCCGGTCGATCGGCGAGGTCGCCAAGCTGATCAACGTCGCGCCGCATGTCCTGCGATATTGGGAAACGCAGTTCACGCAGCTGCGCCCGATGAAGCGTCCGGATGGCCGGCGCTATTACCGGCCGGCCGATCTGGCCTTGGCCGCCGGCATCTGCGAACTCTTGCGCGACGACGGACTGACGATCCGCGGGGCCCGCAAGCTGATTGCCCTCGACCGGGGCGAAACCGTCCGCAACCGCGGCCTTGCGCGACTGGCGCAGATCCCGGAGCCTGAGGCGCAGGTGGCGCTCTCTGTCCCGGCTCCCGCTCCACACCCGGTCACCGTGCCTCCGCCTCGGCAAATCACCCTGTCCCAGACGGCACCGTCCCCTGCCCTTTGGCTGACCCGGCTGACGGAACTGGAGCGGCATCTTCAGGACATGGCAGCGGCGGATCCGCGCTGGCCGGTGGTCCGGCCGGCCGTGACGCGGCTGACGCAGGCCATGATCGCCCTTTCCTGAAAGAGCGGTCGTTTTGGCAAAGATTTCCGTCTTGCAGCCCTTGTGCAGCACCGCCGGATCGCTTTATACGAAGCGCGTCGGGCCGTGGCGCAGCCTGGTTAGCGCGTCCGTCTGGGGGGCGGAAGGCCGCGAGTTCGAATCTCGCCGGCCCGACCATTCCGAAAACGCCCATCCCTTTCCAGGGGTGGGCGTTTCCCTTTTCTGCACCCCCGGTCCAGGGAGACCATGATGAACGGTGTCCTGCCCGACCTCGAAATCCGCGACCTGATCCGCAGCGGCGTGATCACGTCGAAGCATCCGATCATTCCTGAACAGGTCCAGCCGGCCTCGCTGGACCTGCGGCTTGGCGCGACGGCCTATCGGTTGCGGGCCAGCTTTCTGGCCGGGCGCGGGCGGCGCATCGCCGACCGGCTGGCCGACTTCCAGATGCACCAGATGGATTTGGGGAACGGAGCGGTGCTTGAACGGGGCTGCGTTTATCTTGTGCCCCTGCAAGAGGGCGTTTCCCTGCCGCCCGGCCTGTCGGCGGTGGCGAATGCGAAATCCTCGACGGGGCGGCTGGACCTGCTGACGCGCCTCGTCACCGACGACGGGACCGAGTTCGACCGCCTGCCCGAAGGTTATGACGGTCCGCTTTATGCGGAAATCTGCCCGCGCAGCTTTTCGGTTCTGGTGCGGCCGGGCATGCGGCTGAACCAGTTGCGGCTGCGGCGTGGCCAGGCGGTGCTGAGCGACGCCCAGCTGGCCGACCTGAACGCGCGCGAGCCCCTGGTCGGCGACGGGCAGGCGCTGATCGACCACGGCCTGGGCTTTTCCGTCGATCTGCGCCCTGCCAGCGGCGATCTGGTGGGCTATCGCGCCCGCCCCCACAGCGGCGTCATCGACCTCGACCGCATCGGGGAATACCCCGCCGCCGAATTCTGGGACGAGTTGCGCACCACGGAGGGACGCCTGATCCTGGACCCCGGCGCCTTCTACATCCTTGTCAGCCGCGAATCGGTGGCGATTCCCCCGGATTATGCGGCCGAGATGGCCCCTTACCTGGCAATGGTGGGCGAGTTTCGCGTTCATTACGCGGGCTTCTTCGATCCGGGCTTCGGCATCGGCGCGACCGGCGCCGGCGCCCGCGGCGTTCTTGAGGTTCGCTGCCACGAGGCACCCTTTGTGCTGGAACATGGGCAGGTGGTCGGCCGCCTTGTCTACGAACGCATGGCCACCCGCCCGGAGCGCCTGTATGGCGAGGGGATCAGGTCGAACTACCAGGGCCAGGGCCTCAAGCTGGCCAAGCAGTTCCGCTAGCCGCAGCGCGGACGTTCAGCCGCCTGCGCCGTTCCCGGTGATCGCGCCTGTCCTTACAGCGGGCCTGTCTGCCACAACCGAACCTTCAGCCCGCCATGCGCCACGATCGGCCCCGGCGGCTTCCACGGCAAGCCTGTCGCCTTGGCAAGGCCCGCCTCGCTGGTCACGATGCCCACGCGCCAGCCTTGGAAACGGCTGCGAAGAACCTCGCCCATCTGCGCGTGCAGCCCGAACAACGGACCCTTGTTGCCGACCCGCGCCCCATAGGGGGGGTTGATGATCACGATGCCCGGGTCCCCCTCGGGCCGCTGCAGGTCGGTGATCTGGCTGATCTGAAACTGCGTCGCATCCGCCACGCCGGCGCGTTCGGCATTCGCCTGGCTCATGCGGATGGCGCCGGGGTCGCGATCGCTGCCCAGGAACTGCAGGGGCGTCGTCCGGGGACGGGGCTGCGCCTTCAGGTCGGACCATGCCGCCGGATCGAAATTGGCGAACCGTTCGAAGGCGAAGGACCGGCTGCGCCCCGGCGCAAGACCAAGGGCGATTTCCGCCGCCTCCAGCACAAAGGTACCCGATCCGCACATGGGGTCCAGCACCGGCTGACTGCCGTCAAAGCCCATCTCGGACAGGAACATCGCGGCCATTGTTTCCCGCATGGGAGCCTTGGCGACGGCCTCCTTGTGTCCGCGCTTGTGCAGCGATTCGCCGGTCGTATCCAGGCTGAAGGTCACCAGATCGTCCTCGATCCGCGCCTTGACCGTAATGGCCGCGTCGGGGGCAAGGGGCGCGCCCAGTTCCTCGGTGATGGCCCGCTCGATCCGCTGCGTTGCGGCACCGGCATGATAGATCTTCGAGGCCTTGCAGACGGTTTCCACCTTGACGGGCAGGTCAGGGCGCAGCAGGTCGGACCAGGGGAACTTGCGCGCCCGCTTGTCCAGCTGGGCCAGGTGCATGGCACGGAACCCGCCCACCCGGGCAAGGACACGGGTCGCACCCCGCAGCCACAGGTTGGCCCGCCAGACATCCGTCCAGCCGCCGCGAATCGTCACGCCGCCGGGCTGGAGGACGGGCTGCCAGCCAAGTGCTGCGGCCTCGGCCGCCAGAGGAGCTTCCAGCCCCGGCGTGGCGACAAGGAATATATCGAAATCGGATTTGTCCATCGCGCAGCCCTAGCGGGACAGGCGCGAAAAGGCAAAGGTCAGCGGCGCATCATCCGGCCGAGGCTTCGCATCCGCTTGGCCAGATCCTGGTTCTGCTTGCCGCTGCCCGGCACCTGCCCCATGGAGGCACCGGAGTTGCGTCCACCCATGCCTTTCATGCCCTTGTTGATCCCCCAGTTCATCGCCCGGCGCATGACCAGGCGGGCAAACATGTTGAACAGCTGGTTCATATTCATCGGCAGGCCCCTTCAATCGTCGTCGAACAGATCCTCGGCCGGGCTGTTGCCCGCGCCTTCTCCGATATCGTCATCCTCCGCCACCGGAACAAGGGGCATGCCCAGGCCCTCCGACTGCGGCCGGGATTCCAGCAGACCCGCCGCCCGCAGTTCCGACAGCCCCGGCAGGTCGCGGGCCGATTCCAGGCCAAAGTGATCCAGAAACCTTTCCGTCACCACATAGGTTGCCGGGCGGCCCGGCGTCATCCGCCTGCGGCCCACGCGGACCCATTCCATCTCGATCAACTGATCCAGCGTGCCGCGGCTGACGGCGACCCCCCTGATCTCCTCGATCTCGGTGCGGGTGACCGGCTGGTGATAGGCGATGATCGCCAGTGTCTCGACCCCGGCACGCGACAACCGGCGGCTCTCGACCACTTCAGTCTGCATCAGGAAGGACAGGTCGGCGGCCGTGCGAAAGGCATAGCCGTCGCCAATCCGCTCCAGCACCACACCGCGGCCCTGATAGCTGCGGCGCAGCCCTGCCAGCGCCTCGGCCGGATCGCAGCCTGCGGGCATCCGCAGCGCAAGGTCACGAATGGACAGCGGCTGCGCCGCGGCGAACAGGATCGCCTCGACCATCCGCTCCTGCTGATCCAGGGGCGGAGGTGGAAAATCGGCGGCGGTGTCAGGCGCGGTCGTCATGGGGTTTTTGCCGGTAATGGATGGGCGCAAAGCTGTCGGCCTGCCGTATCTCCAGCCGGCCCTGGCGCGCAAGCTCCAGCGAGGCGGCAAAGGTCGCGGCGGTGGCGCTGCGGCGGCGCCTGGGATCCGCGTGCCAGCCCTCGGGCAGAAAGACCGCAAGGTCCGTCCATTCCCCGGCAAACCCGATCAGCCGCCGCAGCCGCTCCAGCGCCTGCTCCATCGTGAAGACGTCCTGACGGTCAAAGGCATAGGGGCGGAATTCGTCCCGTGTCTTCAGCCGGGCATAGGCGCGCATCAGGTCGATGAGGCCCGCCTGCCAGTCCGTCCTCCGGGTGCGCGCCACGATTTCGGGCGCACCACGGGCAAAACGCGACTGACCCAGCCGGTCGCGGGCCATCAGCTGCGCCGCCGCCTGTCGCATTGCCGCCAGCCGCTCCAGCTGAAAGGCCAGATGCGCCGCCATGTCCTCGGCCGATGGCCCCTCGGCCTCAGGGTCGGGCGGCAGCAGCAGGCGGGACTTGAGAAAGGCCAGCCAGGCAGCCATCACAAGGTAATCGGCCGCCAGTTCGATCCGCAGCGCGCGCGCCTCTTCGACAAAGGCCAGATACTGCTCGGACAGATCCAGCACGCTGATCCTGAGCAGGTCGACCTTTTGAGTGCGCGCCAGCGTCAGCAGAAGGTCCAGAGGCCCCTCATAGCCGTCCACATCGACGATCAGCGCCTCTTCTGCGCGGCGCTGCGCCACCTTGTCGGCGGCATCGTCCGCAACGGGCTTGAGATAGGTTACCTTGGCGTCGGCCACGCAGCCTCCCTGGATCAGGCGGGGCAGAATCCCGCCCGACCTCCTTGCTGTCAAGCGCTCAACATCCGCCATTCCGCCATCAGCGCCGCAATGTCGGCAGGCGAGGGCGCATGACGCATGGCAAGGGCGGCCTCGGCACGACGGAGGGCGTCCGGGGTCATCTGCCCGGCAGCCGCGACAACAGCTTCCATCTGCGCAACAGAGCCGTTGCAGTGCAGCACCAGATCGCAGCCGGCCGTGACCGAGGCCGCGGCCCGGTCCGCCTCGCTGCCCGACAGCGCGTTCATGGTGATGTCATCCGTCATCAGCAGCCCGTCAAAGCCGATATGCTTGCGGATAACCGCGATCATCCGCTCGGAGGCCGTGGCGGGCCGTTCGTCCAGCGCCGTGAACCGGATATGTGCGGTCATGCCGATCGGCAGGTCGGCCAGCATCCGGAAGGGCGCGAAGTCCAGCGCCTCCAGCTCGGCCTCGGCGGCATCCACCACGGGCAGGTCATGGTGGCTGTCGGCCTGGGCGCGCCCGTGTCCCGGCATGTGCTTGATCACCGGCAGCACCCCTGCCGCCAGAAGTCCCTCGGCCGCCGCGCGTCCCAGTTCGGCGATGCGCGCGGGATCGCTTCCCAGGCAGCGGTCGCGCAGGAAGCGATGCGTGTCGGGCTGCGCCACATCAAGGGTTGGCGCACAATTCGAATCGATGCCGACTGCCCGCAGTTCCTGTCCGATCAGGTGATAGCGCAGCCACATCGCGCGGGGTCCGGCCACCGCCTGATCCAGCGGCGCAGGCCAATCCGACCAGTGCGGCGCCCGCAGGCGCTGGACGCGACCGCCTTCCTGGTCGACGGTGATGATCGCGTCCCGACCCACGGCCTCGCGCAGCTGGCCCGTCAGGCGGCGCAGCTGGTCGGGGCTGTCCACGTTGCGGCCAAAGAGGATAAAGCCCCACGGGTCCGCGTCACGGAAAAAGGCGGCCTCGTCGGCTGTCAGGGACAGGCCGGCGATGCCGCCCAGGATCGTGGCGTTCTGCGCCATTCCTCAGCCACCCAGGGCCAGGCAGTCCGTTCCGGAGGATTGCAGCGCCGAGCAGAACTGCCGCGCCTCGCCGATGGTGCCAAAGCCCGCGACGCGCAGGCGCCAGAAGGTGCGGCCATTCGACTGATGCTGCTGGATCACCGGCGACTTGCCCGAAAAGAGCGAGCCGTTCCGCCCGGCCAGCCGCTGCCATTCCCCCTGCGCGATGTCGTTGCTGTCAAAGGCGCCGACCTGAACCAGGGGACCGCCGGCCGAAGTTGCCGCCACAGGGGCCGGCGGCGGTGCGGGTGCCGCAACGGGCTCAGGCGCAGGCGCCGGGGCTGCGGCGGCGGATGCGGGGCTGGCCGCCGGTGCGGCGGCTGCGACGCGCGCCACGCGCGGACGGGGCGTCGGACGGGCGGAGGCCACCAGGATCCCGGGATCGGCCTGCGCTTCGGCCAGCGCCTCGGCAATGGCTGCGGATTGCGCGGGAACGCCGTTTTCGTCCGTCACGACATCGGTGACAGGCCCTTCGGCGGCCGGGGCGTCGATGATCGCAGCCTGGTTGACGGCCTGGTCAGCCAGTGCGCGTTCGGCGGCGGCGGCAGCCTCGGCTTCGGCCAGGGCGCGTGCCTCGCTGTCGGACAAGGGCACGATAGGCTCGCCGGCAAAGGAAAGCGGCGTTTCCGACGGGTTCGAGGGTTCGCGCGCCGTCGCACCCAGCTGGCCCATGGCCACGTCATCCTCGGCCAGATCCACCGGGGCGGGGGCAATGGCCACCTGCTGCGCGGGGGTTGCGGCTTCGCCACCGGCGACGGTGTTGACCGCCAGTCCGGTGTGATTTGTCAGCTGCCCTCCGGGGTTTTCCGGCGCAGTGCGGGCCTCGCCCTCGATGGCGCGAATGATGGGCACGCCCGACACATCGCGCGACACCAGCTGCCAGCCCCAGGCCATCAGCCCGACCATCAGCCCGACCGAAGCCACCGCGCCCATGTAATGCGTCAGCCGCCCCAGGCGCGCCGGCAGGCCGTCACCGGCCGCCGCGCGCGGGTCCGCCGCCGCCTGGTCCTGCGGCGTGTTCCAGCCCCCCTGGTCGTAAGAAAATTCGCGCTTCACCTTGTGACGCGAGAACACATAGCCGCCTTCGCGGAAATCCATCACTGCCATGTCTGCCTGCCTGCCGGTTTTCCGGATTAACTTTGACTGCTCTCAGACGTCCGGCAGCGGCGCAGTTCGTCAGCGCATTTCTTCTGCCGGAGTAACGCCAAGAATAGCGAGACCGCTTGAAATAACAACGCCAACCGCCCGGACAAGCGCAATTTTTCCCTGACTTGTGACCGCGTCGCCATCCTGGATGAACCGGAGCGACGTGTCGTCATTGCCGCGATTCCACAGTGAATGCAGGTCAGAGGCGATGTCGTAAAGGAAGAAGGCCACGCGATGCGCCTCGTGCGCGCGGGCGGCATGTTCCACCAGCCGCGGCCATTCCGCGACCTTGCGGGCCAGCTCCACCTCGGCCGGATGGGACAGCGTGCCAAGATCCGCCGATGCAAGCGCAGAATCGCTTACGTCGATTCCCGCCTCGGTCGCGCGGCGCAGCACGGAATGAACCCGGGCGCTGGCATACTGGACATACCAGACCGGGTTGTCCTTGGACTGTTCCAGCACCTTGGCAAAGTCGAAATCCAGCGCCGCGTCGTTCTTGCGCGTCAGCATGATGAAGCGGGTGACATCGGCCCCCGCCTCCTCGACCACGTCGCGCAGGGTCACGAAGGTCCCCGCCCGCTTGGACATCTTGAAGGGTTCGCCGTTCTTGAACAGCTTGACCAGCTGGATCAGCTTGATGTCCAGCGGCACGCGGCCGTTCGACAGCGCCTTCACGGCGGCGTTCATCCGCTTGACGTAGCCGCCATGGTCGGCACCGAACACGTCGATCAACTGGTCAAAGCCGCGCTCGATCTTGTCCCAGTGATAGGCGATGTCAGGGGCGAAATAGGTCCAGGCGCCGTCCGACTTCTGGATCGGCCGGTCCACGTCGTCGCCATGCGCGCTGGACCGGAACAGCGTCTGTTCCCGCTCCTCCCAATCCTCGGGCAGCTTGCCCTTGGGTGGCTCCAGCACACCACGGTAGATCAGGCCCATGCCGCGCAGCCGCTCGATCGCGGCCTCGATCTTGCCGGTCCCGTACAGCGCCTTTTCACTGGAATAAACGTCCATCTGGACGCCAAGCGCCGCAAGATCGCCCCGGATCTGTTCCATCATCGCAGCTGTGGCGATGTCGCGGATCTCGGCCAGCCAGTCCTCCTCGGGGCGGTCCAGCAGGCTGTCGCCGAACCTGGCCTTCAGGGCCTCTCCGACGGGAATCAGATAATCGCCGGGATACAGCCCTTCGCGGATCTCGGGCTCCAGCCCGTTGGCCTCGCGGTAACGCTCGTAGGCCGACCGGGCCAGGACATCGACCTGCGCGCCGCCGTCGTTGATGTAGTATTCGCGCGTCACGTCATGGCCCGAAAAGGCCAGCAGCCGCGCCAGCGCGTCGCCGAAGACCGCACCGCGTACATGTCCCACATGCATGGGCCCCGTCGGATTCGCGCTGACGAACTCGATGTTGACCTTTTGCCCCGACCCCATGTCCGAGCGTCCAAAGTCCGTGCCGGCCCGCAATGCGGCGGCTACCACCTGCTGCCAGACGACAGGCGACAGGCGCAGGTTCAGGAAGCCCGGCCCCGCCACCTCGGCCGCGGCGATGCGTGGGTCCGTCAGGCGCGCGGCCAGCCGGTCGGCGATGTCGCGCGGCTTCATGCCCGCAGGCTTGGCCAGCACCATCGCGGCGTTGGTCGCCATGTCGCCATGCGCGGGATCGCGCGGCGGCTCGACCGTGACATTGCCAAGGTCCAGGCCCTGCGGCAGCTCGCCCGCCTCGGCCATCTGGGTCAGCGCGCCGATCACGACCGCGCGGATGTCGTTGAACAGGTTCATCGGGGTCCCCGCTGTTTTCGACGGCCACGTAAACGATGCGGCGGCCGAAAGGTCAACTGCCGAGCGCACCTGTGTTCGCCCGAGACCTTTGGGAACAAGCCGGCGCCGGTCGCGCTTTCCAAGGCAGATGTGGCAGGAGATCCCCGTGACCGAAAGCAAGGCGCTGACCGACACCGACCTCAAGGACCCGCCCCGCGCACTGGTCACGCCGGATGACGACGACACACCCCTGGCCGTGGCCGAGCGTCGCCGCGCCGATCACAACCGCCACCGCGTCGCCATCCGCGTTTCGGCCCTGCTGACACCGGGCTATGTGTTCATGAATGCAATGGCCGCCATCATCGCCAGCTATGGCCTGCTGGGCGACAGTCCGGCCGTGGTGATCGGCGCGATGATCGTGGCGCTGCTGCTGGGTCCGATCATGGGGGTCGCGCTGGCGCTGACAGACGGGGACTGGGCGCTGTTCCGGCGGTCGTTTCTAGCGCTGGCGGCGGGGGGCGTGGTCGTCTTTGCGATCGCGCTGGCGGTGGGGTTCACCCATGACCTCGTGCCGATCACGGACGAGATCCGCGCCCGCACGGCGCCCAACATCTTCGACCTGATGATCGCGCTGGCAGGGGGCGCGGCCGGGGCCTATGCCACAGTGTCGCCGCGCATCGCGACCGGCTTTGTCGGCGTGGCGATCGCCACGGCGCTTGTTCCGCCGCTGGCCTCCTCCGCGCTGCTGCTGACGCGGGGGGAATACTCGTCATCGTCGGGTGCGGCGCTTTTGGCGTTCACCAACGTCGTGGCCATCCAGTTCGCGGCAGCGGTGGTCCTGTGGGTGCGCGGCTATGCCCGCGACAATGACGGGGACGAGGTGACCACGCTGCAATTCCTGGGCCGCCACCTGGGCAGCATCGCGGTGCTGGTGGGCCTAGGGCTGCTGCTGGCGGCGAACCTGCGCACGACGCTGGCCGATCGTCTTTACGAGGGCCGCGTCCGCTACAGCCTGAGCCAGGCGATGGCCGCGCTGGAGGGCAACCAGCTTTATTCCATGCAGATGTTCGTCGAGGACAACCGTCAGGTGATTCGCGCCGAACTGCATGGCCCGGTCCAGCCGACGGTCGAGCAGGTCGTGACCATGCGCGACCTGATCCCGCCGCCGCCCGAAGGACGCAGCGTCGATCTGCGCGTGCGCCATGTCGAGACACGCATCATCACGCCCGACGGCTACAGCCTGGACCCGGTGGACCCGCCGTTGTCCGGCCCCCCCGTCGGAGAGCCATAGGCCCTGCCGCATACTGCGATTCTTGACGCGCGGGGCCAGTTGCTCTAGGGCATTGTCAGCCCGCATCCGGCGGGCAAAAGGCGGGGCGTCCGTGACTGCGTCCCAACTTTGCCGCTTTGGCGCCGCACAGGCGCGCGGCATGGAACGCAACGCGCCAGAATCGGGCGCGGCTTATTGGAAAGCCCCGAATGACCAAATTCTCTGACCTGAAGCTTGATCCCAAAGTTCTGCAGGCTGTTCTGGAAGCCGGCTACGAGACACCGACGCCCATCCAGCAGGGGGCAATTCCGCCCGCGCTGGAAGGCCGCGACGTGCTGGGGATCGCGCAGACCGGGACCGGCAAGACGGCCAGCTTTACCCTGCCGATGATCACGATGCTGGGCCGTGGGCGCGCGCGCGCGCGCATGCCGCGCAGCCTGGTGCTGTGCCCGACCCGTGAACTGGCGGCGCAGGTGGCGGAAAACTTCGACATCTATGCCAAGCACACCCGCCTGACCAAGGCCCTGCTGATCGGCGGCGTCAGCTTTGGCGAGCAGGACAAGCTGATCGACCGCGGCGTGGACGTGCTGATCGCGACGCCCGGTCGTCTGCTGGACCATTTCGAGCGCGGCAAGCTGCTCTTGACCGGCGTGCAGATCATGGTCGTGGACGAGGCCGACCGCATGCTGGACATGGGCTTCATCCCGGACATCGAGCGCATCTTCCAGCTGACGCCCTTCACGCGCCAGACCCTGTTCTTCAGCGCGACGATGGCCCCCGAGATCGAGCGCATCACCAACACCTTCCTGCACGCGCCCGAGCGTGTCGAGGTCGCGCGCCAGGCCACGGCCAGCGAGACGATCACGCAGCGCCTGATCGAACTGGCCCCCACCCGCCGCGACCTGGCCGCCAAGCAGAAGCGCGACCTGTTGCGCGCGCTGATCGATGCCGAAGGCGAGGGGCTGACCAACGCCATCATCTTCTGCAACCGCAAGACGGACGTGGACATCCTGTCCAAGTCGCTGGCCAAGCACGGATATGACGCCGCACCCATCCATGGCGACCTGGACCAGAGCCAGCGGACCCGCACGCTGGAATCCTTCCGCGACGGCAAGCTGCGCCTGCTGATCGCGTCGGACGTGGCGGCCCGTGGCCTCGACATCCCGGCCGTCAGCCATGTCTTCAACTATGACCTGCCCAGCCATGCCGAGGATTACGTCCACCGCATCGGCCGGACCGGTCGCGCGGGCCGTCTTGGCACCGCCGTCAGCATCGCGACCCCTTCGGACGAGAAGTATTTGACCGCCATCGAGGCACTGCTGAAGAAAACCCTGCCGCGCGTGGACATGCCCGAGGGCTTTGCCGTTTCGGACCGCGCTCCCTCGGCCCCACGCGACGCCGAGCGTGAGGACCGCAAGGGCGGCGGCAGCCGCGAGCGGCGGCGTCGGGCACCCCGGCGCGATGACGAACGCCCCGCCGCAGAGCCGGTGCGGGCCGAGGCCCCCGTCGAAGCCCGCAGCGACAAGCGCGCTGAAGCCCGGCCCGAGCCGCGCGAGGATGTCGCGCGCAAGGAAGAGCCCCGCCGAGAGGATCGCCCGCAGGAGCGGCGCGAGGACCGCCAGCAGGACCGCCGCGACGAGCGCAGGGGCGAGCGTCGGGAGGATCGCCGCGACGGACGCCGCGGGCGCGACGGCGACGGGCGCGGCCAGGCTGTTGTCGGCATGGGGGATCATATTCCCCAGTTCATGCTGGTCGAGCTGCGGACGGCGGAAACCACGGAAACGCCAGAGGCGGCACCCGCTCCGGAAGCCGAGAAAGCCGAGGCCCCTGCCAAGCCTGCCGGCTCGCGCCGCTCGCGCGGACGGCGCGGTTCCGCAGGCGGAACATCCGAGGCCGCGCAGGACATGGCATCCGAGGTGACGCAGGTTCCCGTCCAGGACACGCCGCAGGCCCCTGCAATCGAGCCGCAGCCCGAACCGGCGCAGCCCGAGGTCACCGAGGCCTTGGCCGAGACGTCGGCGTCCGCCGAGGCGACGCCCCCTGCCCCGGAGGAGGCACCGGCCAAGCCCAAGCGTACGCGCAGCCGCAAGAAGCCGGAGGCCGCCGAACCCGAGGCAACGGTCGAGGCTTCGGCAACGGCCGAGGCTCCCACGGCCAAGCCCAAGCGCGCCAGCCGCAAAAAGACTGCCGCGCCTGCCCCCGAAGGGGAGGAGGCGGCCACTGAAGCCAAGCCCACCCGCTCGCGCAGCCGCAAGAAGTCCGAGGATGCATCGGCCGAGGCCGCCGAACCGGGGAAAAAGCCTGCACGCACGCGTCGCAAGAAGGCCGATCCGGCCGAGGCAACCCCCGGCGCCGCGACCCAGCCCAAGGACGCTGACGCCGAGGCGTGATGCGAAAGCCGCGCTCCAGCCTGATCCCGCCGCGGCTGTCGCGCAGGGGCCGCCCGCCCCTGCGCCAGTTGTGGCCAGACCTGCTGCTGGGGTCGGCCGCAGCCCTGGGACTTGCTCCCTTCGGCATCTGGGCCGCACCGCCCGTGGCGCTTGCGGCGTTGATCTGGCGTCTGGCCCGGGCGCGCCCAGCCGCAGTTTTCTGGCACGCACTGGCGGCGGGCTTTGGCTGGTTCGCCCTGGCCCTGTTCTGGATCACCGAACCCTTTCTGGTGGATGTCGCGCGCCACGGCTGGATGGCCCCCTTTGCCCTGCTGTTGATGGCCTTGGGCGGTGCGCTGTTCTGGGCTATTCCCAGCTGGGGCGCAGCGCGGCTGTCGCGCAGCTGGAGAGCTCAGGCGCTGGCCATTCCTGCGGCACTGGCGCTGTCGGACTGGCTGCGCGGCTGGATCTTTACCGGCTTTCCCTGGGCCGAGATCGGTCACGGCTGGATTCACACGCCTGTGGCGCAGATCGCCGCCTGGACCGGTGCCTTGGGCCTCAGCACCCTGACCCTGGCCCTGGCGGCGCTGCCGACCCTGCTCTGGCGCCCCGGTGTCGCGCGGGGGGCTGGGCTGCTGCCCGGCGTGATGGCGGGTTTGGCTGCAACCGGCATTCTCTGGGCGGCCGGTTTGGCGCGCTTGGCGGCGCCCTTGCCCGCCGACACGGACACGGCTCTGCGCGTGGTCCAGCCGAACGCCGCGCAACATCTGAAATGGCACCCTGAATGGTCGCAGGTCTTCTTTCAGCGCCTGCTGGATCTGTCGGCCGAACCAGGCGCGCGCGACCTGGTCATCTGGCCTGAAACCGCCGTCAACTTCCTGCTTGATGATGCGGGGCAGGTCCTGCCGCTGATGTCCCAGGCCGCCGGCGCGCCCCTCGTGATGGGCATCCAGCGGCGGCAGGGCAGCCGGTTCTACAACAGCCTGGCCACCATCGACCCCGGCGGCGGCATCGGCCAGGTTTATGACAAGTTCCACCTCGTGCCGTTTGGCGAATACGTCCCCTGGGGCGACGCGCTGGCACGCATCGGCATCACGGCCTTTGCCGCGCAGCAGGGTAACGGGTACTCCCCCGGCACGGGTCCCGCGATTCTTGCGGCGGGCGATGCGCCCCCCTTTCAGCCGCTGATCTGCTACGAGGCGATCTTCTCGCAACACCTGCGCGGCTTGAAGGCACGCCCGGGCTGGCTGCTGCAGGCAACGAACGACGCCTGGTTCGGTCGCATCTCGGGGCCCTACCAACATCTGGCACAGGCCCGCCTGCGCGCGATCGAGACGGGTCTTCCGCTGGTGCGCGCGGCCAATACCGGCGTCAGTGCGGTGATCGATGCCCGAGGGCAGATCCGCGCCAGCCTGCCCCTGAACGAGGCTGGCAAGATCGACGCGCTCCTGCCGGGTGCGCTGCCGCCGACCCTGTGGATGCGGACGGGGAACCTGCCGACGCTGATCCTGCTGGCCGCCGCACTTCTGGCCGCAACCACCCTTTTCCGTGGGCGTACCAAGCGCTGACGCTTTCCTGTTGCCGCAATCCCGCGAAAGGGGCGCCGCAGGCGGCGCGTGCGGCACCCCCTATTCGCGGATAAAGCGGCTGTCCTTGATCTGGTCCCAGGCCCAGACCACTTCGGACAAACGATCCTCGTCCGAGCGGTCGCCGCCGTTCATGTCGGGATGCAGGTCCTTGACAAGCGACTTGTACTGCTTGCGGATCTCGGCCCGCGTCCAGTTGTCCTTGGCCTCCAGAATGTCCAGCGCCCGCCGCTCGGTCGGCGGCAGCTTGCGGGTGCTGACCTGTGCGCGGGCTTCGGGGGCCGTGCCGTTGGCGCCCAGGATTTCCAGCGGGTCGCTGACGCCGTGACGGGCCCACTTGTCCTCCTGCGCGGCGCGGCCGAAGGGCTTGGTCGGACGTTCCCACACGGTGGCATTGTCGATGAACTGCTGGAACTCTTCCTCGGACTGACCCTGGAAGTAGTTCCAGTTGGCATTGTACTCTCGCACATGCTCCTTGCAGAACCAGAAATAGTCGTCGAGATTGCGGGGGTTCTTGGGCGCGCGGTATTGACCGGCCTCGTGACAGCCCTCGCGCTCGCAGATGCGGGTCGAGGTTTCGAAGGCGCCCGACATGCCACGCCGCCCCTTGGACTTGCGCTTCTTGTCCTTGGCAGCGGAAATGTCGAAACCGAACGGGTCGTTCTTGCTCATGCGGGGGCACCTTTGCGACTCGGAGGCGGCAGTTTATGCCATTTGGCGGGACATGAAAGGCCTTGACGAAAGGATATGCAGATGATCGCGGACGAGATAACGGCCCGACTGGCCAGCCTGCAGCCGACGCGGCTGGAAGTGATCGACGAAAGTGAAAGCCACCGTGGCCACGCGGGTTTTCGCGAAGGGGGCGAAAGCCACTTCCGGCTGCGGATCAGCAGCCCGGCCTTTGCAGGCCTGTCGCGGCTGCAGCGGCACCGGCTGGTGCACCAGTCGCTGCACGACATCGTGCCCCGCATCCACGCGCTGGCGCTGGAACTGTCGGAAAGATGATCCGTTAGCGCCGACAGGCTTGCCGCCCCGTTCCCCCGCCCGTAGAAGCCAAGGAACCCGGAGAAGAGAGGGACGAGGGACATGACCGCGCCGAAGGATTTCAACGACCGCATGCTGTCACTGGGCCTGGCCCGCGTCAGCGAGGCTGCCGCCCATGCCTCGGCCCGCCTGATCGGCCATGGCGACGAAAAGGCGGCCGACCAGGCTGCCGTCAACGCCATGCGCGACCAGCTGAACATGCTGGACATCAAGGGCGTCGTCGTCATCGGCGAGGGCGAACGCGACGAGGCGCCGATGCTGTTCATCGGCGAAGAGGTCGGCACGGGCGACGGTCCCGACGTGGACATCGCGCTGGACCCGCTGGAAGGCACCACGCTGACGGCCAAGGACATGCCCAACGCCCTCACGGTGATCGCGATGGCGCCGCGCGGTTCGCTGCTGCACGCGCCCGACGTTTACATGGACAAGCTGGCGATCGGGCCGGGCTATCCGGTCGATGTGGTCAGCCTGGACATGAGCCCGGCCGAGCGCGTGCGCGCCCTGGCCCGCGCCCGCGGCGTGAACGACAGCGACATCACCGTCTGCATCCTGGAGCGCCCGCGCCACGAGGACATGATCGCCGAGGTCCGCTCGACCGGCGCAGCGATCCGGCTGATCACCGATGGCGACGTGGCGGGCGTGATCCACACCGCCGAAGCCGCTCTGACTGGCATCGACATGTACATGGGCAGCGGCGGCGCGCCCGAGGGCGTACTGGCGGCCTCGGCTCTGAAATGCATGGGCGGGCAGATGTGGGGACGGCTGCTGTTTTGCAACGATGACGAACGTGGCCGCGCGCGCAAGGCAGGCATCACCGACCTGGACCGCATCTATGCCCGCGACGACCTGGTGACGGATGACGTCATCTTTGCGGCAACGGGCGTCACCGACGGCTCGATCGTGGCGGGCGTCAAGCGCGAGCCGGGCCATCTGACCACGGAAACGATCCTGATGCGGTCCAAGACCGGATCGGTCCGCCGGATGATCTATCGCAACCCCATCAAGTGAGCTAGGGGGGGGGGCGCTGCCCCCGTCCCGTTCCGGGGCTCCACCAGGGTATTTGGACAACGAAGAAGAGGCAGAGTGGCGTTTCTGGGAATCGACAGCTCGCTGACCGGGCGGCGCTGGATCGGGCCCGGGGCCGAGATGGAACGGCGTGCCGAGGGTCTGGCCCAGCAGGCGGCCCTGCCGCTGCCGGTGGCGCGCGTTCTGGCCGAGCGGTCGGTCGCCCCGCCGGAGGCGCCGGGCTTTCTGGCGCCGAAGCTGCGCGACCTTTTGCCAGACCCCCTGTCGCTGCGCGACATGGCAGTTGCCGCCGAACGGCTGGTCGACGCGGCCCTGTCCGGGCAGCGCATCGCGATCTTTGCCGATTACGATGTCGACGGGGGCTCTTCTGCCGCGCTGCTGATCGACTGGTTGCACCGTCAGGGGCGGCAGGCGACGCTGTATATTCCCGACCGGATCGACGAGGGATATGGCCCCAACGTGCCGGCGATGACGGCACTGGCGGCGGCTCATGACCTGATCGTCTGCGTCGATTGCGGCACACTGAGCCATGAGGCCCTGGCAGCCGCCGCCGGTTGCGACGTGATCGTCCTGGACCATCATCTGGGAGGCGAGACGCTGCCCCCGGCGCTGGCCGTGGTAAACCCCAACAGGATGGACGAGGATGGCAGCCTGGGCCACCTTTGTGCCGCCGGGGTCGTGTTTCTGACGCTGGTGCAGGCAGGCCGGGTCCTGCGGGGGCGCGGCCTGCCCGAGCCAGACCTGATGTCCATGCTGGATCTGGTGGCACTGGCCACCGTGGCGGATGTCGCGCCGCTGGTCGGCGTGAACCGTGCCTTTGTCCGCCAGGGTCTTGCCGTCATGGCCCGGCGGCAGCGGCCCGGCATGGTGGCCCTGTCCGACATCGCCCGGCTGGACGGCGCGCCCGCGGCCTTTCACCTGGGATATCTGCTGGGGCCGCGCATCAATGCGGGCGGCCGCGTGGGAAGGGCCGACCTGGGGGCGCTGTGCCTGTCCTGCCGCGATCCCCATCAGGCCGATGCGCTGGCCCGCCAGTTGGACGAACTCAACCGGGACCGGCGCACCATCGAGATGGCCGTGCGCGATGCGGCCCTGGCGCAGGTTGCGGCCCGTGCCGATCCCCGCCTGTCCTGGGCGGCGGGGCCGGACTGGCATCCGGGCGTGGTGGGCATCGTCGCCGCGCGGGTCAAGGAGGCCACGGACCTGCCCTCGGTCGTCATCGGCGTCAGCGGCGGGATCGGCAAGGGCAGTGGCCGCAGTGTCCCCGGCGTGGACCTGGGCCGCGCGATCCAGCGTCTTGCGCGCGAAGGGCTGCTGCTGAAGGGCGGTGGGCACGAGATGGCGGCCGGCCTGACGGTCGAGGAAGCCATGATCATCCCCGCGATGGAGCGGCTGGCCGACCTGATCGCGGCCGACATGGCGGGACGCACCACTGGGCGGGATCTTCGGATCTCGGGTCTTCTGGAGCCGCAGGGCGCCACGCCGCAGATGTACCGGATGCTGGAGGATGCCGGTCCCTTTGGACAGGCCGCCCCGGCGCCGCGCTTTGCCTTTGCCGACCAGCTGATCGACAGCGCCGCCACCATGGGCGACCGTCACCTGCGCCTGCAGTTCCGCAGTCCCGGCGCGCCCGCGCTGGAAGCCGTGGCCTGGGGCGCGATGGACGGACCGCTGGGTCCCGCCCTGATCGGCGCCCGGGGCCGTCGCTTCCACCTGGCAGGCAAGCTGGAGCTGTCCACCTGGGGGGGCCGGGAACGGCTGCGCCTGCGCCTGGATGATGCCGCTCCGGTTTGACGCAACTGCCCGGGGGTTCCGGGGGTTGAAGAGCAGAAGGTCGGCCCCTGTTCGCCGGCCCGCCAAGGAGCGAGCGATGCAACCGACATGGCCTGACCGTGCTGCCCCTGTTCCGGACGCTGCCCCGTGGCGACGCGGCGGCCGGATGGTTCGGGGCATTCGCTGCCGTGGCCTTACCCAAGGGCCACGCTCCGCCACCCGTCCCTTTCTGCAGCCTGAACAGGCCGCTGCTGTTCCAGTGGGACACCAGCAGGCGTTCGGGACATGGGGCCCCAGATCATGAAGGCGATCCGACCGTGAATTTCCAGAGCTTCGAAGATCCCGCCGGCGGCGGTGACCATGCGACCCGGCTGCAGGCGCTGCGCGACGTCATGCGCGCCCAGGACCTGGGCGCCGTCATCGTGCCCCGCGCCGATGCCCATCAGGGCGAATACGTGGCGGATGCGGATGCGCGTCTGGCCTGGCTGACCGGCTTTACCGGCAGCGCCGGCTTTGCGATCCTGACCCATGACCGCGCCGGCGTCTTTGTGGACGGCCGCTATCGCGTGCAGGTGCGGGGCCAGATCGACCTGCGCCACTTCACGCCGGTGCCTTGGCCGGAAACCCGCCCCTCGGACTGGCTGCGCGAGGCGCTGCCGCAGGGCGGTCGCGTGGGCTTTGACCCCTGGCTGCACACCCGCCGCGAGATCGAGACGATGGAGGCCGCGCTGGAAGCGGACTCGATTGCACTGGTCGCACTGGAAACGAACCCGGTCGACGCCATCTGGTCCGACCGTCCCGCGCCGCCGGTGGGCGCCGCCCGCATCCACGACGACGCGCTGGCGGGTGAGACCGCCGCCCAGAAACGTTCGCGCCTGGCGGCCCAGTTGAAGGCCGAAGGTCAGGCGGCCGCCTTTCTGTCCTTGCCGGATTCGATCTCGTGGCTGCTGAACATCCGCGGCACCGACCTGCCCAAGAACCCGGTCGTCCAGTCCTTTGCCGTCCTGTCGGACAGCGGACACCTGGCCCTGTTCGCCGAGGCTGCCAAGTTTGACGACACCCTGCGCGCGCATCTGGGCAACCAGGTGACGATCCTGCCGCCCGAGGCGCTGTCGGCTGCCCTGACCGACCTTGAAGGTCCGGTGCGGCTTGACCCGGCCAGCGCCCCCGAAGCCGTTTTTCGCATCCTGGATGACGCGGGCACGGCGGTCATCCGCGCGCCTGATCCGGCCGTCCTGCCCAAGGCGCGCAAGAATGCCGCCGAACTTGCCGGGATGCGGGCAGCCCATCACCGGGATGGGCTGGCGATGGTGCGCCTGCTCTCCTGGCTGGACCGCCAGGACCCCGCCGAACTGACGGAAATCGACATCGTCCGCCAACTTGAAGCGCTGCGGTCCGAGGCGGGCGTCCTCGACATCAGCTTCGACACGATCATGGGCTCGGGGCCGAACGGCGCCATCGTGCATTACCGCGTGACCGAAGCCACGAACCGCCGTCTCGCTCAGGGCGACCTTCTGCTGATCGATTCGGGCGGGCAGTATGTCGACGGAACCACCGACATCACCCGCACCATCACCCTGGGCCCGCCGCGGCAGGATGCAGTGGCGCCCTTCACGGCGGTGCTGCGCGGAATGATCGCGCTCAGCCGCGCGCGGTTCCCCAAGGGAGTGGCGGGGGCGCATCTGGATGCGCTTGCCCGGCAGTTCCTGTGGACCGAGGGGCTCGACTTCGACCACGGGACGGGCCACGGCGTAGGCGCGGCACTTTGCGTTCATGAAGGTCCCATGCGGATCAGCCGCGCCAGTGACATGGCGCTGGAGGCGGGGATGATCCTGTCGAACGAGCCGGGATACTACCGCGAGGGCAGCTTTGGCATCCGGATCGAGAACCTCGTCGCCGTGACGGAGGCCGATGCCGAACCGGGCCGTCAGATGCTGGGCTTCGAAACGCTGACCCTTTGCCCGATCGACCGCCGCCT
>Ga0194112_10001981_pt1 | contig 29726 bp, 28 predicted proteins | sample TA2MahC400mmetaG_FD_146191 | JGI IMG/M metagenome (GOLD analysis project Ga0194112, IMG submission 146191) | Freshwater microbial communities from Lake Tanganyika, Tanzania - TA2015016 Mahale Deep Cast 400m | ecosystem: Environmental > Aquatic > Freshwater > Lake | place: Tanzania: Lake... | reverse complement strand
GGTGAAGGCTGGCCGTTTTGTTCGATTCTGTGACTGCTTCAATATCCCAATTATAACCTTCGTTGATGTCCCAGGTTTTCTCCCAGGCATAGATATGGAAGAACGGGGTATTATTCGACATGGTTCAAACTCCTCTATGCCTTCTGTGAGGCGACCGTACCAAAAATTACGATTATTACTCGTAAGGGTTATGGGGGGGCTTATGACGTGATGTCGAGTAAACATATTCGAGGAGATATCAACTATTGCTATCCCAACGCTGAAATTGCAGTGATGGGAGCAGATGGGGCGGTCAATATCATCTTTCGAAATGAGATCAAGGATGCCCATAATCCTGAAGAGACACGTCATAGGCTCGTTGCTGAATATCAAGAGAAATTCGCCAGCCCCTATAAGGCCGCTGAATTAGGGTATGTGGACGAGATTATCGAACCCGAAGAGACCCGACCAAAAATTATTCAAGCCTTAGATATTTTAAAGACCAAAGTTGACACCAATCCTTGGCGAAAACATGGAAATATACCGCTGTAAATAATCTGATTTCCCCTCCCCTTCGATGGGGAGGGTTAGGGTGGGAGTGAAAAGATTTAATTCCCCCTCCCCTTTATCCCCTCCCACCAGAGGAGGGGAGGTTTTTCAGGTTCTTTTTGGATATTTGAACCTTCGGATTTAAAAATTGTTTCGAATTTCGATATTCGGATTTCGAATTTAATATTTTTAAAAGAGGTGATTATGTCTAAAAACATTCGAGACGAATTTGAGCGTTGGGAAAAGATGACCCTAAATAAAGTCATCTCCAAGTCTCCCGAACGGGAGCCCTCTTTTAAAACCACCTCCCATATTGAGTTGAAACGTCTATACACTCCGTTAGATAATGTGGATATCGATTATTGTAATGATTTGGGATTTCCTGGAGAGCACCCTTTCACCCGAGGTGTCCAGCCCACCATGTATCGGGGTCGTCTCTGGACGATGCGACAGTATGCAGGATTTGCTACGCCTGAGGAGACCAATAAACGATACAAATATCTTTTGGAACACGGACAGACTGGTTTAAGCGTCGCCTTCGACCTACCCACACAGATTGGTTATGATTCTAACCATCCCCTGGCCGATGGGGAGGTCGGAAAGGTCGGTGTGGCTATTGATACATTGAAAGATATGGAGATTCTCTTCGATGGTATCCCCCTCGATAAGGTTTCCACTTCGATGACAATCAATTCCACAGCAGCAATTCTCCTGGCGATGTATATCGCTGTAGCAGAAAAACAGGGTCTGAAATCTGAAATCCTTCAAGGGACGATACAAAACGATGTTTTAAAAGAGTATGCTGCAAGGGGAACCTATATCTATCCGCCTCTGGAATCGATGCGAATTGTCACTGATATTTTCGCCTTCTGTAAAGATCATACCCCCCGGTGGAATACCATCAGCATCAGTGGTTATCATATGCGTGAGGCGGGCTGCACAGCTGTCCAGGAAGTGGCGTTCACCCTTGCAGATGGAATTGATTATGTGGAGGCAGCCCTTCGGGCAGGTCTCGACGTGGATTCCTTTGCATCCCGGCTCGCCTTCTTCTTCTGTTGCCATAACAATTTCATAGAAGAGATTGCCAAATTTCGAGCTGCTCGAAGACTTTGGGCAAGAATCATGAAGGAACGTTTTAAGGCAAAAAGGGATGAATCATGTATGTTGCGGTTTCACACCCAGACCGCTGGCTGCTCACTCACCGCACAGCAACCCGATAATAATGTGGTAAGGGTTGCCTTTCAGGCCTTGGCTGCCGTGTTGGGTGGAACGCAATCGCTTCATACCAACTCCCGTGATGAAGCTTACGCGCTTCCCACTGAAGACTCTGTAAGGATCGCCTTAAGGACTCAACAAATCATTGCCTACGAGAGCGGTGTCGCTGATATGATCGATCCCCTTGGGGGTTCTTACGCAGTCGAAGCCCTTACAAATGAGATAGAAAAAAAGGCTATGGAATATATCGAAAAGATCACTGCCATGGGGGGAGCCATCAAAGCTATTGAATCTGGTTTTATCCAAGAAGAGATTGCTGAAAGCGCCTATCAATATCAAAAGGAGATAGAAACCAAGAAGCGAATCATTGTCGGTGTAAACCAATTTCAGATCGAAGAGGAACCTCTGAAGGATATCCTCCGCATTCAGCCTGAGGTTGAGAGATATCAGAAAGAAAAACTTTCAAAGGTTAAAAAAGAAAGAGACAGTGGGAAAGTTAAAGGGGCTTTGGCCGTTTTAAAAAAGGCAGCCCAGGGGAAAGAAAATGTCGTTTCACCCATCTTAGAGGCCGTGAAGACTTATGCCACTCTGGGTGAGATCTCTGATACTTTAAGAGAAGTATTTGGGGAATACCGGGAACGATAAAGCCTGACAAGTTCAAATGCCAAAGTTCAAATTAATGACAAATGACCAAGTTAAAATTTTAAGAATTTTTCTATTTTAAATTGGTGTTTGACATTTGAAATTTGGGCTTCATTTGACATTTGAACTTTGAAATTTGGAATTGCTTTTAGGAGGTGGGTATGGCTCGAAAGATTCGAGTTCTTATAGCAAAGCCAGGATTGGATGGTCACGATAGGGGGGCAAAGGTAATTTCAAGAGCTCTCAGAGATTCAGGAATGGAAGTCATCTACACAGGTATTCGGCAGACACCTGAACAGATTGCAAATGCGGCTATTCAAGAAGGGGTGGATATAGTGGGTCTTTCAAGCCTCTCCGGTGCCCATAACAGCCTCTTCCCAAGGGTGGTCCAGATTCTTAAAGAAAAAGGAGTAGAAGACATCCTCGTTTTCGGGGGAGGAATTATACCTGTGGATGACATTCCTGGACTGAAGAAAGCTGGGATCAGGGAGATCTTTCAACCAGGCACTTCCACGGAAGACATCATCAAATACATCCAGGAGAATGTCAAATTGGAATAATGGAATAAATAATGGAATAGTGGGATTTTAATAACAAAATATACTTTTATCATTCCAATATTCCATTATTCCATGGCAAGTGGCCCTATATGCACATTGTCCATTTAGGAGGAGGGTGGAATGATAAAAAAAATCCATCATATCGCCATTGCCGTCAACAATATCGAAGAAGCAGCCAAATTCTTCCAGGAGGTTATGGGTCTCAATCTAATGGGTGTGGAGGTGGTCACTGCTCAAAAGACGAAGGTGGGTTTCTTTAAGATTGGTGAATCGAATATCGAACTGGTCGAACCTTCGGAACCAGATTCCCCTCTCGTAAAATTTTTAGAGACCAAGGGCCAAGGGATTCATCACATCTGTTTTGAAGTCGATGATGTAGAAGCAGAGGTAAAGGCCTACCTCGAGAAGGGTGCAACACTGATCGATCAGAAACCCAGGCCGGGCGCCCATAATACCAAAGTCGCCTTTGTCCACCCGAAATCTTCAAGCGGTGTCCTCATAGAACTCAATGAACTTCCAAAAGATCATTGATCGACAAACCTAAAACAATCGTCTCTGAAGCAGCATTGAAATTGATCACAATAGTCTTTAGCCGTTCCGAAACAATCGAAATTCCCCTCCGCCTTCTGAACCCTTTTAATTAACTCCGCCTTTGATAATCTTAAGGTATCTTTCAATCCCAGTGTCTTTGCCTTTTCTCTTACTTCTTTTATTTTCATCTCTCCCCCATTATGTGAAAAAAGCCAGCCATTTTTATCCGACTTTGGAAATAGAAGTTTTGCATCCCATTAGGCCATAGTTTTTGCTACATTTGATAATACTCCTTTTATTCTTATTGTTTTACGATTTCTGTCATTTGTCAAGGATATTTTTAGCGGCTGGAGATTTTCCGGCCTCACCCTTGAGACCAAGGAGCAGGGCCTCGTTTCCGCCCGGGATCACCATTTCGAAGACAGACTCTATGGTTGTATAGTCGTAGTAGCCGAGGCGGGCCAAGGGACGTATCCGTAGGACGTCAAGACGCCCGTCCGGCCCGATTACATTGTCCTTAATATGCACCAGGATCACCTGTCCGATAACCACGTCTACTGTGCCCATGGGCCCGTTGCCCGGCAGTCGCAGGGTCTGGTGGTATCGGCATTCGAACTGGACCGGGGATTCCGCTACCCGGCAGGGTTTCACCCGTACTGAAGGCGCTTTGGTCACGCCTGCCAGCTCAAACTCGTCCACCTCTGGTGGCACCTCCGCCGCCGAGCGGTTGACCGCCTCGCGAAGGTCATAGGTGGCCATGTTGTAAACAAACTCGCCTGTCTCTTCGACATTGACCACCGTATCCTTCCGTCTTCCCAGAGTGGTCTGGTTGGCCGCAAACATAACATAGGGAGGATCGAACGTCAGGTTTTGAAACTGGCTGAATGGTGCCAGGTTGTGCACCCCATTGGAGCTGATGGTTGAGATCCATCCAATGGGTCGTGGCACCACACAGGACTTGAAAGGGTTGTGGGGCAGGCCATGGTCATTTCTGTTAGGATCATAATACATCGCTTCTCCTCCTCACGAGTTAGGGCCAAAAGACCCGGCACTCATTCTCTTTCGTTTGGATACAAGATGTAAAAAATACTTGACATCCTCCTTATTAGTGGTTTAATCATATTAATCATATACGTAAAAAAAGCAATTGGCAAAGAAAATATAGCCTTAATACGTTATGTCACTTATTCTTGAAGAAGTTCTTGGAGGGTTTCTATAATTATTTTCATCCCTACGGTAAAAATAAACATATCATCAGAGGGTGGTAGTAAGACTGGGAGAGAGGTTAGAGATTACCAATAAGGAGGTGATGTTATTTAATAAGGATTAAAGAAGATGGCAAAAATTGAATACAAGAAAGGAGGTAATAATAAATGAAAAAGAGAGTGTTATTGGGTTTATTAGTTGTTACATTAGTTGCACTGTTTATCTGGGCTTGGGCCAAGCCAGCCCCGTCAGCACCAGCCAAACCGGAAACGATAGATATAGGATTCGCTCACATCTGGCCGGCTACCCATATGTGTAACACGGAGCAGTTCCCCAGGTTCTTCAAGAAGGTGGAGGAGGCAACCAAAGGAAAATATAAACTTAACATAAAATATTACCCTGTCGGGACTTTACTGGGAGGAGCTGAGCTTTACGACGGGGTGGTTAAGGGAGTCGTTGATTCGGGTTGCTCTGTCCCTTCTTATACCCCTGGTCGCTTCCCGGTGATACTGACCCTTTCGCAAGCGGGCATCGCCCCACCAACCAGTTCGGATTCTGCCGCCCACATCGTGTGGGAGTTCTATAAGAAGTATAAGCCGAAGGAAGTTGAGGATCTAAAGGTCCTCTATTGGTTTGCTACTGGGCCTGGCTGGCTTCATTCCAGGACACCAGTTCATAAACTTGAGGAGATTAAGGGTTTGGACATAAGAGCCACCGGGGCTTCCGCCGTAGCGATTAAGGCAGTAGGTGCTAATCCGGTAGCCATGCCCCAGGGTGAAGTTTACCTTTCGGCCCAAAAAGGGATAGTAAAAGCCAGCGTCGCCCCACTTGAGGTACTTCAGGGGTTCAAACAGGCTGAGGTGTTTGACCACTCTACCTTTGTCCCTTTCTTCTATAGCGAGCAGTTCTATATGATAATGAACTGGGCTAAGTGGAACCGCCTACCAAAGGACCTCCAGGCTGCCTTTGATGCCGTTGCTGAGGCCGGGATGAAAGAGGGCGGTCAAATCTGGCAGCATATTCAAAAGTTGGGGATGGATTATGCTAAAAAGAAACCAAAAGGGCACGAGTTTATTAATCTCTCCAAGGAGGAAGAAGCCAGGTGGGTAGCGCTTCTCGAGCCAATACGGAAGGAATATATTGCTACACTAAATGGCAAGGGTCTTCCCGGAGAAGAGATGGTTAAAGAAGCAGGTAAGATTGCCGAAAAATACAATAAACTAAATTATGAGCCGTGGAAACCCTAATGTAATGCAAAACTGAAATCTGTTGCAAATAAACTTATAGAGGGTGTTGCAGATGAAAATCTGCGACTCCCTCTATATAGTGAGGTATTGGTCAAATGGTTTTTTTTGAACGGATGGTTCGTTCATTGAGCCAGATCTGTGACTGGATCGCTCAGGCGGCTGTAGTAGCAATGCTCTCTCTTGTTGTTGGTAATATCTTGCTACGCATCGTCTGGAAACCTATCTTGGGCACTTATGATATTGCCGGCTTTATTGGGGCGATACTGATTGGTTTCGCTATTGCATATTGCGCCTTGGAGAAAGGCCATATTCAGGTAGAGCTATTGGTAGCACGCCTTCCAGGGCGGGCTCAGGGGATTATTGGTAGCATCACCGGTATTCTTAGTATGGGAATTTTCTCCTTGGTAACCTGGCAATGTATAGTGTTAGCCAATGACATGCGGCGAGTTGGTGAAGTATCTATGTCAGCGCATATCTCTTTTTATCCCTATATCTATGGGATAGCCTTTGGTTGTGGCTTGCTCTGCATGGTGATTCTAATTGACCTCATTAAATCTTTGGTTAAGGTGATAAAAGGATGAGTCCGGGTACTATTGCCACCATTGGTATTCTCCTTCTTATTTTCCTCTTCCTCTTACGAATGCCCGTAGCCTATGTTATGGCTCTGATTGGCTTTTTCGGCTTTGCTTATATGACATCGGTGCAAGGTGCCCTTAGCATTCTGGGTAAAGATTTTTGGGTGATGTTCTCCTCTTATTCCTTAACAGTGATTCCCATGTTCGTATTTATGGGTACAATTGCCTTCTATTCAGGGATGGGTGGTCGTCTTTACCATGTTGCCTATAGATTTCTCGGACACCTACCTGGTGGTCTGGCTATTGCCACCTGTTATGCGTGTGCTGCTTTCGGTGCCTGCTGTGGGTCAACCAATGCAGGAGCAGCAGCCATGGGTAAGGTAACACTACCTGAGATGAGAAAGTATAATTATGACTCATCCCTGGCTACTGCCTGCGTTGCCTCCGCAGGTAGCCTGGCAATACTTATTCCGCCCAGCACTATCTTCATTATCTACGGGGTATTGGTTGAGGAGTCCATTGGTAAGCTTTTTGCTGCTGGTATTCTTCCAGGCATTCTCCTCGCTACTCTTTTTGCCCTAGTCGTATATATTATCTGCCGGCAGAACCCCAAGCTCGGCCCTCCCGGACCTAAATTCCCATGGAAGGAGAGAGTTGCCTCTCTTTCTGGTGTCGTTGAGATGCTTGCCTTATTTCTCCTGGTAATGGGTGGTCTTTTTGTTGGCTGGTTTACTCCAACGGAGGCTGGTGCTGCCGGTGCTGCGGGAGCGCTGATTATTGCACTATTAAGACGAACCCTTAGCTGGCAAGGTTTTTTAGATTCTCTCGCCGATACAACGCGGATATCAGCTATGGTCTTTATCATCGTTACCGGGGCCACTATTTTCGGTCACTTCATGGCGGTGACCAGGGTGCCCTTTGATTTATCAGAGTGGGTAGGCGGGCTGGAGGTGTCTCCAAATGTTATTATGGGTTTTATAATTTTTGGCTATTTAATCGCTGGCTGTTTTATGGATTCGTTAGCCATGGTTACCCTTACTGTACCTGTTCTATATCCATTGATATTAAAACTGGGCTTTGACTCTATATGGTTTGGGGTGATAATAGTGCTGGTTGCTGAGATGGGAGTCATTACACCACCAGTGGGGATAAATGTATATGTCATCAAGGGAGTGGCTCAGGATGTACCTCTGGAGACCATATTTAGAGGAATATTGCCTTTCCTTATTGCATTAATAGTTTGCGCTGCCATCCTAATCGCATTTCCCGAAATTGCTCTATTTTTACCGAGGTTTATCACCAAGTAAGTGGATAAGGAAAAACTATGACCATTATTGAAATGATAGCCAGAAACGCTCGAATGTATCCTAATGAGACGGCCCTCGTTGAACTAAGACCAAGTAAGAAAGTAAGAAAGGAAATCACTTGGAAGGATTTTGACCAGAGATTAAATAGGGTAGCCAATGCCCTAATAGAAATGGGTGTTATGAAAGGTGATAGGGTCTTACACTGGATGATGAATTCTATTATCTGGCTTGAAGCTTACTTTGGTATCATGAGAACCGGGGCATGGCCAGTGCCACTCAATTTCAGATTTGATAGTAGAGACCTTAAATACTGTGCTGACATAGTCGAAGCCAAGGCAATGGTTTTAAGCGAAGAATTTACCGAAAGGGTAGAAGCCATTCGTTCCGAGCTGTCTACGATAAAAAATTATATTTTTTGGGGTCAAAAAACGCCAAGGGATATGAAGAATTTTGAAGACTTAGTAAGTAAAGCCTCAGCCCAAGCCCCTGAGGTTGAGATACGTGATGAAGATGAGGCTGCACTTTACTTTACGTCGGGTACAACCGGAGCGCCCAAACCAATACTTCTTACTCATAAGAATATAGAGTGCACGGCTATAAGTCAAGCCTTTGAACACCAGACAAATCACGACGATAATTTCTTGCTCCATGCTCCTTTATACCACCCCGGAGTTAAGATGCAATGGTTAGGAAACTTAATCGTAGGGGCTCGGGGGACGTTACTAACCGAAGTTAATCCAAAAAACATGTTTGAGGCTATCTACAAGGAGAAAGTAACCAGACTATTTCTACTGGTGCCCTGGGCCCAGGATATTCTCGGGGCATTGGAGAGAGGGGAACTGAGAAAAGAAGATTATAATAACCTAAGCTCCTGTCGGCGTCTACACATGGGGGCTCAACCAGTGCCTCCCAGTCTCGCTAAGCGCTGGAAGGAATATTTTCCTCATATGTTGTATGAAACTGATTTTGGGTTGAGTGAGACCGCCGGTCCGGGATGCGTTAGGTTGGGTTATGGAAATGAGCATAAGATTGGAGCTATTGGCAAAGCTGGATTTAACTGGGAAACGCGAATCGTAAACGATAAGGACGAGGATGTTGCTTTAGGGGAGGTTGGCGAGCTGCTCGTTAGAGGTAACGGGGTTATGAAGGGATACTATAAGAACCCAGAGAAAACAGCCGAAACCCTTAAAGGGGGTTGGCTTCATACTGGTGATATGGCGAGAATGGATAGTGATGGGTTTATCTATCTGGTTGATAGAAAAAAGGATGTAGTGATTAGCGGTGGGGAGAACATCTTTCCTGTTGAAATAGAAGCAGTGCTGCAAAGTCATCCAAAAATTCATGACGTGGCAGTAATTGGAGCCCCTGATGAGAGGATGGGTGAAATAGTGGTGGCTATAATTGACCCAAAGCCTGGCATGACTATGACTGAAGAAGAAGTAAAGGAGTTCTATCAATCCCGTTTGCCTAAGTATAAGTGGCCCAGACGCATCATCTTTGACAAAGTCCCAAGAAATCCTACTGGCAAGATAGAAAAACCAAAGTTAAGGGAGAAATATGCGGGTAAAAAAGAAGCATTTTGAGAGGTCAGTGCAAGATGGTGACCAAGGCTAACGAATTTTACGACGCTTATTTAACCGGAGAGAAACCACCAAATTACAATACACTCTCCGGCATTGAACTTAAGCAGTTTTACACTGCTCGTGACGTCCGCCATATGGATGAAGTGCCGGGAAAATACCCGTTTACCCGGGGGATTCACCACGATATGTATCGGCGACGCTTCTGGACAAGGCGGCAGCAGAGTGGTTTTGGCACACCAGAGCAGAGTAACCAAAGAATGAAATTCCTGTTGAGTCAGGGACAGACTGGGTTAAACTGCGACCCTGATGTGGTAACTCACCTTGGTTTAGATCCTGACTATCCACTGGCTGAAGGTGATATTGGCCTGGCTGGAACTTCTATCTCGACACTCGAAGATATGGAAAAACTCTTCCAGGATATACCTCTAAATAAGGTCAGCACCACTATTATTGTTCACCCACCGACTTCAGCGGTTCTAATGGCGATGTATCTAATAATTGCCCGAAAAATGGGTATCCCAGAAAGTAAGCTGATCGGCACCATTATGAATGATGCCTTGAATCAATTGGTGGGTCCTACTTTAGAGGCAGTGGAGCGCTTTTTCCCGGTTGAGGCTGGAGTGAGGCTCGGCCTTGATGTCATGGAATACTGTGTTAAGCATATGCCGAGATGGAATATACTTAACATAAATGCGTATAATATGAGGGAGACTGGGATCAGTGCGGTTCAGGAAGCAGCTTTCGCCCTGTCCCTTGCTGCCGACTACATCCAGCGGCTGATGGAGCGGGGACTCACTGCGGATGAATTTGCCAGGAAGATAGCCTTCTTTTGCAGCATGGATATTGATTTCTTGGAGGAGATCTCCAAGATTAGAGCGATGCGACGGATCTGGGCTAAGATGCTAAAGGAGAGGTTTGGGGCTAAAGACCAAAGGAGTTGCTGGTTCAGAACTGCAATCCAGACCTCGGCCTTACCCCTGACTGCTCAGCAACCGCTTAACAATATAGTGAGGGCTACCATCCAGACATTAGCCGCAGTATTGGCTGGCACACAGTCCATTCACACTACTTCCTATGATGAAGCTTACGCATTACCAACAGAGGAATCTCATAAATTATCTATCAGGCTACAGCAGGTAATCGCCTATGAAACAAACGTAACTAAAACTGTTGACCCTCTTGGTGGCTCTTACGCCATAGAGGGATTAACTGACAGACTGGAAGAAGAAATTCAATCACTTGTGCAGGTAATTGAAGATAAAGGTGGATTCATAGAATGTTTTAAGCAAGGCTGGGTAGAGGAGCAGATAAATGAAGCCAGATACGAATATGCTCGCCGTATTGAGAGTGGAGAGCAGGTGGTTGTAGGGGTAAATGCATTTAAGGAAGAAGTGGAGGAGACGAGGATAGACCTGTTTAAGCAAGCAAGCGATATGCAGGAGAAAAGGAAACAATACATAATAGCTTATAAAAGGAATAGGAATCAGGAAAAGGTGGATAAGGCTCTTGATAGGCTCTACAAAGAAGCCACTGCTTCTGAAAGAGTCAATTTGTTCATCCCTGTTTCAGAGGCTGTTGAGGCAGGTGCAACAACCGGCGAGATAATCGATACTTTAAGAAAAGCGGAGAATTTTGAAATTCGCCTTTAATTGGCAGGAGAAAAAGTGACAGCTAAGGCCAAGACAAGGATTATAATGGCTAAATTTGGTTTGGATGGTCATAGCAATGGTATTAGAATAATCAGTAAATGGTTAAAAGATGCCGGGTTCGAGGTTATATATATGGGACTCTATAACACCGCAGAGGGAGTAATTAAGGCAGCCCTTGAAGAGGGTGTTAATATAATTGGCTGCAGTTTCTTAGAGGGCTCGCACCTGTTCTACGTTAAAAAACTTGTACAGTTAGCCAAAGAGCATAAAATGGATAATATAAACTTTATTGTTGGTGGAGTAATTCCGCCTGACGATGTCTTAAAATTGAAGGAAATGGGCGTCAAAGAAGTTTATACCCCAGGTACACCAAAAGATGTCATCCTTAATGGGATAAAAGCCATCGCCTCAGAGTAATTGTTTTACATTATTGGTCATGACCCCCCTTTACCCATAATCATCCCCTCTCTTTTTGATTTAATTCCAAAAATGGTCCATTGGAATAACTGATCTGGACATTTTCAGCATTCTTTTGGAAAATGACCAGGCTTTTGTCTTCCCATGACCAGTGATCTATATCTTTTTGTGAAAAAGAGGGTTTCCTAAATTTCTCAATCAAATGATCTTTTGCCTTCTCGTAGACCCTGAGATCGTTAAATGTCACATCCACTCGATAGAGTTTTTTAGACCTCGGAGTAAAAAAGTAACTGAAGATGGCAGAAGAACCAAGATAATTGCCAAAGGCATAAAGTGCATAGGGCGGCTCATCGGTACGATCCTGAAACCATTTATTTCCGTCTGCTTCGATGGCTTTCTTAACTTCTCCAATCGAGTCCCCCCATTTTGCAGTCATGAATCCCTCTAATTTAACCGGAGGTTCTATCACGACCCTTACAGGGGCAGCACATCCTGAAAGAACCATAGACAATATAAAAAGGATGGACATCATTTTTTTGAAATATTTTGATCCCATATAACCTCCTCCCTACCTTTTACTCCCTCCTTCCTCTGTCAAGGGAAAGAGGAAATAATTAATTTAATTTTTCATTAAAATCAAAGTCTACAAGGCGACCTAAGTCATTAATAAAAATGCAGTCTAAAAATTTAAAGTGGTGTATCATCGCTTTAGCCCATCTTTTTGAGTAATGCCATTCGCTCCTTCACTATTCTTTGAAATTTCTCAATCTGATCCTTATTTAGGTGATCATACTTTCCTATCAATCGGGTGTATTCCTCCACGGGTTTTGGATTCTCAACAGAGTGAGTGAATCGGAATTTCCCTCTTTCATATTCCCATAAAGGGAAGAAGTTAGTCTCTACGGCCAACCTACTCACCTCAATCGTCTTCTCAGGTGGAAATCGCCATCCTGTGGGACAGGGAGAAAGAAGATGGATGTAAGCCACTCCATCTTTGATCTCCATCGCCTTCTTCAATTTTTGAGCATAGTCCTCTAAAAAGGCGGTATTGGCTGTAGCCACATAAGGGGCCCCATGCATCACCATAATCATAGGAAGATTCTTGCTCTCCCGGGTCTTCCCTTTTGAGGTCTTCCCTACTGGAGTGGTCGTCGTCCACGCCCCAAAAGATGTGGTTCCGCTCCGCTGGATACCGGTATTCATATATCCTTCATTATCCACACAAATATAGATAATATTCTCTCCTCTTTCTACAGCACCGGAAAGAGTTTGAAAACCTACATCCGCTGTCCCTCCGTCTCCTGCAAAGGTCACGACATAGACCTCTCGGCCCATTCTCCGATAGTAACGTTTAATTCCTGCAAGCATGGCTGCTGTATTGCTTAAGAGCGGATGGAAGATTGGAATTCTTGCCCCTGTCGTATCCGATAATCCCACTGCACCAAATCCTGGGATGCATCCAGGAGGGGTGGCTAAAATCGTATTCTTTCCTAATATTCGGAGGGAGAACCTGACGATCAGTTCTGAATTGCAGCCCATGCAGGCAGAAAGCCCTGGTGAGAAGAGGTCCTCTTTGGAGGCCCATTCTCTATATAGTTCTGCATGTCTTAAATATTTTAAGGCTCCTGGCTCACATACCTTCACACATTCCGGATCTCCATTGCAAAGATCGCATTTGATCACATTCTGATCTTTATAAGAATAAAATATCCCACAATAGGGGCAGGCCAATGTGCATAGAAGGCAGCGGACGCACTTTTTGTCGTCAATAGATACAATTCCGGTTTCAGAATTTTTATGGATTGCTCCGGCAGGACAGATATTCGCGCAATCGGGTTCATTGCATTGGACACAGACAACTGGACCATAATAATTTTCTTTGAGACTCTTGATGGTTCGAATTCTGGAATGAGTGCTATCCTCTGTTCCAGTCTTAATCCGGGCACAGACCTTTTCACAATCCAGACAGTTATTGCATTTCTCCGGATAGATGGCCAATTGATTAAAGACCGCTTCCAATTTCACCTCCAATTTTGACACATCAACTTTCTTCCCATCTCCAAGGGTCTCTCTAAAAACTCTTCTTTATCCTTGCCAGGAGGGATGCGACGTCGTATCAATTGAAGAAGGATACCTGGATCAAGAATGGTATTGATCACCATGACTCCTACTAAAAGATCTCCATCAAAGACAAATTTGAGATATCGCCTCTTCGAAGGAACATAGGTTTGATGGACTTTATATCGATCTCTCTCATCGGGAGACACAAGGCCGATGGAAAAGGCATTTTGGCCGAAGAAATGGAAGAGGTTCATCGAGATATTTCCTTCATGAGAAACCTCTTGATCTAAGGCACTGGCCGCTGCCATCCTTCCTTGATCAACGGCATGGATGAGAATGGGTTGATTCACTCTTCCTCTTCCCCAGAAATCTTCCATTTGAACCACATCCCCTGCTGCAAAGATATTTGAGATATTGGTTCTCATCGCCTTATCCACTAAAATTCCCTTTTTCACTTCAATGCCCGATCCCTTAAGAAAATCGATATTCGGAGCCACCCCTGTTGCAACGAAGAGAAGCGGGGTATTGAGAGTCTTCCACTTTTTTAACGAGAGATTATAACTTCCTTTTTTGAACTCAACACTTTCAACCTGAGTGGATGTATAGAAACTGACCCGATGTGATTCATATACCTTTTGAATGAGAGCGGATCCCTTCTGATCGAAATAGCCGGGTAGAACTTGACTCAATAACTCAATCACCTCCACAGAAATGCCTATCTCCGAAAGGGCCTGAGCGGTCTGCATCCCAATCAGCCCAGCACCAAGAATGATAGCCTTTGAAACCTTCAGGGCCTTCGATCTTAACCTTTTTGCGCCAGTCAATGTCCTTAAAACTAAAGGGTTCACCTCTCTTAGCCCAGGAATATTGGGGATAATGGGACTTCCCCCTTGTGAGAGAATGAGAACATCATAGTGGAGAGAGGAACCATCTTTAAGAAAGAGTTTTCCTTCTTGAGGGGATAAAGAAACCACACCCTTTCCAAGGATCAGCTCAATATTTTCTTTTTTAAAATATTCCTCCTTGGAAAGGAAAAGATCCTTCTCTTTAATCTTTCCTGAAACAAAATACGGAAGGATGGTAGGTGAATATGGTAAGGTAGTTTCTTGACCGATGAGAGTAATTTTCGATTGAGAATCCTTTGATCTCAATCCTTGGGCTGCATTGATTCCTGCAGGTCCATTCCCAACAATGACATATCTTTTTTCTGACATAAGTCCCTTCAATCTATTCCAAACCAGTAAACGATTTTTGAAGGTTCTTCCCTTGATGCCTGAACTGTTTGATCAATGGCCCATTCAAAATGATCGAAAGTAATATCAGAACCCCCCAATCCACCGATGAAATCTAAAATTGGGATACTCAAGCCTCTTAAAGAAGCGCTCAATTCGACATATAAGACCCCTGTGCCCCAGCCGAAGCAGACATTCTTATCAATCACTCCAATTGCCTTCACCCTTTTTAAAGACTGAAAAAGCCTTTCCTTAGGGAAAGGTCTTAAGGAGCGGATCTTTACCAGACCTAATTTGATCCCCTTCTCTCTGGCCCGATCGACACTCACCTTTCCGGTCCCGCAGGGGCTCCCCATTGCTACAAGGGCAATCTCTGCATCCTCCATCCGATAATTTTCAATAAGACCCCCATAAGACCTCCCAAAAATCTTTCCAAACTCCTTATCCACCTGGTCAATCACCGCCTTCGCCTTCTCTTGAGCCTCCAAATGGCCTTGTCGATATTGGGTGAAAAGAAGACCCGGGGTGAGGGGGTCGACCGACATGGGAATCTCAGGATCGAGTCTGACATGGGTGGGACGGTAAGGAGGAAGAAAGCGATCGACAAGTGTTTGATCGGGAATCTTTACTGCCTCTGACATATGAGAAAGAAAAAAACCATCATAACATACATTGACAGGAAGTAAAACTTCAGGGTCCTCACCGATTCGATAGGCCATGATCACGGTGTCCAAGATCTCCTGATTATTCTCTACATAGATTTGAATCCAACCTCCATCTCGAACGGTAATCGCATCCTGCTGTCCACCCCATACACATTGAGGACTGATCCCGTCTCTTGTTGCAATCACCATCACAATTGGAAGCCTGAGCGGAGCAGTCCGAACATAAGGTTCATACATGAAGGCCAAGCCCTGGCCTGAAGTCCCGGTAAATACCCTCCCTCCAGCGAGGGATGCGCCTTGCAAAACGCTCAATGCAGAATGTTCGCTTTCCACCTCCACGAGATCTCCGTCCAACAGACCGTCTGCCACGAATTGAGATAGATATTCCACCAAAGGGGTTTGCGGAGTGATTGGATAGGCTGCAACCATCATCGGCCTCGAAAGCAAGGCTCCCAGTGCGGCTGCTTTGTTTCCATCGACCACCATGATTTCATCCATGATTTACTCCTCCTCCAATACCATAATGATGGCATGTCGTGGACATTCTTCTGCACAGATACCGCATCCTTTACAATACTGGAGATCTGCGCCAAGATGAGTTCTAAAGTCTCGAATACTCTGGGTAGGACAATAGAGCCAGCAGGTAGCACACCTTACACATTTTTTCGGATCGGTTACAGGCCTTTCAGCACGCCATTCCCCAGTCTTAACAATATAGGGTTCTGTCCCCACGGGACAGAGAAAACGCCTCTTTTCCATCTTACACCTTAAATCACACCCACCCTCCCCCATCAAGGGGGAGGGAATTTATTTTTATTTCAATATGTTTACCCTCTCCTCCGGTGGGAGAGGGTCAGGGTAAGGGGGCTCATTCCAATTTTTCCACACCTTCCCTTTGTCAAAGGGGGGTTGGTGGGATTAATGTATTTTAAATACCTTCGTTCTCTGATAACCACTCTCTGCGGCCCTCAGGTTCTTTTCTCCCATCTCTCCTGGCCAGGTCTCCTTGATGCTCTCCAGGACAGAATCAAGCCCTACCCAATCTGTGGTCGCCACAAAAGCACCCAACATACAACTATTCGTAATAGGGGAGTCTAAAATTTCTAAGGATATACGGATCGCATCCACACAGCCCACCTTCCCAACCGTAGACGGAAGGTCCAACTCCTCAATTGGTTTTCGAGTGCTGAGAATCAAAATTCCCCCTTCTTTCAATCCTTGAAAAATCTCAGGAGACCGTCTTAAGGCAGGGTCCATGACAACCACGCAATCTGGAGAATAGATCTGTGTCTTCTCGCGAAGGGGGTGATCGTCGAATCGAAGAAAAGCGCTCACCGGAGCACCCCTCCTCTCAAAGCCGAAATAAGGAATGGCGCTCGAATATTTCTTCTCCCTGGTAAATGCCTTCACCAAGATGACCGACGCAAGAACTGTACCTTGACCTCCTCGACCGTGAAAACGAATCTCCTTCATCAAATCCTCTATCTCAACCCTTTCTGTTTCAAGATATCCTTTTGCCAAGGCATTAAGAAATCAGCAATCCAACCGAGCCCATAGGTGAAGAAGAGCCCCATCAATCCGATGAGGATGAGACCACAATACATCTCTTCGATCTTAAAGATCTGCCAGCAGGTCCAGAGCATCGACCCCAATCCAATCTTGGCAGCCACCAACTCTACCGCAATTACCACAATGAGGGCCAGTCCCAGGCCCAAGCGGAATCCAGTGAAGATGTAGGGAAGAGTGCCTGGAAAGATAACCTTCGAGAAAAGCCTCCAACCTGAAGCCCCGTAGTTTTTCCCTGCCTCTAAGATGACCTTCTCTAAATGAGAGACACCAGCCATGGTATTTATCGTAATGAGAAAGAAAGGGGTAATAGCAGCAGTAATCAAAAGGGATAGATCTCCGAATCCGAAATAAAGCATCACCATGGGAAGGAGGGCAACACTGGGGATGGGATAGAGGAGCAGGATGAGCGGATCGACCATTGATTTCACAGCTCTTCGCAACCCCATCGAAAAACCAATGGCCACACCTGGAATTGCAGCCATAAGAAATGCTAAGAGCAGGCGATAGAGGGTGACAAAGGCATGTTGGAAAAGGTCGCCTTTCATTCCAATCTTCAATAAGGCTTTTCCGATCAGGCTGGGAGGAGGAAAGAAATAAGCCCCTATTATTCCGGTCTTAGCTAACATCTCCCATGTGGCCAATGCCAGAAACGTCGATAAAGATGGAATCATTAATTCCCTCTTGAGAAAAATTTTCTTTAAGGGGGTGGCAAGCATCTCAGGGTGAACTCCTTTCAACCTCCTCTTTCAATGACTCCCATATTTTTAAAGACAGCTCTGAATAGAGAGGCCACCCCTTCATCTCAATCCTTCGAGGTCTTGGAAGGTTAACGAGAAAAATTTCTTTCACTTTTCCAGGTCGAGAGGTCATCAGGACAATCCGATCTCCCAGGTAGATGGATTCATCAATGCTATGGGTTACATAAAGAACGGTCTTTCGAGACTCCTCCCAAATTTGGATCAGTTCGTCCTGAAGGATCATCCTGGTCTGTGCATCCAAGGCACCGAAGGGTTCGTCCATAAGAAGGATTTCAGGATCGCTGGCGAAGGCTCGGGCAATTCCAACCCTCTGCTTCATCCCTCCAGAGAGTTGATGAGGATAGGCATGGGAAAAATCTTTTAACCCAACTTTTTCGATAAAACGTTCGGCCACCTCATATCTTTTGACTTTTGATTGACCCTCCATTTCAAGACCAAACGCCACATTATCCAGAACCGACCTCCAGGGGAAAAGGGCATATTCTTGAAAAACCAAAGTGGCTAAAAAAGGGGATTGACCATCTCGAAGGATATGAATCTCACCAGAGACGGGTTTTAGCAAACCCGCAACCAATCGAAGGAGAGTCGATTTTCCACAACCACTTGGTCCAAGAAGGCAGAGGAATTCACCCTTATATATTTTTAGATCTACCCCCTCCAAGGCTATAAGTTTTCCTTGAAGGGGGTAGTATTCCATATGGATTCCTTTCATCACAATTTTGGGATCCATTCTTGGATTACCATCGACCCAGCTTCTTCACCGAATAATCGGCCCAGGAAAAGTCAACCATCGTTTCGATGGGCAACAATGTATCATATTTGAGATAACCTCTCTCTAAGTTGAACCGTTGCTGATCCATCATAATCTTTGAATCGACTTCGAGGTTTGGATTAAAATGGGGAGCCCTGGTTTTAACCAAAACCTCAGGTCCCACTTTTGTATATTTCTGAATAATAGCCATATGCTCGGGTTTTCTCCAAGAATCCTTCTCATAGAGATCCCGAACCGCTTTGAGATAAGCGATCATAAATCCCCTGGCTATCTCCTCGTTCTTCGCTGCCCATGGCGTATTCCAGAAGAGCATTGTGATCGGAAAAGGTTTAGCCCCTGGGGCAGATCTCCAGGGTCGAATTCCAACACCCTTCGACTCTGCACTGGTAGCAAAAGGTTCGGTAATAATACCTGCGGCGATGGCTCCTGTTTCCAAAGCAACCACCATCTCAGGAAATGGCATCGTTTTCAAGTCTATGTCTTTAATCGTAAGATTTACCCTGGAGAGCATTTCATTTAGCTGCCATTCCGTAGCTACCCCTTTGGCATTGACAGCACAAGGTTTTCCCTTAAGGTCTCCGATCTTGGTGATCTTGCCCTGATCGTAGTCCTGTTTCCTCACAGTCAAGTAGTCTTCATTATACGCTAAATGCATGGGAGCAATGTACTTCACAGGAAGTTTACCATGTATGGCATTGTAGCCAGCCGCACCAAGGGCTCCACCGCCAACCTGAATATCTCCTGTAGTCACCTGAGCCAGTATATCAGCTCCACTTGGAAGCCTGACAACCTCCCCTTTAATCCCCTGTTCTTTTAAATAACCCTTCTCCTCAGCCAATAAGAGAGGAGCATAGGATTCAGAGGGGATGATACCCATTTTTATAATGGTTTGTGCCATTGCTTCCACAAAACTCGAGAAAAGAAGAAACGATAAAAGCAATAAAATTTTTGTCCACCTTTTCATTTCTTTTACCTCCTTTCTATTTGATTTCTTTCACACCCATCTTCCAACTACTTCTTCCCTCCATGGCATGAGGGCACCACCCAGTTTCTCAAGACCATGGGTAATTAGAAGACCTATTGAACCGATGACAATCAAAGTACAATACATGTGTTTAATCCGAAGAACCTGCCAAGAGATCCAGATCAATGCCCCCAAACCAGCCTTTGCTGCAGCCAATTCTACTGCGATCACCAAGATTAAGGATAGCCCTAATCCCAATCGAAGTCCAGTAAAGATAAAAGGTAATGTCCCGGGCAGGATCACCTTTAAAAAAAGCCGCCATCCAGTCGCTCCATAATTCTTAGCTGCCTCTAAGAGAACCTTTTCGATACTCATCACACCGGCCATGGTGGTAATGGTAATCTGGAAAAATGCTGTGATCGCAGCCGTGACGATGAGAGATCTTTCTCCAATGCCCAATGCCATCATCATTAAAGGAAGTAAGGCAATTTTAGGGATGGCATAGAGGCTATTGACGAATGGCTCAAAGGCTAAACGAATCGTGACAGAAAGCCCCATGATGAGACCCAAACAAATACCTGGGATAGAAGCAAGAAGAAATGAGAGACTCAATCGATAAAGAGTAGCTCCTATGTGTAGGGGTAAATCCCCATCCTCAATGAGGATCTTAAAGTTGGATGCTAAAGAGGATGGGGGAGGAAAATAGTCCGACCTGAGCAAACCCATCCGCGATCCCATTTCCCATAATATGAGCAAAAAAATGGGCGAAAGAATGGAGATCCAATGCTTCTTAATCAGAAAGAAAATCGTTCTCATTGGGGGCCAAAAAAGATTGGATTTAATTCTAACCGAAAATATTTGAAATTTCCCCTCACCCTTCCCCTCTCCCCCAATGGGGAGAGGGCTTCGTCGTGAGACTTCGGCGTGAGCTCAGTCGAACGCTCAGCCGAACTGAGGAGGTGAGGGGGTCAAAAGTGTTAGAAGGAAATTCTCAGATTTATTGTGTAAAAATCTAATTAAACCCCTTATTTTTTGTCAAATAATCCTCCCTTTTATATTATCCATCATGATGATTACGCAACCCCCTACCCTGTCTGCCGACAGGCAGTTGCAGAGAGGCACAAACCGTAAAAATTGCAAATCATTACCCAAAGCGCACAAGCTCTGTAGCAATTGTTCCTTTTGTTGATTTTTCAAATTCGCGGAACCAATCATTAAAAGAGCCAAAATCTTCCCTTGCAGAAAAATAAAAAAATGGAGCTTTCCCCAATGTATTGAGGACTAAATCTTGGTATTCGGAAAGTCTCTCTTCATTTATGTCGTTCTCCTTAATTGCAGATGCAGCAACTGCTCCGGCAAAGTGCCCTTGTATCATTCCATGAATATTTCCTGCACCACCTGATGCATCCCCTACGAAGATGATATTATCCCTGACCATGTTTTTAAAATATTCTCCATATTTTCCTGAAGAAGCCCTTGAATATCCGCTGATCTCTAAAGCGTATGCATTTTTAATCTTTCGAGAGACAATGTTGTCTTCCCTCTCTTTTAGTTCATAAAATGCTGAAGAAGATGGAAGACCAAAAAAACATATTCCTCTATGATGAGCCCAGAAGCATTTATAATTTAAAAGTGGATCAGAAGATAGAAAAAGTTCAACTATTCCGGCAGATACGTCTGTATTGGCTAAGAGGTAACTTATCCCTGGTCGTACTTCTCTCTTCTCACACAACCCCTCTTTTGCGGCGTATCCACTGCCTGCAGACCTGATTCCATCCGCACATATAAAGATCTTTCCTTTAGCCTTTGGAATAATATCGGAATTTGTTTCAATCCCTTCAACCACCCCTTCCCTCCTAATTAGATTTATAACCTTCGTCTTTAAATAGAGGTTCGCCCCAGCTTGTGTAGCAAATGCGGCTATCTCCTTCTCAAGAAGATCTCTCCTGACAAGATAGCCCCCTAATGTGCTCTTCTCTATAAGGACACCGGATTCTGCATGACACACCTTAAATTCTTTTACTTTAGTCCATGTAACTGCCTTACCAATGGCACTTATGACGGATTGGGTAAATTCGGACTCCATTAGCCATCCGGGGTCATGTCTTGGCCATCCTATTACTCCATGTTCCTCAAAGATGGCGACCTTACATCCTTTTGCCGCTGCAGTTAAAGCAGCATAACAGCCAGCAGGGCCCCCTCCTATCACGATTACATCGAAATCACTCATCATCTTCTCCTTCCCTCCAGTGTTTTATGTATTTTATTGAAATATACGTGATTAGAGTGTGTGTGTCAATCCAAAAGAGCTCGAAACGAACAACACATAAAATACCTATTTGACATCAACAGGACGAAAGCTTATAAATAAAAATCAAACCAAAAATATTTGAAATTTCCCCACCTAATCTCCTCCCCCTTCGATGGGGGAGGATGAAGGTGGGGGTGGACAAAATGAATTTAGGCCCCCTCCCCTTCACCCTGTTAGATAAGGTTGTCTATTCAGCTCTGCTATTCAAGAAATCTTCTATCTAACAGGGTGAATCCCTTCCGCCAAGGGAGGGGAAGTTATTGGTGGATTTATGTTGAAAATGTTAGGCAGCCTAAAATATAGATTCGTCAGGAGATCAACCAAGTGAAGCATTATGTTAATTATGAAGGAAAGAAAATCTTTTTCTCACTCCCAAAGACATGGAATTTGATCTCTTCTAAAGATAAACACCCTATTGCCGGAGTTTCAGACCCGATACAAGAAATCAGGCGGGCCTTAGACCAACCTGTTAGTTCTCCTAAGCTTGAAGAGTTAGTGCGACCTGGAATGGAGGTCGTCCTACTATTTGATGATCTCCAGAGGCCCACACCTGTTCATCTTGCAATGCCCGAGATTTTAGATCGGCTCAATCGAGCAGGTATTCCCGATGAACGGATTTGGGGAATTTGTGCAATAGGAACACATCCCATTCCAACATTGGATCAATTGAAAAAGAAGGTAGGAGATCAAACCTTTTCACGTCTGAAGGGTCGAATTTATTCTCATAACCCACACGCTTCAGATAATGTCATTATTGGGAAAACCCATCGAGGGACTTTGATAGAAATCAACCGCCGGGTTGCCTCCTCTGATCTCATCATTGGAATTGGAGAATGCATGCCTCATCCCACTGCAGGATATGGGGGCGGGTGTAAGATCATCATGCCCGGGGTATGCTCCTATCGCTCAGTGGCCGATCACCATTTTACCTGGATGCGCCATCGAAATAGCAAAGTAAACCTTCTCGATGGAAATTCTTTTTATGAAGAGATTTTAGATGCAGGGCGACTATCGAGATTGGCCTTTAAACTCGACATCATTATTAACGAAAAGAAGGAAGTCATTCGTGCCTTTGCAGGGGATCCCGTTGAGGAACATAAGAAAGCTTCAAAATTTGCATCATCTCTCTATTCCATGAAACTTCCAAAACTTGCTGACGTGACCATTACCGCTGCTTTTCCTTTGGAGATAGGAGTTCAAGCAACAAAATCTCTGATGATGGCGGGTTTTTGTACGCGGTCCGGAGGAACCATCATCTGGGTGGCTCCGCAGAAAGAGGCTGGTCAGATCATGCCTTTGATAAAAGAGATGGGAAGCCCAGAAAGTGCCGATGATTTCCATCGTCATTTGATCAGGGGGGATATCCCTAACCATCTCAAATCTTTTGGGATTTCTTATATCATGCAGGTCGTTTATTTTAAAGAATTGTCTGAAAAATTTAATGTCACCCACGTTACTGAAGGACTTTCTCAGGAACAGGTGCAGATGATGAATTTTTCTTATTCCTCAAACCTTCAGGAGGCCATTCAACAAATCTCTCAAAAAATGGCCGGGGCTGATGTGGCGATTTTCCCATCCGGAGGGAATATCATTCCTGACGTCCATTAATAATCGCATAGAGCAAAGGGCAGAGCGCATAGTTTAAAGCTACCTCCCATTATATGCACTCTTTTTAAAATTCAAGATTTAATGCCTGACCCACTCCCCTTATTAACCCAAAGAAGGGCTGTCAGCCTGAGAAATGACACCGGAGAAATAAGACTTGACTAAATAAATCTTTAGGTATAAATATTTACCATTCCATAAAGATTTCCTTAAATTGTGCTTGGAAAATCTTTCAGTTTATCAGTCAGGTTTGAACTTCCAAAAAAACCTTTGGCACTGAGTAGGAAAATACGATAGTTGGAAACTGAAAGGAAAGTTAAATTACAGGTTGAAAACCTCTCGCTTAGCTTTGGCGGTCTCAATGCCCTTGTTGACGTGAGCATAAACGTCAGGGATAACGAGATACTGGCTATCATCGGACCAAATGGTGCTGGGAAGACTGCCCTCCTCAACTGCATCAATGGCTTCTACAAACCTCAAAAGGGCGAAATATACTACGATGGGCAAAGAATTACCCGAATGCGGCCGGATAAGCTGGCTAAACTCGGCATTGCGAGAACCTTTCAGAATATCGAGCTTTACACTGGACTAAGTACTCAAGATAACATCATGGCTGCTCGACACGTGCTTATGAAGCAAAACTTCATCACCGGTTCACTATACCTTGGCTGGGCACTTAAGGAGGAAATCGAGCATCGCCAGACTGTAGAAGAGATTATCGACTTCCTTGAAATAGCACCAATTAGAAAGAAAGTGGTTGGCCTTCTCCCCTACGGGATGCGAAAAAGAGTTGAGCTCGGAAGAGCATTAGCTCTGGAGCCGAAAATCCTGCTTCTCGACGAGCCTATGGCAGGGATGAACCTTGAGGAAAAGGAAGATATCGCCAGATTCATAATTGATGTTTTCGAGGGTCAGGGAGCCACTTATCCTAATACACCCGTTCTTAGGGATGGGATTAGCTGTATCATCCTTGTCGAACATGATATGGGAGTGGTTATGGACATTGCAGACAGGATTATCGTCCTCGATTTTGGGCGAAAGATTGCCGAGGGCACCCCTTCCGAAATTAGCACGAATCCCGAGGTTATCAGTGCTTACCTGGGGAAGGAAAAATAAGTATTGATCGTAGTGTTTCATGACGGCTACGTTACCCTCGAACAATGAAGATACCCCCCCACCCAGCCCCTCCCCCTCGAGGGGGGAGGGTGAGGGAGGGGGCGATTAAGCTTATTTCTAAGCAATCTTTATAAATAATTGAGACAAAATGCTAAGAGTAAACAATATTGAAGTTGTCTATATGAATGTCATTCAGGTGCTTCGTGGCGTATCAATAGATGTAGGTGATGGCCAAATTGTTACCTTGCTCGGGGCTAATGGCGCTGGCAAGACGACCACACTGAAGGCAATATCAGGGATGTTGAAAACGGAAGAGGGGGAGGTAACTGACGGCAGCATTGATTTCGATGGTAAGAGGATAGACATGTATGGTCCCGAGGATGTTGCGGCTATGGGGATATGCCAGGTTATGGAAGGCCGAAGGGTTCTGGAGCACCTTAGTGTCGAGGAGAATTTGTTCATTGGTGCTTACTGCCGCAAAGACAGGGCTGGAGTCAAGAGGGACGTGGAAATGGTCTTTGATTACTTCCCCCATATTAAACGCCTCCGTTACCGGATGAGCGGCTATCTTTCTGGAGGTGAACAGCAGATGTTAGTGATAGGACGGGCGCTCATGGCCCGCCCTAAGCTTATGCTGTTAGATGAGCCTTCACTTGGTCTTGCGCCACTAATGGTCCAAGAAATATATGAAATTATTCAGAGAATCAATGCAGAGGAAAAGATGGCAATGCTCCTCGTTGAGCAAAATGCCAGAGCTGCCCTTGGTATCGCTGATTATGGTTATGTTATGGAGAATGGTAAGATAGTTTTGAGTGGTCCGGCTGAGAAGTTAAGGGATAATGAAGATATTCGGGAATTCTATCTGGGGCTATCGGCTGTTGGTTCCAAAAAGAGCTATCGTGAAGTTAAGCACTATCGCCGAAGAAAGAGGTGGCTTGCTTAAACTATGAACGTTAAACGAACTGCCTTCGCCGAAGCGGCTTCGCGCAGGCAGGTAAACCATTAACAGGACATTATCTTTTTCTTCATTGTCTGTTGTTCATTGTTCATAGTTCATAGTTCATTGTCCATCATTTAGGGGGAATGACTGCCGAGATGGAGCAAATCTCTAAAGAAAAGGGTGATACCTGGCCCAAGATACTCAAATATAACTATGAAAAGTATGGCAATAACCATAGGGCCATGCGCTATAAGCACTATGGGATTTGGCACCCCTATACCTGGAAGGACTACTACCTCAATGTTAAATACCTATCACTTGGTTTAATATCTCTCGGCTTTGAACCTGGAGATAAGCTACTTATTATTGGGGATAATGCACCGCAGTGGTATTATGCGGAGCTTGCTGCCCAGGCTAACCATGGAGTTTCAGTTGGATTATATTCAGATTTAATTCCCTCTGAGATAAAATACATTGCTCAAAATTCAGAGGCTAAATTTGCTGTAGTTGAAGATCAGGAGCAGGTTGATAAGTTTCTCCAAATCAAGGATGAGCTTCCACTACTCAAAAAGGTTGTCTATTGGAGCTATAAGGGATTAGCCCACTCTGATGACCCTATTTTGATCGGATATAGGGAAGTGCTAAAATTAGGGGAAAAATATGAAGAGGAAAACCCCGGCCTCTTTGAACAGAATGTGGAAACTGGCAAAGCTGATGACATCTGCGCCATCGTTTACACATCAGGAACTACCGGAGCTTTGCCCAAGGGAGCCGTCCACACCTTTAAGACAATGAAGGCTGGTGCCGACTACCACTTGCATCTCGACCCATGGCATGAGAATGATAATTTTCTCCCCTATCTGCCACCAACATGGATGACTGAGCAATGGTTTGGGATCGGTTGCCACCTACTATCGGGTAACATCCTGAACTTCGCTGAAGCCCCGGAAACCCAGCAGCGGGATATGAGGGAAACCAGGCCAAGTATAATATTTTACGGGGCTCGGCTGTGGGAGAGTCAGGCAGCTATGGTGCAGGCACGGATTCTTGGGGCTGATGCCATCAAGAGATTTACATTTCATCTTCTCATGCCAATTGGTTATAAGATGGCTGATATAAAGTTTCAAAAGAAAAAGCCAAGCCTCTTCTGGAAAATAGTTTATTTTTTGGCTGACATCGCCTTATTTAGACCCATCAGGGGGAGCCTTGGTCTATCAAATGCCAGAATCTGTTATTCCACTGGAGCCATACTCAGCCCAGATGCCTTCAGGTTTTACCATACTCTAAACCTCCCTCTCAAAAGTCTATATGGGACAACAGAGGGGGGAGCTTTAACTGGTGCCCGTAATGATGACATCCGTTTAGAAACTGTAGGCTCCGTTCATAATGGAGCAGAGGTAAAAATAACAGATAATGGTGAACTCATCTATCGGCAGCCTGGTGTTTTTGTTAGTTACTATAAGGACCCTGATAAGACTGCCGAGGTACTCAAAGACGGGTGGTTTTACAGTGGAGACAGCGTTTCAATTAGGGAAGATGGACACATTGTATTTTTAGATAGAGTGAAGGACCTTGTTAAGCTCGCCAACGGCGATAAAATGGCCCCTCAATTTATTGAGAGCCAATTGAGGTTCAGCCCTTATATTAAGGATGTATGGGTGCTGGTTGGCCCGGATAAAACCTACGCTTCGGCAATCATAATCATTAACTATGATAGTGTCAGCAGGTGGGCTGGACAAAGGAGAGTTGCTTACACTACATTCGCCGAGGTTTCCCAGAGACCGGAGGTTTATGATCTGGTGAAGCAAGATGTTACCAGAATAAATAGAACTTTGGCACCTGGTTCCAGGATAAGGAAATACGTCAATCTACACAAGGAATTCGACCCTGATGAGGGCGATTTAACCAGAACCAGGAAGGTGAGAAGGAGATTTTTGGAAGAGCGTTACCGCGAACTTATCGATGCGATCTATAGTGATAAGACCGATGTGGCGATAGAAGATCGAGTCAGATATCGTGATGGTCGGGTTGGAACAATAAAGACCATTCTTAGGATCAAGTCTATTGAAGAGGAAACCTTATGACATTCTTTCTACAATTAGTGGTAACTGGTTTTGCCCTCGGCATGGTCTATTCCCTTGTCTCTATAGGCTTTGTTATTATTCTTAAATGTTCCAATGCGTTTAACATTGCCCAGGGACACTTTGTATTAATTGGCGGTTACTTAGGCTATACCTTTTTGGTACCGTTCGGCCTACCGATATGGACCAGCCTGCTACTGGCAATAGGAGTTGCTATTATATTAGGTTTGTTAATAGAACGCCTTACCCTACGGCCTCTGGTGGGTCAACCAGAATTAGCTGTAATCATGGTGACCATAGGCTTAGCCTCTGTATTGGAAGGGCTGGCGACCCTAATCTGGGGTGGCGAATATAAGACTTACCACGGGGTACTGCCGACTGTAGCTCTGAAACTTGGCGAGATATCCGTACCCTCAGAGCCGTTAATTGGACTAATCGTGTCTGTTATTGTAGTAGCTGTCCTCATGCTTTTCTTCCGCTATACAAAAATAGGGCTTGCAATGCGAGCCACTGCCGAAGATTTACAGGTGGTGCGGAGTGTTGGTATCAGGGCAACAACGGTCTATGCCATCTCATGGGTCATTGCCTGTGTTGTCGGTGTCATTGGTGGTATACTTTTAGGTGGCGTATCTGGCGTCATGATACCATTGGCTGAGGTCGGCCTGAAAGCATTCGCAGTAGTGCTGCTTGGAGGGGTAAACTCCATTGGCGGGGCCATTGTAGCAGGAATAATACTGGGTGTGCTGGAGAATGTAGCTGCCGGGTACCTTGACCCACTACTACCTCGTGGTGGCCTGGCTAATGTATTTCCCTTTATCGTTATGATAATCGTGCTGATCTTCAAGCCCCATGGTTTATTTGGTCTTGTCAGGATAGAAAGGATTTAATAAATGGGTTTATGCTTTGGAACCTTTCAAGAAAAATACAGCCAGGACATGGCTATCTTCCGCACCAGGCTGCAATGGGGAATGCTCTTTGCCTTCATCATATTTCTTCTCGCCTGTCCGCTATTTTTCAGTGATAGGATACTAACTATAATGACCATGATCGGTATTGCCATTATCAGTGTCCACGGGCTCAATATTCTAACCGGGTACTGTGGTCAAATCTCCATAGGTCATGTTGGCTTTATGGCGGTTGGTGCCTATATCTCGGCCATCTTAACCGCCAAGCTTGGCTGGTCATTCTGGACAGCCCTACCCTGTGCTGCCCTTGCTGCTGGAATGGCAGGTTTGATCTTTGGCCTACCATCACTAAAGATCAAGGGCTTCTATCTCATTATGGCGACTGTTGCCGCACATTTTATTATTATCTGGCTTATACTCCAGATATACGATGTCACCGGTGGTCCTGATGGTTTACCTGTTCCCAAACCCAAGATAGGCAGTATTGTATTGAAGTCTAAAGGCAGCTATTTCTACCTGGTTACGGCAATTGCCTGTCTATCTACGCTCCTGACTAAGAATATTGTCAGGACAAGGGCAGGCAGGGCCTTTGTTGCTATCAGAGATAACGATCTGGCGGCTGAGGTCATGGGGATTAGTCTGTGGAGTTATAAGCTACAGGCATTCTTTATCGGATGTGTTTATGCCGGTGTGGCTGGAGCACTGCTGGTTCACTACTATGCTTTTGCCTCTGTAGACCAGTTTCCCTTCATGGATTCAGTTTGGTATCTGGGCATGTTAATTGTCGGTGGTATGGGGAGCAATGTAGGTGCTATCTTTGGTGCCATTTCTCTAAAGCTGCTGGATGAGTTAGTTACTATTGTTGGCCCGATCTTATCTGGAGCTGTGGCTGCCCCGGCAGCCGCATCCCTTGCTCTCATCACTCGTGGATTAGTCATTATCATCTTCCTTATTTTTGAACCGAGGGGGCTCGCTCACCGGTGGGGGATGATCAAGGCGTATTTCAAGCTATGGCCTTTCTCACATGAGGAATAGTATAAAGGAGGTGATGAAATTTAAAAAAGTGTTTAATTTATGTTTTAAACCAAATCACAAGTTAAGAAAGGAGGAGAAGAGAAATGACTAAGTTTAGATTGTTGCCAGTAGTTTTTGTGATTATCATGTTGGTGGCATTATTGATATTTCCTGCCAGCGCTAAGGCTGCAAAAATAATGTATATCGGGGGCACGATGTCCCTAACCGGCGCATACGCTGAGGATTCTGCGGCGATTCTTGCTGCATATGAAA
>Ga0194112_10001979_pt1 | contig 29741 bp, 32 predicted proteins | sample TA2MahC400mmetaG_FD_146191 | JGI IMG/M metagenome (GOLD analysis project Ga0194112, IMG submission 146191) | Freshwater microbial communities from Lake Tanganyika, Tanzania - TA2015016 Mahale Deep Cast 400m | ecosystem: Environmental > Aquatic > Freshwater > Lake | place: Tanzania: Lake... | reverse complement strand
ATGATCGCGTGTCGGGAAAAATGCAAATGCCCAGTCTGGCAGACCTGATTACCCAGCAAGCTGCGCAGCGTCAATTGGGTGCATCGTGGCAACCGCAGGCGGCTCCCCCTACTTATTGAAATGATGCCGCGGCACGATGTTGATCCCCACATCTGCCAGATACTGCTGGATCGCGACGACCATATCCTTGCTGACCTGATCGTTGTAGTAGTAGATAAAGTCGACCTTGCGGTTCTTGTCCCAGCCAGCCGCAGTCAACAGTTCGCGTGCCTTGGCTGGATTGAAATCGTACTGTTCCAGATCGCTAGCAACTGCCCAGGTCTGCGGATAGATCGTGTTCGCCAGGCGGGGACGTCCCTGCAACACCGTCTTGACTAGGGTCTTGCGGTCAATCGCGTACATCATCGCTTGCCGCACGCGCACATCTTGGAAGTAGGGGCGATTCAGATCCAACTGGAGGTAGGTCGGCAAGCCCGCATCATAATTTGCCAGAGTCACCAAGTTCTGGTTCTTGACAAAGCGTTCGACCTCAGTGTACGGGATGCCGCCGCCTTCGTACGCCGTGTCATCCACCTCGCCCTTTTCGATGGCATTCAGCATCGTGGGAATGTCGGCGTAGTACTGATAAATGATGCGATCGAGTTTCGGCGCGCCCAAAAAGTAATCGTCATTGCGGACAACTTCAAGGGATTGGTCGGGTTTGTATTCTTTCCACTTGAAGGGTCCCGTGCCAACGCGATTGAGCCAGAAGGGATGGGCACGCAACTCGTTCGGCTTGACCTTGCCTAGAATGTGCTCTGGCAGAATGGAGATGAAGATTTGGTCAACTTGCGCCCACAAAGGATTTGCGTTTTTCAGATCAAAGCGCACGGTGTATGGATCGACTTTTTTGACGCCCGATAGACTGGTAGCAGTGCCAGCCTTGAACTCATCATATCCTTGAATCCCTGTGACCTTGGACGCCCAGCTCGATGCAACGGCAGGATTGGCGTAGGCATTGAATGTGAACACGACATCATCGGCATCGAAGGGGTCTCCATCGTGCCATTTGACATTTTTGCGTAGATAGAAGATCCACGACTTGCCGCCGTCGAGCATTTCCCACTTTTCGGCAAGCAATGGTTGCAAACCGTCCAGCGTCCACTTGAGCGCCGCCATCGTTTGCAGGATGGTGCCGTCCAGACGAATACCACTTGTGGTCCAGAGTGAGCCCGTCATAGTACCAGTCCGCAGGGCTGAGCGGTACGTTCCGCCAGAAGCGGTAGGCGCAGCAGTCGGCGGAACGGCGGCTTTGGTCGGCTCGGGTGCCTTGGTCGCGGCGGTAGCCGCAGTCGGTGGAACCATGGTTGGCTTGGGCGCGGCGGTTGGCGGGATCGGAGTCGCCGTTGGGGCAGGCGCGCACGCAACGGCGATCACGACCAACACGAGCAGCGCGAGTAAAACACGCGAGTACTTCATCGTTCTTCTCCTTGAAAATTGGAATCGGATCGGCAGTCGAAGATTTCAGGCGGTTTGAGTTCTTGGCATCACCTCCTGGAAACAAAGTAGAATTGTTGACTTGACAGTTCTTTGATTGAATCGTATAATGTTATCAGACATCTGATACCAGACATCTGATACCCGACAGGATTATACGCCAAATCATATCTCCTGTCAATTCAGAGGGAGGAAATTGTGGAAGCCAAGTCCCTGCGTTCTCCGGCGCTCAACAGAGCCGTTCAGGAAAGAATCAAAGAAAATATCACGACCAATCGAATGAAACCGGGTGATCCTCTTCCGCCCGAGGCTCGACTGGCAGCTGACCTGGAGGTCAGTCGCAGCTCTGTCAGGGAAGCCGTCAAAGCACTCGAGTCGCTCGGCATCATCGAGGTCCGGCAAGGCGCTGGAATCTTCGTTCGCGAGTTCAACTTCGACTCGGTGCTTACCCTTCTCGCGTTTGGCTTGAACTTTGACCCCACCAAACTTTCGGAAATCCTTCAGATTCGCAAGTTGATTGAGACGGCAGCGATTGTTGAGGTATGCCGGCGGATTACGCCGGCCGGACTGAATAAGCTACAACTGCTCTTGGAGCAGTGGAAGGGCAAAGTTGCTGCAAACGAACCGACGAGTGAAGAAGACCGCGCGTTTCATCGTACTTTGTACGAGGTCTTGGGAAACAAAGCCCTGATCGCGTTGATTGATGTCTTTTGGGTGGCGTATCAACACTATGGTATTCTTCCCAGCCCGCATCCGGAGACGACACTGCAAAACCACTTCAATGTGCTGGAGGCCGTACGGAATCAGGATGGCGCTTTGGCGGCCCAACGAATTCAGGCACATTTCGCGGGGTTGGAACAGCTAGTGCAGGGAATTGTGGACCAAGGCAGGCAAGGTTAAATGGTGTACAGAAAAGATTTTGCGCTAGCCAACAATAATTCGGAGGAAAAAATGGACAACATCCGGTTCAAGGGAATTATGCCAGCCCTGATTACCCCGTTTGATGAAAATGGCGCGATCAAGTCGAAGGCCGTCAATCAATTGATCGATTGGCACTTGTCCGAAGGCGTTCAAGGGTTTTACATCTGCGGAACAACAGGTGAAGGACCCGCGATCAGCGCCGAATCTAGAATGAAGATGGCGGAAGTTTCCATCGGGGCAGTCAAAGGAAGAGGCATCATCATCGATCATATCGGCGCTCCCGACATTCATGACGCCCTTCGCCTGACTAGGCATGCCAGCCAGATCGGCGCGGCTGCCATTGCTTCATTGCCCCCCGCCTATTTCTTCAAATATACTGAGGATGAAGTCGTAGAGTACTACAAGACTATTGCAGGTGAAACCGATCTTCCTGTGCTGGTCTATGCCACCTCCATGACATCTGCCGCCAATCTACCCCGGTTCATAGGACGGTTGATGGAAATTCCCAACGTGATTGGCGCCAAATTTTCCATCCGAGACTATTATGAAATGCGAAGAGTTAAAGAGGTCAACGGCGGAAACATTAACTTGATCAACGGCCCCGACGAGACCCTTCTGTGCGGCTTGGTGATGGGGGCTGACGGAGGCATCGGTTCAACCTATAACATTATGCCCGGCTGGTTTGTTGGCTTGTATAAAGCCTTTACCGATGGCGACCTCAAAACGGCCCAGGAATATCAGTATCGGATCAACCGGGTAATTTCCGTACTTTTGAGATACGGCGTCAATGGCGTGGTCAATTCCACCAAAGCCGCTTTGGGGTTGATGGGGTATGACGTGGGTCATGCGGTGTATCCTGCAAAAACCTATTCAAACCAGGAATTGGCAGATCTTAGGAACGAACTTGAAAAATTGGGGATCCAGTTTTAGGATGAGTCATGTGGACGATCATCCCAACGCGAGCGGAATCATTTCAGATATCCAAAAATTCAGTCTGCATGATGGACCGGGCATTCGCACAACAGTCTTTATGAAGGGCTGCAATATGCACTGCCATTGGTGCCACAACCCAGAGTCCCTTGGCTTTCAACCAGATATTGTATTCTATAGAACGAGATGCATTGATTGCCAAGCCTGCTATCAAATTTGTCCCACAGGAGCTTTGACCAAAAAAGAAAATGAAAGAAATTTCGACAGGTCGTTATGCAATCACTGTCACCGCTGTGTCCAGCATTGCCCTTCAGGGGCATTATGCCTGATTGGAAACGAAATGACAGTTGACGAAGTGGTCTCCCTTGTAGCCGCTGATCTTCCGTACTATGTTGCCTCAGGCGGTGGAGTAACAATCTCTGGTGGAGAACCATTCTTGCAACCGAAATTTGTTGCTGAGTTGCTTAAGCAATGTCAGGCGTTGGGCATCCATACCGCCATCGAATCGAATATGTCTGCGCCCTTACAGGTCATTGAGCCAGCGTTATTGCACTTGAACATGATATTTTGCGATATCAAAATATTCGATGACCAGGTACACGAAAAAGAAACTGGGGTTTCAAACCAGATGATCCTAGAAAATATCCGGCAGGTCTCGGCGAGAAAAATTCCTTTGGTGATTCGAACCCCCTTGATTCCAGGCGTAACCGACAGCAGAGAAAATATTTCTCAGATTGCCACTTGGATCAGCCAAAACACGGTTGCTGAATATTACGAGTTGCTGACCTATAATCCCCTTGCCCCAGCAAAATACGAAAACTTGGGATTGCCATACAAACTGGGGAAAGTCAATCCGTTACGGAAAGACAAAATCAATGACCTTGTCGCTGCGGCAAGCGCCTGTGGTATTCCCGTTGTTTGCGAAAGGATTTAATCACCATGCAACAACTGTCTTTAGAAGATAAAAAACAAATCTATTCAAGGCGCATCGCCCTGTTGCGGTCAGACAAGATCGCCGAAACCCAGAAGAAATTGAAATACAAGGGCTATATGGACGAAGATGATTATCACTATCTTGTCCCGCCCGAAGGGTATGACTGGAGTCCTGTGGCTACCCATGAAAACGGTGATTTTCACGGGTATACCGCTTGGGCACGTAACTATGAATCAATGACAGGCAGTTTTCCCCCCGTGGTGGTTCCTTACTCTTCGATGGCTGGCAACTACTTCAAGATCCTTCACAGATTTAGGAAGGTTCGTTGGAATCCGGAATACGACTTTTCGGAGTTTCTACCCATGATCGAAAAATATGAGATCGATCATGGCATCGGTCAAGTTCACCATTTCTGTGGTGACGTCCGAATAGGCTTGGAACTAGGATGGGGTGGTTTACTGAATAAAGTCCGACGGTACGCATCCATCAATGCTCTCGATCAAGAGACACGGGAGTTTTATGCGGCGGAAGAAACAGTAATCATATCGATCATAAACTGGATTCGCCGTACATCACAGTGCGTTCAGGAAAAACTTGCACAGGAAAATGACCCGTTGCTCCGAAATAACCTTGCGGAAATGTTCCAAGCCAACCGATGGGTTGAAGAAAACCCACCGAGAACCATGCGCGAAGCCTGTCAATTCATTTGCTGGTATAACATTGCTGGTCGGTGCTTCAACCGCGAGGGCGCTGGCGGCCAATTGGACGTGCTTTTGTTCCCATACTACTTGGCGGATATAGAAAAGAGATTGATTGATGATGAAGATGCTGTGTATTACATTGCTGGCGTGCTGTTGTCCGATACGAAATATTATCAGCTGGGTGGTCCAGACGAAAATGGCAATGATCTAGTCAATCGCGTGTCATGGCTCATCTTGGAAGCCGCAGACCGATTGAATATCACCGCTAATCTGACTGTGCGAATGCATGATGGGCTGGACAGGGCTTTCTTCCGACGCGCTGTGGAATTACTCTTTGAACACAAAAATGCCTGGCCCAGGTTTTCCGGTGACAAGTCATTGGTTTCGGGATTCATCCAAAATGGATTTTCAAGAGAACTTGCTCGGAATCGAATTGCAGTTGGCTGCAATTGGATGGCAATCCCTGGCGTAGAATACGGTCTGAATGATAGTATCAAAGTCAACCTGGCGAAGGTCTTTACAGTGGCATTCGAGGACCTGGCGCAGGAACGGCAACCAACGACAGATGCCCTGTGGCAATTTTTCGAAAAGCATTTAGCTGCGGCGCTGGATGTGGTTTTCAAGACTACGGATTTCCATTTGAGGGCCAATAGATACAACTCGCCAGAACTATTCCTGAATCTTTTTTGTCGGGGACCTATCGAAAAAGGCCGCGATGCCTCAGATAAAAGTCTGGATTATTACACCATCGGAGTTGACGGTGCTGGGATCGCAGTAGCCGCAGATTCCTTTGCCGCGCTACAACAGCGAGTGGAAAGGGAGCATCGAATTAGTTGGAGAAAAATCATAAGGACCTTGCAGGAAAACTACGAAGGACCAGAAGGACTCCGGATTCGCCAATTGATGCTTACGGCGGAGAAATATGGTCAATCTAACAGTCTTGGACTTGAGTGGGCAGTCCGAATTTCACAACTCTTTTCGAGATTGGTCTCTGCGGGACATTCTTCTGAGGGTGCGCGTTTTATACCAGGTCTGTTTTCCTGGTCAAAAACGATTGCTTTTGGCAAGCAGGTTGGCGCTACGCCTGATGGACGCTTGGCTGGGACGCCTATCAACCATGGCGCCAATCCAATGCCTGGTTCAGTCAAGAATGGCGAGATGACGACCATATCGGAAGCCATTATCGCTGTGCAGTGCCAACGCGGTAACACAGCCCCTTTTCAAATGGAATTGGATCCTGGCATTTCAAGAATGCACGGTGGAGTAGAAAAAGTCATGGCGTTGCTTGAGACGCATCTTGATCGTGGAGGAACTTTGATCAATGTGAATATTGTAGACGCTGACATGATCCGTGCCGCGCACGCAAATCCGGAACTGTATCCGGATTTGGTCGTTCGGGTTACTGGCTTTTCGGCATACTTTGCTACATTATCGCCAGAATTTCGGCAGTTAGTTGTGGATAGGCTAATGGAAGCACAATAGGGCATGAAGGGATGGAGTCATGAGAGAGACAATAACCGAGAATCTAGCCATTCCCGTGATTGGCAATTATGATGTAATCGTTTGTGGCGGGGGCATTGGCGGGTTGGCTGCCGCCGTTTCTGCCAGCCGTTTGGGTGCAAGTGTGCTTCTAGTGGAAAAAAGCATTACGCTGGGCGGGCTAGCGACCCTTGGGCTAATCAGTTGGTATGAGCCGATTTGTGACGGGAGAGGCAAGAAAGTAATGTTCGGCGTTGCTGACGAACTGCTGCACCTTGCTATCCAATATGGTCCAAATACGTTGCCTGATGCATGGACAGGCAATCCCAGTCTCGCCGATACAGACAAACGTTTTGCGACCTACTTTTCTCCTACTCTATTTTCTCTTGCGCTTGACGAGTGGCTAACTGGTTCAGGCGTCAAATTGCTCTTGGACACATGGGTCTCTGTTCCGGTGATGGCAACTCGTCATTGCAAAGGAGTCATTGTTGAAAACAAAACAGGGCGAGGTTGTTACCTGGCTAAGGTCGTCATCGATGCAACGGGCGATGCGGACATACTATATCGTGCCGGCGTTCCATGTATTTGTGGGAAAAACTATCTTACCTTTATCGCATATGCTTCCACCGTCGAGACATGCGAGTCCGCAGTACAGTCCCGCAATATTCTACAGTCGCGGCGATGGCTAACTATCGGTTCTGACCTTTGGGGAAACGGGCACCCAAAGCAAATGCGATTGTTGACGGGAGTGACTGCTGAAGATGTCACCGAATATGTTATGCAAGGTAGAAAGCTTCTCCTGGAAAGACTAAAAATCGATCCCCCCGCTCAGCGAGACTTGAGTGCCCTGCCCGGAATGGCACAGTTTCGGACAACCAGAAGGATTGTCGGTGCATATGAATTAACTGATGCTGACGAGGGCAGTCACTTGGAGGATTCAATTGGTGTGGCTGTTGATTTTGCCCATCCCGGTAGATGGTATGAACTCCCCTACCGCATACTTTACAACACTGACTATGATAACCTTCTGACAGCAGGGCGCAGTGTATCAGCTGCTGGGTGGGCTTGGGATGTAACGCGTGTCATCCCGGTTTCGGCTACTACTGGTCAGGCGGCCGGAGTGGCTGCGGCGCTGAGTGCTAGGCAAAATGTTGTTCTCGGCGAGTTGGATGCAAAACTGATTCAGGATGAAATGCTGCAGAGCGGTGTCAAGTTACACATGAGCTGACTGATCTTCAGGAACAATGCATTTTCAGGTTTGAACTCAAGCCGAGGGAAGAATCAACTGGAGTTGCGCCGCTCTGATGCGTCTTCCTTTTGGTGATTTGAAGGTGAATGAGGCATGGAAATGCCAGCAAGGCGGCACGGATACAAGTATCAATTTCATGGAGGCACACATGCTCGTGACTGACCTTGAGCACATCAACCAGCAAATTGCAATGACGTCTAGAATGCAAAAAACGCTCGACTATTTGCGGGGTGGCGATTGGCGCGGGTTGCCAGATGGCAAGGTGCAAATTGATGGGGACGCGGTGTACGCGCTGATTCAAACATATGAGACGATCGCGACGCCGGAAACGCCCCGCCTCGAAGCGCATCGGCGATACATTGACGTGCAGTTCGTTGCGGACGGTAAAGAGGTAATGGGTTGGGCTCTGACGGATCGCCTGACCGAGATTGAACCATACGACGCGGCAAAGGATGTGTGGTTCGGGAGGATCGCATTGGACGACCTGACGCTGATCCACTTATCGGCAGAGCAACTCGCGATCTTTTACCCGACTGACGCGCACTTGCCCAAGCGGACGTCGCGCCAAGTTGTGACGGTCAAAAAGATCGTCGTCAAGGTCGCGCTGACCTGAAAGAGCTGAGATGACACACAATACGCAACCTACTGGGCACGCCGTCGGTCGCAGTCTTGCCGCACTTCGGCACCATGGCTGCTTCAACTGCAGATTCGTTTCGTCGAAACGTGCGCGCTCTACGGGTTTGTGAATTCTTGCCGAGGGTTCGTCCAGTCGATTACCACAAATCTTGGTACGATAGAAAACGGGCGAGGTTATCAGCGACCTCGCCCGTTCAATTTGTCGTTTCAATATGCGGTGTACCTGAGGGTGGTCTGCCCTTCGAAGATTTGGTGCCGACGTACTTTTCGAGGGATGGCACGAAAACCAACCAGTCCCGTCCTATGTGAATGCCCTTCACCTTGCTGCGACCGAGCAATTTGCGAACATGCTCCTGTCCCACTCCCAGCATCTCCGCGGCTTGTTTAGTAGTCACATACTTGCTCAAGTCTTTGCTCAATTCATTGTCTCCCTTGATGATCGGTGGGGAGACCAGTCGAACATGTTTGCGTTGAGGCATGCCAAATCCTTGGCGAAATGCGGCGCAATCTAAACCCAAGACCTGCGCGCGCATTTCGCCTTGTAGTCTGATGTGGGGCGAGAGGGAGTCGAACCCACACGGAGGAGCACTCCAACGGATTTTAAGTCCGTCGCGGCTGCCATTTCGCCATCGCCCCATTTTCGATTCTCGCGCGCGATTTTATCGCCGTTTGCCCGAAAAGTCAAAACGCGATTCCGTGACCGACCTTGTGGCGCGGCAAACGCTATGCTATAATCTCGATTGTCAAAATGCGAATTCAAGAATTTCAGATCAGTCTCGTGGACAAGACGCGGAAACGATTGCCGCGCGCGCGGCGCGGATTCGAGCCGCGATCCTTTTTCAGCATCGTCAAAATTTTTTATCGCCATCCCAGATTGCATTACGAAGTCTGGGTGCGCGGTCAAGAACGCCTGATCGAAATCGGCTTGCATCTGGAGGCGGACAAAGCAACCAATGACGCGTTGCTGGCGTACTTGGAAGCGCGCGCGCTCGAAATCCACGATCAACTGGGTCCGCGCATCGAGATCGAACGCTGGACGAATTCGTGGAGCCGCGTGCACGAGGTCGTGCCGTACGAATCGCTCGACGCGGACTTGGTGGATCGGCTCGCGGCGAAACTTGCTAAAATGATCGTCGTGTTGCAGCCGATGGTGGAGGAATTTCAAGGGCGTTGACGCGCGGCGCGGAGACGGGGAGACACGGGGACAAGGCGCGCGTACCAACGGTTCGCCCGGTCTCCCACTCACCTTGTCTCCCGGTCTCATTTCTTGTCCCACGAAAACTGGCGCGTGAACGTCCCCATCTTCGTCACCGATTGAATCAGCGCGGTGCGATTGCCCTCGAACGAATCGTACCACGCGCCCGCCGTCGTGTTCGACGCGAGAAGCCAGGGACAAAATGCGAACAAGTAATCGGGCAGCGGTTCGCCATTGGACATTCGCCCCGGCGGACGAAACCAGTTGTACAGTTCGACATAGTATTTGGCGATCAGCGGCTCGTCCACTTTGGGGAACCGATTGTCGTGCGCTTCGCCGATTTTCCAGCCGCCCTCGCCGACGATGAACGGCGGCACAAAGCCAAGTTCCTTTTGAAACACATCGGCGAACATTCGGAAACCCAGCACCGCGTTCTCATCCTCGGTGTAGTTGGGCGGATGATTGAGCGCGTACGCGTGCGGCACAAAAAACATTCGTCCGAAAATTCGTTCGCCCTGGCGCGTTTTGATCTCTTGGATCACCGCGCGCACCCACTCGGGATCGAGCACCTGCAAGCCGACGAATCCTCCGGCGTTGTACACGTCGCGCGCGCTCTGCACGAACGTCGCCACCCACGCGTCCCGGTTGACGGGACGCCCGTCCCATTCCTCCTCGCTGTCCGGCTCGTTGTACAGCTGAAAGTACGGCGGCAGTCCGTGCTCTTTGAGAATTTGCACGTCGCGTTCCCACGACGAGTAGCGATTGTACGCGCGCAAATACCGGCGCCAGACCGGAACGATTCCGGCGGCTTTGAATTGCGGCGCGGCAAGCCGCATTTGATTTTCGTCTGAATAAATCACGAGCATCCAGCGCATTTGCAGATCGATCACGCGCGGCATTTGAATCTCGAAATCGCGCGGCGTATAGTACACGCGATCGGCGAAAAAGTGGATGCCGCGTCCGTTGTCGTTCGCGGGGCGGGGCCAGTCGCGCAACGCGAGCGCGGGCAAATCGGTTCGCAGGTTCAGCGCCGGCAGCGCGGTCGGCGCGGGAGCGACCGGGAGCGCGCTGCTGGGCGCGGGCGACGCGGTGGCGGGCGGCATCAGTGTCGGCGTCGCCACCGGCGTAAACATCGCGCGCGTCGGCGTCGTGACGAACGCGACCGTCGTCGGCGTTTCGTCCGCGCGCAGCCCCAGCACCTCTTTGGCAATCGCTTGCGGCGAGCACGCCAGAATCGCGATGACGATCAGCGCGAGCACAACACTCGACGCGTTCCTGTGTTTTCGCATTTCGACCTCTCTTTCCCGCCAGCATTATAGCCGCGCCCGTGATTTCGCACAAGCGATTGTCAGTCCCGCGCGCGTGTGATATAATAGAGTTGCGGGATTGATCAATGCCGAGCGAGGATACTATGTTGAAACAACAGGAATTAGTCATTCGAGAATTGGACACTTTGCCAACTGAAAAGATTGGCGAAGTGCTCGACTTTATTCGGTTCTTGAAAATTCGCGCCAAGAGCGATGCCGAGTTGGAACGCGAATTCCAAAGCGCGCTGGCGCAAGCGCGCGCCATCGCCGCCGAGCGCGGAATTACCGAAGCGGATATTGCCGAAGAGATCAGACAAGTGCGAGCCCAGAAATGAGAATCGTACTGGACACCAACGTACTTGTCTCAATGATCCTTGGAGGACGATTGCAAGCCCTGGTTGATTATTGGGACCAAAAATATTTTGCCGTCCTTGTGTCGGCAGAAATTATGGCAGAATATGTGGTTGTCCTTGCGCGTCCCAAGTTTGGTTTGCCGCGTGACATTGTTGATTCGATTATCGCATACATCGAACGCAAAGCGGAATTTGTTGTACCCACAGAGACGATTACGGAGATCACCACGGATCCAACAGACAATCGGTTTCTGGAATGTGCTGTATCGGGTCGCGCAGATTTTCTAGTCAGCGGCGATCCAGACCTGAATCTGCTCGAACGTTTCCGTGAAATTCCAATTGTGGCTCCGCGCGATTTTCTCGATCTGTTGGAGCGCAAAAGTTAGACAATGGCTGGCGCTCTCTTTCTCGGCACGCAGGGCTGGGCGTACAAAAGCTGGGTCGGCGCGTTTTATCCGCCCGGAACAAAGTCAGGCGATTTCCTTGCGGAATACGCCAAGCATTTTCGCGCCGTCGAAATTGACAGCACGTACTATGCGCTCCCGCGTCCGCACAGCGTCGAGCAATGGCGCGACGCAACGCCCGCGCATTTTCGCTTCGCCGCGAAATTTCCACAGATCATCACGCACGAAAAAATGCTCAAGGATGCCGAGCGCGAGACGGAACAATTTCTCGCGACGCTGGGTTTGCTCGGCGAGAAACTGGGTCCGTTGCTCCTGCAATTTCCGTACACCTTCACGCCCGAGCAGCACGATGCGCTCGCGCGCTATCTCGCCGCGCTGCCGCCCCAGTTTCGCTACGCAGTCGAAGTGCGCCAGCGCGGCTGGCTGAACGACGCGTTCTTCGATCTGCTCGAGCAACAGCGCGTCGCGCTCGCGCTCTCGGATTACGGTTCGATGCCGCGCAGCGCGCGCGCCACGACCGATTTCGCGTACGTTCGCCTGCTCGGCAATCGCAAAGACATTACCGACGAACAATTCGATCGCGTGCGCTTGAATCGCGACGCCGACCTGGATCGCTGGAGCGATCTGATCGTCGCGTTGAACGAAAAGGGCGTGATGACGTGGTGCTTTGTGAACAATCACTATCAAGGTCATTCGCCCGCCACCGTGCGCGCGTTGGGCGAAAGGATCGCGCGATGACATCGGAACAACGCCAAGCGCCGCGCGTCCAAGCCGCGTACCAAATTATGTACGAGTGTTTTCAGCGCGAGACCAAAGTGAGCGAAGGCACGGCGCAGACCGTCAATCTGAGCGAGCGCGGCGCGCTGATCGAATTGACGCAGGAGGTCGCGCCCGACGCGAGTATGATCTTGTGGATCTTCGCGCCGTTCTATACGTTGCTGATCAAGGGCGACGTGGTGCACGCGCATCGCCGCACGAATGGCTTGTTCCGCATCGGCGTCAAGTTGACCGACGTGATCGAAGGAAATTGGCAAGTATTCAAAAAGGATTTGCAAGCGCGCGCCAACGATCTGGTCCTATGAACGATGCCGCGATTCATCCCGTCATCAAAATTCTCCGGCGCGCCGCGCGCGTATGGCGCACGCCCTACGTCACCGAATTGTCGCACCGCCGGCGCGCGCCGTTTCACATCCTCGTGTCCACGCTCTTGAGTTTGCGAACGAAAGACGCGGTGACCGCCGCCGCATCGCAACGTTTGTTCGCGCGCGCGGATACGCCCGCGGCGATGTTAAAGTTGACGCCGCGCCAAATCGAGCGCGCGATTTATCCCGTCGGTTTTTATCGCGTCAAAGCGCGCAACCTTCTTAAGGTGTGCCACGAACTGATCGAGCGGTACGCCGGACGCGTGCCGGACGAAATTGACGCGCTGGTGCAACTGCCCGGCGTCGGGCGCAAAACCGCGAACCTGGTCGTCACGCTCGGATTTGGCAAGCCCGGCATCTGCGCGGACACGCACGTTCATCGCATCACGAATCGTTGGGGGTACGTGCAAACCAAAACGCCGGAACAAACCGAAATGGCGTTGCGCGAAAAATTGCCGCGCGCGTACTGGATCGAAATCAACGACGAACTGGTCGCGCTGGGACAAAACATTTGCCATCCCACTTCGCCGAAATGTTCGCTCTGTCCGATCTACCAATATTGCGCGCGTGTTAGCGTGACGCGAAGCAGGTGATTGGGTGATCGAGATGATGAATTTGCGGCGATGGTTTTTTGAATTTCAGTATCGGTTTGGCACGCCGCGTTGGGACAGCAACCGCACGCCCCCCGAAGTGGTCGCGTTCGTCGAAAAGACCTGGGCGGTTTCGAAAACCGCGCAGACCTTGCCGCGCGCGCTCGACCTGGGTTGCGGCACCGGCACGCACGCGATTTTTCTCGCGCAGCACGGCTTTCAAGTCGTCGGCGTGGATTTTTCCGCGCGCGCGATCGCGGTGGCGCGCGCCAAAGCGCGTCGCGCGAATCTCGCGCTTGATTTTCGCGTTGCCGATGCGACGCGTCTGGCGGCGCTCGATCTTGCCGCGCCGTTCGATTTCGTCCTCGACATCGGTTGTTTGCACGCGCTCGCGGTTGCCGCGCGCGCGCGTTACGTCGCCCAAATCGCGCAATTGACGCGTCCGGGCGGGCGTATGATGCTGTACGCGTTCAGTCCGCGCCCGCCGGACGCGCCGCGTCACTGGCTCGCGTTTCGCAACATCGGCATTACGCCGGACGAGGTGCGCGCGTTGTTCGCCGCCTCCTTCGTCTTGGAACGCATCGAACACGGCACCGAGCGCAACGAGCGCGCGAGCGCGTGGTATTGGTTTGCCCGCCGCTGAACTTGCGCGCAGTTGACTTTTGCCAATCCCGCGTTTTGTGATTATAATGGATGCACTTTTGGGATCTGAGGTACGGAGAAATATGTTTTTACCTGATCGTCGCCGATGGATTACATTTTTGATCGGCGCAATGCTCGTGTTGGTTGCCTGCGAAGCCGAAACCGCCACGCCCACACCACGCCCCACCTGGACGCCGCGCGCGCAATCCACTTCCATTCCAACTTTGGCGGCGGACAATCCCGCGCTTCCAGCGGCAGGCACAGTGGTCCCGCCGCTTGGTTCGACACTTGGCACGCCGTTACCACTTGGGCAAGCGAATCCGCAACCGCTCATTCCCGGCGCGCCGCAAACAGTTCCCGCGACGCTCGCGCCGGGCGCGCCGCGCGCCGCCGCGCCGATTCCGCCTATCGAAGCGGCGCAGCCGTTCTTGCCAAAGTTCGGTCCTTTTCCGCCGGTCCCGATCCCGGGTCGCCCGGCAAACATCAATCCACTGACCGGACTCGCCGCGGATCCGGCGATGCTCCAGCGCCGCCCCTTGGTCGCGCGGATCGGCAACGAGCAAACCGTGCGCACGAACAAGTGGCATGCCGGGTTGAGTCAAGCCGATCTCGTCTTTGAAGAATTGATTGACATTTTGAACAACGCCTACGCCAACACGCGCTTTAGCGCGGTGTACTTGGGTCAAGACCCGCCGCTGCTGGGTCCGATCCGCAGTGGGCGCATCATCAATTTTCAAATGGTGCCGATGCTCAATGCCGCGCTCGTTTTTTCCGGCGGCAGTAATGGGACACGCTGGCTGTTCGAACAATCGCCAATGATCAATTTGGACGAGTTCTTCAACCAGCCCGCATACTGTTACGACAAAAATCGCGGCTATCAAGGTCGCTTGCTGACGTCGGCTCAGCGCATCCGCGAGTACTTGCGCCAAAAAAATTGGGAATCGTCGGTGCCGCTCTACGGCTTTACGTTTTCCGATCGCGCGCCCGGCGGTCAAGCGATCACGAGCATCGCGCTGACCAAAGCGCCGTGGCCCCCCTCCGCCCAGGTCGCGTGGCGCTACGATAGCGCGAGCGGAAAATACTTGCGCTATTCGCCGCTTGCCAATCCGCACATTGACGCGATGCATCCGATCACCTCCAAGTGGGGCAACGGCTCGGACTGCGTGACTACCGGCAAAGATGTCGAGGCGCAGATCAGTGCGGCGAATGTCGTCGTCCTGTACGCGCGACACGAACGCACCAACATCATCGAAGACGCGAATAACGCGGTCTCGGTCTACATTCCGCTGACCGGACAAGGGGACGCGCATTTCTTTCGCGACGGCGTGATGGTGCAGGGCAAGTGGAGCCGCAAGACCGAGCAGGAGTTTTGGCAATTCACCGATAGCGCGGGCAATGCGTTGGCATTGAAACCAGGCAACACCTGGTTTGAAATCGTGCCGATTGGTTATCAGTTGGATTTGAAATGACGATCGCGTTGTCATTGCGAGGAGCATCGTGCGCCAAGCCGAACGATGCGACGAAGCAACCCCCAACCTGGAATCGGGAGATTGCTTCGCCGCTTCGCGGCTCGCAATGACACCAAGTGGAAACCGTGCAAAACTTTTACCTGATCGGTTTGATCGGCAACCTGGGCAGCGGCAAAAGTACCGTCCGCCAAATACTGGAGCAGTTGGGCGCGCGCGGTCTTGACGCCGACGCGCTCGCGCACGTCGCGATGCGGCGCGGCGCGCCCGCGTGGCGCGCGATTGTCGACGCGTTCGGCGCGGACATTCTGACGCACGACGGGCGGATCGATCGGCGCAAACTGGGCGCGCGCGTGTTTGCGGACGCCGCCGCGCTCCACACGCTCGAAAGCATCGTCCATCCCGCCGTCATCGCACAGTCGAAAGATCTGTTGCGCGCGACGAAACATCAAGTCGTCGTTCTGGAAGCGATCAAGTTGTTCGAAGCCGGAATGCATCTCTGGTGCGACGCGGTGTGGGCGGTGACGTGCCAGCCCGACACGCAGATCGAACGCGTGATGCGAACGCGGCATCTGAGCGCGGAGCAAGCGCGCGCGCGGCTCGCCGCGCAAGGATCGCTCGACGAGAAATTGCGCCACGCCGATGTCGTCATTGATAACAGCGGCGACCCGAACGCGACGCACGCGCAAATCGCGCGCGTGTGGAAAACGATTCGTCCGGAAACCGCGCGCGACAAAAGCGAGTGGTTACAAGATTCGCACCCTGCGCCCGCGTTGCCGATTGTGCCTGCCGCGGCGCCTGCGCCGGTGGTCACCCGTCAGCCGCCAGTCGAGCGCGCGCCGGAAATTCCAACGCCCCCGCCTGTCGCGCCGCCCGCGCCGGCAACAACTGCCCAGCCCGCGCCGGAATTCGACGTGCGCCGAAGCCGCCGGAACGATCTGGATGCGCTCGCCACCGCGATTGCCAAACGCGAAAATTTGGCGCGCCCACTTTCGCACGAGGAAGCGCTCAAACGATTTGGCGCGGGGGGCTATCGCATCGCGACGGGCGAAGGACGCGTGGTCGCGTTTGCCGCGTGGGAAGCGGAAAACCTGGTGGCGACGGTGCGCGAGTTGTGGGCGGAATCGAATTATACCGCGTTGCTGGTGTTGCCGCGCTTGTTCGAATTGATCGAGGAGGAAGCGCACAAGTTGCTCTGCGAGGTGAGCGTGCTGTTCCTCGAAGTTTCGGCGCCGCTCTACCTCAGCGAGCAAGCGCGCACACAGGGCTATCAGCCCGCCGAGTTGGCGAGTTTGCATCCGGTCTGGCAAGCGATCGTGCGCGAACGGATCAAGCCGGGCGAACGGATTTGGGTAAAGCGTTTGCGCGCGGACATTGCCACCAAGCCGATGTAAAAATGCCGCCGGCGATTTTGCCAGCGGCGACTTTGTAGGAAGGATTTTTCAAATGACGTTGCTAAAAACTTGGGCGAGTCAACATCCGCGTTTGACGGCGTGGGGCGCGCTTGCCGTCGGAATGGTCGTCATTTTGTTGTGGTCGGCGAAAGATGTCGGACTCTTGCCGACCCAACTCGCCGCGCTCGTCATCGCCACGATCTTGCTCGCGGGGCTGTGCGTTTGGATCATCGGCTGGGAAGATCAGGATGACGCGGCGAATGCGGATTAGTGGCAGTTAAACGTATCGCGTCCGGCGGCTAAGAGCGCGCCGGAAAACCCGTAGACTTGGACGGTCACGGAACAGTTCGTCGGCTGATTGCCGATTTCAAAACCGAACGTCGAAGCGCCGGAAGCATTGGTCGGCAATAATGGAAAGTAGCGTTCGCCATTTACCAGGTAGACTATGGCATACGCCGCTACATCCCGGAGGCGCCGACCGTTTTGATCTTCGGCGATCACGTCCACGTATTGCGGACCCGTCGTGCGGGTTTGGCGAAAGCGCACGCGCACTTGCATTCCGAGCGCGGTGTTGCCGCTGGAGGGAGTCGGAGCCACGAATGGCGCAGGTGTCGGCGCGGGTCCGGTCATCGGCGTACCGCACCAATCGGTGGGTACGCGCGCGCGCGCTTTGAAATCGGCGGGATATTTTTTATCGAGCGCGAGTTGTCCCACCGCGCTGGGACGCACCTTGTTCGCGCCAGAGAGCATCGGATCCCAAACGACGCGCTGGCGTTGAAAGTATTGCACGAACTTGCCGGACTCGAAGCGCAAGCCGGAGATCGGATAACCGAGAATCTGAATGCCGCCGCTCTGATCGAAATATTCTTTGATGGCGAACGAGACCATTTGCCCCGAATCGGGAAAGTAATGAAAGTTGGGATTGTTGTCGGGAGGAATCGCCTGAGATTTGAGCGGGGGATCGGTAATGCCGTACTGCTCGCCCAGAAAACTCACCTGCACGCGAAAGGGTTCTGGGTTTTCGGGAAAAAATTCCAGGCGCGCGCGTTCAAAGTACTGCACGATCCGTCCGTTTTCTTTGAACGCTTCGGTCAATGGATTGCCAAAATTCTCCACGCCGTTACGCACGCGATAAAAGGCAAAGAATGCGCCATGAATGTTATGCCCAGTGGCTGGAATAAAAGCGCAAAACGGAGCATCGGCTGTGGCAACTGTGGGTGCAGCAAACGCGCAAACCGTCAAGAGCATACCAAGCAAAACCGCCGTCCCGAATTTCATAGCATTCTCCTCATCTTACCCTACTGTAGATAATACACCATTTTTCAGGTTAATGCAATAGGACTTGAGGTACTAAAGTACTCCCTCGCGTCGCCTTGCGTCTTGCGCCTTGCGCGGCGCGGTTGCGTAAATATCAAATTCGCGTATAATACAGTCAGTTGGACGTCGTCGTGTGAAATCTGGGCGGATGATGTCCGACTGATTTTTTATTCCCAAGAGGTCGTACCGCATGGCTGAAAAACCCATTTTTTTGACACCCGAGGGACGCGCCAAGCTCGAAGCAGAACTGGAGCAACTCAAGACGGTGCGCCGCGCCGAAGTCGCCGAGCAGATTCATTCCGCGAAAGAAGAAGGCGACATTATGGAGAATTCCGCGTACGACGAAGCGAAGAATGAACAAGCGTTCGTCGAAGGGCGCATCTTGACAGTCGAACAGATGCTGAAGAACGCGGTGATGATTGACGAAACGCGCGCGAGCGATTCCGTCGGCATCGGCTCGTACGTCACCGTCGTCGAGCGCGGCGGCAACGACGACGAGATGTACCAAATCGTCGGCTCGGCGGAAGCCGATCCGACGCGCGGGCGCATCTCGAACGAATCGCCGGTCGGGCGCGCGCTGCTGGGCAAACGCGCGGGCGACGAAGTGCAAGTGAAAATTCCCGACGGCGTGCGTCATCTGAAGGTTACTGAAATCCGTTAAGACGGACGACGGAGGACGGACGACGGTGGACAGATTTCTTCCGTTCTCCGTCCTTCGTCTTCCGTCTTGGAGATTCTATGGACGATTTCCTTGCGCGGCTGAACGATCAAGAACAACACCGCTATCAGAAAACGCAGCGCTGGCGCGCGCGCGGCGTCAACCCATACCCCCTACGGGTATCGCGCACGCACACCGCGCGCCAGACGCTCGACGCGTTCGCGCGCGGCGAAGCGCTCTCCGGCGTGCAACTCGCCGGACGCTTGATCGCGTTGCGCGAGATGGGCAAGCTGGCGTTCGCGCACCTTCAGGACGGCACGGCGAAAATTCAATTGCTGTTCCGCAAGGACGCCGTCGGCGCGGAAAATTACGCGACCCTTGTCAAAGATTTCGATCTCGGCGATTTCATCGGCGTGGAAGGCGAGATCGTCCGCACCAAGACCGGCGAAATCACGCTCCAAGTGACGCGCTTTGAACTGCTCGCCAAAACGTTGTCGCCCTTGCCGGAGAAATGGCACGGACTGAAAGACACCGAGACGCGCTATCGCCAACGCTATCTCGATCTGTTGTCGAACGAGCCGGTGCGCGAAATTTTCGTCAAGCGCTCCAAGATCATCACCGCGATGCGAACATATTTGGACGAGCACGGTTTTCTCGAAGTCGAAACGCCGGTGCTGCAACCGTTGTACGGCGGCGGCGCGGCGGAGCCGTTCGTCACGCACCACAACAAACTCGATCGCGATATGTATCTGCGGATCGCGGATGAATTATATTTGAAACGCCTGCTCGTGGGGGGCATCGAGCGCGTGTACGAAATCAGCAAAGATTTTCGGAACGAGGGAATTGATTTCAAGCACAATCCCGAATTCACGATGATGGAGTGCTATCAGGCATACGGCGATTACACGACGATGATGACGCTCGTCGAAGAATTGTACGCCGCCTGTTCGCTGGCGGCGAACGGCACGCTGCAGATCACGTACCAAGGACACGCGATCGATCTGACGCCGCCGTGGCCCCGCGCGACGATGCGCGATCTGATTCTCAAAACGAGCGGCGTGGACATTTACGCGGACGCCGATTTGCCCGCGCTCCGCCAACGCCTCGCCGAACTGAATTTGAAAGTGGAAGCCAAACCGACCTGGGGCAAGCAAGTGGACGAATTGTTCAGCGTCTTCGCCGAGCCGACATTGATTCAACCGACGTTCGTGATGGATTATCCGGAAGAAATTTCGCCGTTCGCCAAAAAGAAGCCGGACACGCTTTGCGCGCGCGTCGTCGAACGGTTCGAAGCGTTTTCGCTGAATATGGAACTGGGGAACGCGTTTACCGAACTGAACGATCCGCTCGATCAGTACGCGCGCTTTGTGGAGCAGTCCAAGCAGCGCGACGCCGGAGACAAGGAAGCGCATCCGGTCGATCTCGATTTCATCGAAGCGTTGATGCACGGGATGCCGCCGACCGGCGGGCTGGGTGTGGGCGTGGATCGGATGGTGATGTTGTTGACCGATCAATCCTCCATCCGCGAAGTGATTTTGTTTCCGCAGTTGCGAACCTGATGCGCTCGACGCTTCGCTACGCCCGCGCTATGCTTTCGGTCGGGCGGTGAATCTGCCAGTGACACAGATGCGTTTCGGCGAACTGTGGTAGTACTACCGAAAAAACCTTGTTCAAGGGGTAAAATCAAAACCAGGTTTCTGCGAGAAACCTGGTTTTTTCAAAATGCCCGGTGGACGAGTTTTACTTGACATTCAATCGAAATTAGTATATACTAACAACCACGAAACCGAAGAAAGGAATGTTCGAATGAGCGAGATCATCAACAATCGCCAACAGCGGATTGATCTTATGAAAAATCTCATCCGCCAACTCCATTCCGGCGCGGCGGAAGATCAAATCAAGACGCAACTCGAAACGATGCTCGACGAGGCGGACTACAGCGATGTCTTTTTGATGGAAGTCCAACTGATCCAGGAAGGCATCCCCGCGGAAAGCGTGCAGCAGTTGTGCGATACGCACACGCGCGTCTTGAAAAAACACCTCGATCTGCAAGAAACGCCCAAGACGATCCCCGGTCACCCGGTACACACGTTCGTGCAAGAAAATCGCGAACTGAATAAAACGACGGGGCAGATTCGCTTGCAGATGCAGAAAATCGAAGCGCTGCCGGACGATCAGGACGCCACCGCGCCGATGCGCGATCTTCAACAAGCGCTCAACAATTTGATGGATGTGGACAAACATTATCGGCGCAAAGAATATTTGCTCTTTCCGTACTTTGAGAAAAACAACTTGCCCGGTCCGCCGACCGTGATGTGGGGCAAGCACGATCAAGCGCGCCAGATGTTGCGCCAAACCATCGCCGGGTTACAGGAAACCGTCACGCTGACCGCCGCCGAAGCCAAAGCGTACAACTTGCTCGCCGTCACGCCCGCGATCGAAGCGATTGACGATATGGTCTACAAGGAAGAAAAAATTCTGCTCCCGACCGCGCTCAATTTGCTCACCGAACAGGACTGGTACGAGATCTATCTGCAGAGCGACGAGTACGGTTACTGTCTGTACGCGCCGCAATTCGAGTGGACGCCGGAAGGCGGTGTGCACAAAGAGCTCAAGCCCGTTGCCGCCGGTGGACGCATTCAAATGCCGACTGGCAGTTTCTCGCTGGAAGAACTGATTGCCGCGTTCAGCACTTTGCCGTTCGATTTGACGTTTGTGGACAAGGATGACACCGTGCGCTATTTCACGCCTGGCAAGGAGCGCATCTTCGATCGCTCGCGCGCGATTCTGGGACGCAAGGTGCAGTACTGCCATCCGCCCAAGAGCGTTCACATCGTCAACCAGATCGTCAAAGATTTCAAAGCGGGCAAACAAGACCGCGCGCGCTTTTGGATCAATCTGCGCGGGCGGCTGATCTACATCTGCTACTACGCGATGCGTGATGCGCAGGGCGGCTACCTGGGAACACTGGAAGTGACCCAGGATTTGACCGAAGCGCGTCAACTGGAAGGCGAACGTCGCTTGTTGACGTACGACACGCCGCAGGGCTAGAAAGGTCGCGCGATGGAAATCACCCCCCGCAGCAAATTATTCGATGTGCTAAACGCGTACCCCGCGCTGGAGGAGCAAATAATCGGGATCGCGCCGCCGTTCAAGAACCTAAAGAACCCGGTCTTGCGTCGCACCGTCGGACAACTGGCAACTCTGGAACAAGTTGCCCGCATCGGCAATCTCAATCCGTTGGAGTTGGTCAACACCTTGCGCCGCGCGGTCGGACAGCCGGAAATACGCGCGGACGCGCCCACCGATGTGGCGATCCCGCCCAAAACAGAAAGCGATCCGGAGTGGATCGCGGGCGAGCCGCAGTTCGTCGTCAACGGCGCGGTGTTGCTCCGGCAAGGCGACGTGCCGCTTCAACGCGTCAACGAATTGCTCGGACAACTATCGCCGGAGCGATTCATCTTGCTGGTCACCGATTTCGAACCGACGCCGATGCTCGACGCGATGCAAAAGCAAAATCGGCGCGTCTACCACAAACTGCATCCCAACGATCCAGGTTTGCACCTGACGTTCATTCGATAGGGCGAAAAATACAAAGACCTGTCGGGTTGTTCGACCCGCCAGGTCTTTGCTTTGACGCGCCGTCAACCGCTGGGCTGTTGCGCGTGATAAAACGCCGAAACGAGAAACAGGATCAGCATCGCGAGTGCAGTCAGGACGCGGATGGGATATTCGCGGCGCGTCGTCGGCGCCCCGCGCGCGTGCGTTTCCTTTTGGCGTTTGCGTTGCTCACCATCTGCCGCTGTGCCCAATGCGGCAACGGCTGGAACGGCGGCACAAATGACACACATCGTTGCTCCTTCCGAACTGAGGTTAGTTCGATTATACCACACTTTGGACGCGTGGTGATCGAGGAAAACGCAAGAGCGCAAGTCGAAACACGACTTGCGCTCCGGTCTATTCACTTTACTCCGGTTGGCAAATGCAGCGCGGCTACTTGAGCGCGTCTACAAGCGCCTTGATGTTGTACTTCATCATTTCGATGTACGTCGGCGCGAGACCTTTGGCATCCGTGATCGAGTGGGTATACAGTTCCGTCACGACCTTGATGCCGGTTTCCTGCGCGATTTGTTTCGCCAGTTGCGGATTCGTTCCTGTTTCCAAGAAAATCGCTTTGGCTTTGTTCGTTTTGATTTGGTTCACCAGCGCGGCGAGTTGTTGCGCCGAAGGGGACGCGCCGGTACTGACACTCGGCATGATCGTCCCCACGATTTTGAATCCGTAGCGATCCGCGAGGTAACCAAAACTTTCGTGGTTCGTGACGAGCAAGCGGCGCTCTGGCGGAATCGCTTTGACTTGCTCGGCGATCCATTGGTCGAGTTGTTTCAACTGCGCGATGTACGCGCTCGCGTTCGCCTGATACGTTGCCGCGCCGGACGGATCGGCTTGGCTCAACCCGTCGCGAATATTTTCGACGTACTTGATCACGTTGTTTGGATCCAGCCAAAAGTGCGGATCGCCGGCGTGATGATGATGCGCGTGTCCGCCTGCGGGCGCGACGAGGACGATGGCTTGGTCGGTCTTGAATCCTGTCAATGCCAGCGCGGCTTCACCCTTATTTAATTCGACAACGAGACCTTGGGTCAAGCCCGCACATTTGAGTGTGACTTTTTTCTCGGCGGCAATCGCTTTGGCGTTTTGTGCGACGTTCAACTTGCCATCGCTGATCGCGATTTGAAAATCGCCTGCCTCGTCCGTTTCGAGTTTGATATACCCGGCGAACGTGCCGTCGGCTTGCTTGGTCAACGTGATCGCGAACAAACCCTCTTCGCCGGGCAACGTCGTTGCCGTCGTCGCCGTTTTGCCCGACGGCGCGCTCTTGGGTGCTTCGCCGCCCGCCGCGCCGCAGATTGCCTTGGCGAGATCAGCGTCACTCAGTTCGACTTTCGCTTCCTCGCCTTCCTTTGCCTCGCGGCTCTTGAGTCCAGCCGACGCTTCGATCACGGCGCGCTTGCCGCCCGCGTTCTCCAACAATTTCGCGAGAAATTCTTCAAAGCCCGCGCCATTGACGATCAGCACTTGACTATCCGCCACGCGGCGAACGTCCGCGGGGGTTGGCTCGAAACCATGCGGATCAACGCCGATCGGAATAAGCGCGTCCACTTTGAGCCGATTGCCCGCGACATTTTGCGCGATGTCAGCCAGAAAGGTTTCCGCCGCCAGCACTTTGAGCGTGGAAGTGGCGATCGTGGGCGCGGGCGCGCGCGTGGGTTGCGCGGGCGCCGCCGTCGGGGGGACGGGAGTTGGCGTACTGGGGAATGCGCACGCGGCGAGTGACAGACTCAGCAGCGCGAGCGCAAGCAGACGCAGAATAGAAATCGAGTGGAACATCGAATATCCTCCTGAAAATCGAGAATGTAAATTTGCTTGCGTCACGCGCTGTGCTATAATCACACGGCAAGGGACGCAAGCATCTGAACCGATGGCTTTATTCTCTTGCGCGAGCGCAGAGCCGTTACCTCTGCGCTCGTTTTTATATTTGCGCGATGTCAATCACCTCCTTGCCGTTCGCGGCGCGCGCGCCACACGATCCCGCGCGTCGGCGCGAATAAAAACGCGAGCAGAAAAATCGCCGTTGCGATCAGCACGACCACCGCGCCGGACGCGACGTTGATGTAGAAACTGGCGTACAATCCGGCGATACTGGAGAACGCGCCGATCAGCGCGGCGATCACCATCATCGTCGGCAGGCGACGCGTCAACAGGTATGCCGTCGCGCCCGGCGTGACCAGCATCGCCGCGACCAATGCGATCCCGACCGTTTGCAGCGAGACGACGATCGTCAGCGCGAGCAGGATCAGCATCACGTTGCGAAGCAGTTCGACGGGCAAGCGCAACGTCGCCGCCAGCACCGGATCGAACGAGATGACGAGAAACTCTTTGTAGAGCAAAACAATCGTCGTTAGTACGATCAAACCCAGGATCGCCGTCAGCCAGAGATCGTTGACGCTCACGCCTAAAACATTGCCGAACAAAATGTGCGTCAGATCGAGCGCGTACGTTTTGATCGTGCTGATCAGCGCGACGCCGAGCGCGAGCGCGCCCGCGAACAAAATTCCAATTGCTGTATCTTCTTTGAGCGTCCCCTGCCGCGACAAGAATCCAATCGCCAGCGCGACCAGAATCGCCGCGACGAGCGCGCCGATCAGCAGATCGCCTTTGACCAAGTACGCGATCGCGACGCCGGGCAAAATCGCGTGTGCCAGCGCGTCGCCCAGAAACGCCATCGAGCGCAAGACGACGTAGCAGCCGACCACCGCGCAGATGATACCCACCATCAGCGACGCGAGCAAACCGCGCTGCATGAATTCATAAGTGAGCGGTGTAAGTATCAAGTCCATTTGGTCTTTATCCAAAGGATGAAGGATGAAAGATGAAAGCGGAATTTTCATCCTTCATCTTTCATCTTTCATCTTTTATCCTTCCGCCTTCATCCTTTATTCCGGCGGACAGCACTCGTCTACGATCAAACTGCCTTTGCCGTCCAGCATCAACGTGCGCGTGCCGAATGCCTGCGTAATGTGATCCGGTGTGAATACCTGCGCGGCATTTCCAAACGCGATCACGCGGCGATTGAGCAACAGCACCAGATCGAAACGCGTGCTGGCAAGATTCAAATCGTGCGTCGAAACGATCACGGTCACGCCTTGGTCTTGCAAGTGCGGCAACAATTCCAGCGTGGTTTGTTGAGTGGTGGCATCTACGCCGGTGAACGGCTCGTCCATCAGCAAAATGTGTGGCTCTTGTGCGAGCGCGCGCGCCAGAAAAGCGCGCTGTTGCTGTCCGCCCGAAAGTTCGCCAATCGGCGCGCGCGCGAGATCCGCGATCTGCATTTGTTCCAGACAGCGCGCGACAATCGCGCGATCAGGTTTGCCCGGACGCCTGAGCCAACCCAGGTTGCCATAGCGCCCCATCATCACCACGTCGCGCACCGTCACCGGAAAATTCCAATCCACTTGTTCGCGTTGCGGCACGTAGGCGACGCATTGTTTGTGCCGACTCAGCGGTTGACCGTGCAAGATGATTCGTCCCGCGCGCACCGGCAGCAAACCCACCAGCGCTTTGAACAGCGTGGACTTGCCCGCGCCATTCGGTCCCACTACGGCGACGCGCGCGCCGTGCGGAATCGCAAACGAAACATCGCGCAGAACGGGGTGCCCGTTGTACGCGAGACTGACGTTTTCGATTTGGAGATGAGCAGGAGGATTCATCGGGAGTGACATTTCAAAACAGACGGTCTCGGAAAAAGCCAAAACCAGATCGCGCGCGCATTACCGCCGACGAATGCTGATTTCTAAATCGCGCAACATCACGCTTTACCCCTCGGCGTCTTGCGTTTGCGCGCGCGCGCAGGCGCGCGACAATCCGGACAGCGCCCCATCAACTCTAACATATGGACGTTGATTTCGAATCCGGTTCTGACTTGCAATGATTGGATCAGCGATTCCAGATCGCAATCGGTGAATTCTTCCGCGCGCCCGCACGTCGCGCAGACGAGGTGATGTCCGTGCGTCTGTGCGGTCGGCGCGTAACTGTGACATCCTTCGACGGCGTGGACGCGCTGGATGTACCCCAGTTCCGCCAGCAGATCGAGCGTGCGATACACCGTCGTCAGTCCCAGGTGCGGATATTTGATTTTTGCCTTGCGATAGATTTCGGCGGGCGTCAAGTGCCGCTGGGCATCCGTCACAATGGCAAGCACGGCTTGGCGCGCCCGCGTCAACTTGCGGTGGTTCTGGCGCAAGTCCTTGTGGAGGGTCAACGATTGGGTCATTGGCGTTTTTTCTAAATGAAAATGATTTTCAATTACGCCGAGTATACGCGGAATGCTTGCCGGTGTCAAGCGGGGAGGCAAAGCAGGCACGGCTGGTGCAAAGTCGCGTACCTGTCATTCCGAGCGAAGCGAGGAATCTCGTTTACCCGTCGAAAACGAGATTTCTCGGCGCGAAAACCGCGCCTCGAAATGACAAACGACGGTTGTCAAGGGACTTTGCGCCAGCCGTAGCAAAGCAGGGGGCTTGGGTTTTGCGCGCGCATCCGACCGCCGGAATTCATCACCGCGCATTGGTGGGAAAGTTTTCTGCACAATCGCACGACGGCGCGTTTGCAACGCGCGTTCGAAAAGCATCCGAACGGCGCGGTCGTGCTGATTCCGTACTTGTTGGAAAAATAAAACGCGTAGGGGCGACCGGCCGGTCGCCCCTACTTTTTTCTACCGCAGCGCGGCGATGATCGTCCGACAAAAGACCGGCAAATCGCTTGGCACGCGCGAGGTGATCAGGTTGCCGTCCTGCACCACTTCGGCGTCCACGTACTGCGCGCCGGCGTTGATCAGATCGTCCTTGATCGCCGCGACGCAGGTGGCGCGCTTGCCGCGCAAAATTCCGGCGGAGACGCCGACCCAACCCGCGTGACAGATCATTCCGACGATGCCGCCGCGCTCGAACACGCCGCGCACCAGATCGAGCATCGGTTTGTGCCGGCGCATCAGATCGGGCGCATAGCCGCCGGGGACGATCACCGCGTCGAAATCGTTTGGCGTGACCGCGTTCGCGGCGACATCCACCTTGGCGGGATAGCCGTGCTTGCTCTGATATTCCTGCACGCCGGGCATCCCGACGACGCTGACTTGCGCTCCCGCTTCGCGGAAACGCAACAGCGGATACCACAATTCCATTTCTTGGTAATTGTTCTCCGCCAGAATCGCGATTCGTTTGCCTTGCAGTTCCATTTGTGCCTCCAGTGAGAAAATGTAACCCCAGTAGGGGCGAGGCATTCGCCCAAGTGTGTTCGTCGTGTCAGGCGACTGCCGATTAGAAGATAGATTGCCCTTGAAGAACATCTTGGCGAATGCCTCGCCCCTACTCGCGCGCGGCGATATTATACACCAAGTTCATTCCAACGAAAATGCGCCCGGCGATTTTGCCGAGCGCATTTTTCATCCGATTGTGATTCTAACTGTTCGGGGTCGAACACTCAGCCGCCGCCTTGCCGGGAAAAGTGCTGCACGCTCCTGCCGTTGCTTCCAGCGGCGCGCGATCAATGATCGCGGGGGATTCGTATCTCTTTTTTGTTTGTGACTCGGGCGCGGGTTGTTCCACGCGCGTTTCGATTATCGTTTTGGGTGTGTCCATATTGGCTCCTTGAGAAGGCGACCGCCGACCCTTCGCTCGCGCTCAGGGCGAGCTAGACCGCCGACCGCCGCCGATCTTGATTTGACTGTTGGGATGCCCCTTGCGCGCTCTTTCACCGTCCCAAGAACCGGGTCAACCACTGCCACAAATCCAGGGTGGGCGCGGTGGCGTGGAACGACGAGAGCGTGACTGCCGTAGGCTTGGCAGTATTCAACCGCGCGACGCGCCGCATCGTCGTCCCGCCCACGGAGCTAAATCCTCCCCCAATCAGCACCTTCCCATCCGATTGTTGCTTCAGTGCACGCACTGTGCCGTTCGCGTTGGGATCATTGAAGGAGGTGTCGAGCGATCCGTCCGCGTTCAACCGCGCGACGCGCCGCATCGTCGTCCCGCCCACCGAAGTGAAATCGCCCCCCATCAGCACTTTCCCATCCGACTGGAGCGCCAGCGCATACACTTTGTCGTTCGCGTTGGGATCGAAGGTATCGAGTGTGCCATCGGAATTCAGCCGCGCGACGCGGTTGCGCGTTGTCCCGCCCACCGAAGTGAAATCGCCCCCCATCAGCACTTTCCCATCCGACTGGAGCGCCAGCGCATACACATGGGTGTTCGCGTTGGGATTGAAGGTATCGAGTGTGCCATCGGAATTCAGCCGCGCGACGCGGTTGCGCGTTTGCCCGCCCACGGAGGTAAAAAGCCCCCCCATCAGCACCTTTCCATCCGACTGAATTGCCAGCGCCTCCACATAGGAGTCCAAGTTGAGGTTACCAAAGGATGCGTCGAGCGTGCCATCGGCGTTCAGCCGCGCGACACCCACGCGCGGTTGCCCGCCCACCTGACTGAAATCGCCTCCAATCACTATCTTCCCATCTGACTGACGTGCCATCGAGTGCACTCTATCACCATATAATACTGCGGGATCGACAAAGGAAGTGTCAATTGTGCCATCGGAGTTCAGCCGCGCGACGCCGTAGCGCCAATAGTAGACCCCTCCTTGATGAAGATAAGAGAAACCGCCCCCAATCAGCACCTTCCCGTCTGACAGGAGCACCAGCGCACGTACTCCTCCTCCCGTAACCGCTGGGTTGATGAAGGAGGTGTCCAGTGTGCCATCGGCGTTCAGCCGCGCGACACCCTGGCGCGTCGCCCCGCCCACCTGATAGAAATTGCCTCCAATCAGCACCTTTCCATCTGGCTGGACCGCCAACGCATACACAGTCATATCCGGGTCGGGAGAGCTAAAGGTGGGGTCTAGATCGCCGTCGGCGGCGTAGACGGAACCCGGCAGTAGCGCCACCAGTCCCAGCACCAAGAGTAGCGCTAACGAACCCACCCGCACACGGTCGCGCGGCGCGGGCAACAGCGGAACACGAACGAAACAAATCCATTTTCATTTTTCCTCCCTGGGCAAATAAAATCACATTGCCGCGAACGCGTCCTTCGACCCTTCGGTAAACTCAGGGCAGGCTTTCGCTCAGGACGCGCGTCAAACAGCAATGTGTTGTTGAAACCAAAGTTTATTTTCTAAACCCGAAGGGTCTTGGAGACCCTTCCGATTTGGTGTGCTACCGCGCTCCATCGTTGGATGCTCTGTGGGGTGCGTAGATTCAGAACCGATAACATTATACCCCCCCCCCCGATTTCTGTCAAATTTTTGTTTCCAGGTTGTTACACTTTGTTGCGATTCTACTACCGGGATGCGATACAGGCGCAACAGGGGCGCGGTATGCTCTAGCCAGAACGCCGCCGAATG
>Ga0194112_10001970_pt1 | contig 29796 bp, 26 predicted proteins | sample TA2MahC400mmetaG_FD_146191 | JGI IMG/M metagenome (GOLD analysis project Ga0194112, IMG submission 146191) | Freshwater microbial communities from Lake Tanganyika, Tanzania - TA2015016 Mahale Deep Cast 400m | ecosystem: Environmental > Aquatic > Freshwater > Lake | place: Tanzania: Lake... | reverse complement strand
GTGTACAAAATCCGCATTGAGTTCCCCCTTCATCGACAAAAGCACTTTGAATTGGAGACAGTTCGTCGCTGTTCAAACCTTCGATTGTAACCACGTGTTTACCATGGACATCGCCGAGCGGCATTAAGCAGGAGTTGACATTTTTATAATGTAATTCTCCCTTCTGAATTTCACCTATTAAAACCGTGCAGGCGCCACAATCTCCCTCACGGCATCCCTGTTTTGTGCCGGTTAAATGTAGTTTCTTTCGGATGAAGTCGAGTAAAACAAAGCCCCTCGAAAACGAAGTGCTGACATCTTTATCATTCAAAATGAAGTGAATCATACTTACAAATATTTAATCAATATTTTCAGCTAAAATTTACAATTAATAATGTTCTTTATCAAAGTATCAAGAATGAACCGCTTAGAGGATATTATTCTTATAATACTTTTGACTGTAACTTTCTTATTTCACCTTCACTTAGTTTCCTGAATTTTCCAACACTGAGGTTTTCAATAGAAACTGATTCTAACTTAATTCGAATTAACCGCAGTGTAGGAAATCCAATCGCTGCCGTCATCCTGCGGACTTGTCTATTTCTCCCTTCGAAAAGTTCAAGTTCAAGCCAAGCAGTCGGAACATTCTTTCGATAACGAATTGGTGGTATCCTCTCCCAAATTTTTGGCTCGGTGAATAAGATTCGAGCATTTGCTTTTTTTGCTCTTTTCCCTTGAATAATAATTCCACTAGATAAACGACGAATTGAATCTTGATTCGGAATTCCTTCGACTTGTACCAAATATGTTCGTGAGTGCTTATACTTTGGATCTATTAACCTATTATGGAAAACGCCATCGTTTGTAAGCAGCAGCAAACCTTCAGAATCATAATCTAATCTCCCAACTGGATAAACATCTTTTGGGAGTGAAAGAAAATCAGAAAGAGTCTGTTTCCCTTCTGACGGAGAAAATTGAGATAAAACACGATAAGGTTTATTAAATATGTAGTAAAGAGGAATCAAATTGTATTACAAATTCCATCAGGCGAATCGGTGTGATAGATGTAAGTCGGATAATTTACTTTTCGGATGTTGAATTGGTCAATTGCTCTTTCTATGAATTCTGAATCTTCAGAATAAATGTCATTGAAACCATTCAACACTTCGAAAACTCTTCGTTTGCCGAACAATGTTGCTCCGATTACGCATTCGTCGAGGTGGATTAATCTCGTCATATCGTTTTTATCTTTGACGTAGCGGGTTTCCATGTGTCCAGCAAATTCAACCCCGCCGTGGATTAGATCTATATCAGGATTATTTTCAAAATAATTCAATCGCAGTTCGAGATGATCTTTTTTGAACTCATCGTCAGAATCTAAAAATGTTATAAATTTTCCCACAGAATTTTTAATTCCAAAATTTCGTGAAGCAGCAAGTCCTTTGTGGGAGCGTTTGAAATATCTGATTTTTTTATTGAGTAAAAATACATTTTCGATAAACTCATTGGTTCCATCGGTACTTCCATCATCAACAATAATTAATTCCCAATTCATAGTTGATTGATTTAGAACCGAATCAATTGCCCGTGAGAGTAAATGTCGGCGGTTGTACGTTGCGAGCACTATCGAGACTATCACCGTTGGAATTGTCATTCAGATAATTTTCCAATCCATTAAAAAGCTTTGCCATTTGTTTAGAATGAATGGCATTTAAGTTAATTATAAATGAAAATAAGCTCACAAAAAAGTCCTTCACTTCTAAATCTACTTCATACATCACTTTAATACCGTTTGCTCCTTCAACAAAAAACCAAGTTCCCGTCCCGCTGTAAATCCCCGAATAATTAATTACGATTTCCTGATGAGGTTTAACTTTTACAATTTCACAAAAAAATCTTTTCTTGTAAGCAGTTATCTCTAATTTCGAGTTAATGAAGTTTTGAGTTCTCCTAAGGATGTTTATCTTAATACTTTTATCCCACCAAGCTGGATAAGTGTTAAAGTCAACTACTGCATTGTAAATGTTTTTAATATCGTATCTTAAAATCCTTTGGTCTAACGATAAAATTTTCCGCATAAATTTATAGTTACTTTGTGCGTTTAGTTTAGTAATTTTTATTATAAAAGCTAATAAAAACAATTGTAAAAATAAGCTATGCAAATAATAGAACAAAAAAAAATCATTAATGATTTGAAGAGTTACAAGAATAAAATGTCGCGTGACGAGGTCTATAGTTTTGAAATGTTCGAAAAGCGAACAAAAGACGATGAAGACCTTGATAAGCTTTCGTTTCAAAAGCTTCAAGAGCTGCATAAAAAATATATTGTAAAAAAAAGCAAACATGATTTCGATCATTTCTTCAAACAAAAGGATAAAAATTCGTGAAAAGAGAGGAAGCTAAACAGTTTTCACAAGTTAATTACCAAATTGGCGGGATGGATTGCGCCTCGTGCGCTGATGAAATTAAACTTTTGCTGCTTAAAATCGATGGAGTTAGCAGTGTAAACGTTTACCCCGATGATTCGAGAGTTGGCATTAATTTCATCGAGAATCAAAAATCTCGAAGTGAGTTCATTCGTAAATTTTCCGAGCTTGGATTTCAGATTCAAGAAGCTGGAAGCCGCATTCGTACTGTACTTAAAGTCAGTGGGATGGATTGTTCACTGGAAGAAGAAGTTATTCGGGAAGGATTTAAGAAATATCAAGATATAGAGAATCTCCAATTCGACCTTCTCAATCAGAAATTAATAGTTACGCATAAGTCAAGTGATGGGAAGCTGATTTCACGATTGAAATCGCTCGGATTTCATTCCGAGATTTATTCAAATCTTCTTCATATTAAGAATAAATCATCAACAAAAAGGAAATACCAATTAGCATTTATATTGGCTTCGGGAATTTTAGCTTTCACTGGAATGCTTTTAGAGCTTGTTGATGTTGCATTTTCGATTGTACTTCCGATTTTTATTTTTTCTATACTTGCCGGGGGTTGGAGGGTTGCAAAGAAAGCATTTTACTCGATAAAAAATCTGAGAGTTGATATAAATGTACTAATGACACTTGCAGTTACCGGTGCAAGTATTATTGGCGAATGGACAGAAGCCGCCGCAGTTATGTTTTTATTTGCCCTCTCGCTGCAGATTGAGAGTATGAGCATTGATAAAGCAAAAAACTCCATACAGAATTTAATGAAGATTATTCCGGATAAAGCATTGCTAAAAAAGGGGAGTGAATACTTCGAGACATTTGTTAACAACATTATGCCGGGGGATTTGATTTTGGTTAAATCGGGTGAACGAATTCCGATTGACGGAATTGTGATTGAGGGAACTTCGACGGTTGACCAGTCTTCAATCACGGGAGAATCAAAGCATGAGCTGAAAATAAAAGACGATAGCGTTTTTGCCGGCACAATTAATTTGAAAAGTCCATTATTAATACAATCTACCGGCAGTTTTAAGGAATCACAGTTCGCTAAAATAATTACCATGCTCGAAGAAGCATCTGCTAAATCAAAGTCAAATCTTCAAAGAGTCGTTGATAAATTTTCAGCGTACTACACGCCGCTTATAGTGGTTTCTGCGATTTTACTCACGATCATTCCAACATTGTTCTTTGGCGGAGCTTTCAATTATTGGTTCTATAAAAGTTTGGTTTTACTGGTTATCGGATGTCCTTGTGCTTTGGTGATTTCAACTCCAGTTTCTGTTGTCAGTGGAATTTCTCGTGCATCAAAGCTTGGTGCAGTAATCAAAGGGCCTGTGTACCTGGAAAATATCGGCGAAGCTGATGCGGTAGTTTTTGATAAAACAGGGACACTAACCGAAGGACTTCTGAAGATAGAGAAAATTATTTCGCTTAATAATCTTAGTGAGGATGAAATTATTTCCATTGCTTATGCAATTGAAATTAATTCCGAACATGCAATCGCAGAGGCGATAGTAAATTATGCTGAAGAAAAGGAAATTTCGTTAGAGAAAATTGAAAATTTCAAAGTCATTGAAAGCGGGGTTTCGGCTCGATATAAAGGAAAACAATTTACACTTGGACAACCGAGAATATTTGCACAACTATTTTCAGAAGAGATTAAAAATTCTATCTCACAGCTTGAACAGGATGGATTTACAGTAATTGCACTAACTGACAATAATTCTCCTGCAGCATTAATATGTTTTTCAGATGTGCTAAGAGAAAACATGAAACGAACTATTGACGACATCAGGCATCTCGGTGTTAATGAGCTTTATATTCTAAGTGGAGATAATCGAAGCATTATTGAGCGCACTGCAAAAGATATTGGTATTGATAAATTTTATTTCGAGCAAACGCCGGCTCAAAAACTTGAAGTAGTTACAGAACTAAACCAACAATATAAAACTCTCGCAATGATTGGAGATGGGGTGAACGACGCACCGGCTCTCGCAGTATCGAAAATCGGAATTTCTATGGGAAAGATTGGAACTGATATCGCAATCGAAAGTTCGGATATTACACTTGTTGGTGATGATATTTCTAAGCTCCCAAAACTTATTCGATTGAGCAGAAAAGTTGTTAATGTAATAAAAGAAAATATTTTTGCTTCGATAGCAATTAAAGCAATCTTTATATTTTTAACATTTCTTGGAATCGCAACAATGTGGTCGGCAGTGTTTGCCGATATGGGGACTTCGTTATTAGTAGTTTTTAATTCGTTGAAGATTCTTAAAACCAAATTGTGAGGTAACCTTGATAATAACTGTTTGTGTACCATTATTTTTTATTAAAAGGGTAAAGTAAAGGTTAGTCACCTTGTTAAAAATTTTCAAAAATTATCAAAGAATTTTTTCTTTGGTTGACCGTCACCGACCTTCGGTTTCCGATGAAATAAAAAGCCCTGTCACCGAGTAGTCGGTGACAGCAAGTAAATAGATTATCAATATTATATTACACACCATCATACTTTAATTTGTTAATAGTGTTAGATTCACTTTTAATTTCGATTAGATTATATTTACACTTAATGATAGATTTTTGTATCGGGAAAGTTAATAATTGAAAAAGCAACAGTATATTGTTTCAGTCGATGCTGGCGGGACGAAAATTCTCGCTGCTTTAATTGACTCAAATAATACAATAACCAGCAAAGCAAAAAAATCTACAGATGCACAAAATGGAGCAGCTGTTGTAATAAAAAGAATAATCGAATGCATCGAAACCGTGTTAGCTCAAGCAAATGTAAAAACAAATCAACTTGCCGCAATTGTTATCGGAATTCCTGGATCGCTCAATTCTCAAAAAGGAATTGTATACTTAGCTCCGAATTTATCTTGGAAAAATATTAATGTTGCAAATCCTATCAAAAAGCATTTCAATGTCCCAACCTTAATCGAAAATGATGCAAACTTGGGAGCTTTGGGGATACATCACTTCGGGCTTGGAAAGAAATACGAAAATCTTTTAGGAATTTTTGTTGGCACGGGAATCGGCGGAGGACTGATCATAAACAATAAAATTTATCGCGGAAAAAGTTTTGCTGCAGGTGAAATTGGACATATCGTAATCGACCCAAACGGCGAAAAGTGCGGGTGTGGAAATTATGGCTGCTTTGAAGCAATAGCAAGCCGTACTGCAATAACACGTGAAATCAAAAGAGTAATTAAAAATGGAAAGAAATCCGTCATAACCAAATTGACAAACAACTATGATTTGATTAAAAGTGGAACGATTTCTTCCGCATTAAAATTGAATGACAAAGTAACCAAGCGGGCGTTGAAATCTGCATCGGAGACGATTGGTTTAGTCATCGGTAATATGTCGAATCTTCTCGACCTGGATGCAGTTGTTCTTGCCGGAGGATTGATCGAAGCATGCGGAGATTTTATGCTGCCAATAATCAGAAAAAATGCCGAAGCTGTTGCTCTTCCTCAAAATTTCAAAGGGATGAAAATCGTGAATTCATCTCTTGGAGACAATGCCGCCCTCTACGGCGGAATTGCATTAGCGAAAGAAAAAGGATTTTTATTTGGATCGAAAACTAATTAAATGTTAAATGCTCAAATCATTAAAAATAAAAGACTATGTTCTGATTGATTTCATCGATGTTGATTTTGAAAGTGGACTCAACATCATCACCGGCGAAACGGGAGTCGGCAAATCGATTATCGTTGATGCGATGAATTTATTAGTGGGCGAACGCGCTTCGAACGAAGTTATTCGCTCCGGCTCGAACAAAGCAATAGTCGAAGGAATTTTTGATGTTACCGGAAATCAAGCAGTTCTAAATTTTCTTGGCGATAACAGTTACGATTTGGGTTCCGAGGTAATTGTTCGCCGGGAAGTTTCTAGTAAAGGCGGCAATCGATGTTTTATCAATGATTCGCCGGCACCACTCTCGCACTTAAAAGAAATTGGAAAATATTTAATTGATCTCCACGGTCAGCACGAGCATCAGTCATTACTACGGTCAGAGACTCACGTTGAGCTTCTCGATAATTTTGGCGGATTAGAAAAACTTCTTGAAGAATATCAAATTTACAATCGAACACTTTCGAAACTCTTCAGAGAAGTTGAAGAATTAAAGAGCAAAGAAAAACTTCTAAAAGAGAAAAAAGATTTTTACGAATTTCAGGCAAAAGAAATCGATGAGATTAATCCAAAGCAAAACGAAGACGAAGACATTTCAGCTCGGCTGCGAATACTTGATAACAGCGAAAAGCTTCACGATTCCACTGCACGGATCTATGAAATTCTTTACGAATCGGATTCTGCTGTTTACGATCAAATGATCAAAGTCCGAAATTTGCTGGATGACCTCAGCAAAATAGACAACATCTTCTCCGAAATGAAAAAAGAAACCGCAGCAATTACTTCCATCGTTGATGAACTTGCAAAGTTCATACAGAGCTATAATTCGAGAATAGAATTTTCTCCGGAATTACTTGAAGAGTATCGTCAAAGGTTAGGTTCACTTGTCATGCTGCAAAAAAAATACGGCGGCTCACTCGACTCGGTTATCGAATACCGGAAAAAAATTGAGAAAGAACTTGCGCTCGCAGAAAATTTTGAAAACGAAATTGCGAACCTCGAAGGTCAAATCGAACAGGAGAGAAAAAAATGTTCAGATGCCGCTGTTCGGTTATCACAAAAACGCCGCGAGACGGCAGAGAAAATCTCTAAATCAATTATCGTAATTCTGAAAGAACTTGGAATCACGAATCCAAAATTCGAAGTAAAAATAGAAAATAAAAAGTCAGATGACAAAAATTCGTTCGTTAAGCTTGGAAAAGATTTCTACAAATCAGATTCAACTGGATTTGATCAGGTTGAATTTTTTATCTCAACAAATCCTGGCGAGGAAGTTAAGCCGCTTGTAAAGGTTGCTTCGGGTGGAGAAATCTCGCGGATTATGCTCGCACTAAAGACAATTCTTGCAAAATCAGATAGACTGCCAATGATGGTATTTGACGAAATAGATGTCGGCGTCAGCGGACGAATTGCGCAAAAGGTCGGTAAAGCATTGAAAAATCTGTCGGAGTTCCATCAGATAATTTCAATTACCCATCTGCCGCAAATTGCAGGGCTCTCAGACTCGCATTATGTTGTTGAAAAAACAGTGAAAGCCGGGAAGTCATTTAGTACAATTCGGAAATTAAAAGCAGATGAGAGGGTGCTGGAAATCGCAAAACTCATAAGCGGCGAAGAAGTTACAGATACAAGTCTTAGAACTGCAAAAGAGTTGATGGAAGGCTGAGATAATTTCGTTATGTCGTTGTTAAATACTTCTGTAAATAAATTTTATTAAAAAGTGAAAATTAAATCGCAATGAACATTAATAATATTTTAAAAAGACGACTTACTTATCTTGAAATTGCAATTCTATTTTTCATTATATCTCTCATCATTTTCTATCCATATATAACGAACAAATTTCATGCAGATGATTTTATTTTTGTATCAATACTTGAAGAAATAATTTCGTTTAATCCTCTAACGGGATTTTGGGCACTCGACTTTCAAGACATTAAAACTTTTGAATCTCTTTGGTGGGCGGATGATGGAGTCAACGGCAGATTTTTTCGTCCAATACCGAGTCTTGTTTTTTCGGCTTTCTTTTTGATTTTTGGACGGGATGCTGCGCTACCATTGCACATGCTTTCAATTTTACTTCATGCACTTGTGTCGTTCACAGTGTTTCTACTTTTTTTAAGATTATCGAAGCGATACACTATTTCGCTAGTTGCCGCCTTTATCTACTTAATTTGCGAAGATCACTCAATGACAATTGGCTGGATTGCAACGAATACAGATATAATGGCAGTTCTATTTATAAATCTTGCACTAATCTTTCATGTCGATTACCGTGAAACATTCATTAAGAAAAAATTTATACTTTCGAATGTATTTTTGTTGATAGCATTTTTCTGTAAAGAAACTGCAGTAATAACTCCTTTTGCAATTATGTTGTATGAATTTATTTTATCAGAGCCGAGTACAAAACAAAAAATTGTTTTCAAAAGATTCTATCAAAGAGCAGTATCATTTTTTGGAATTAGGAAATATTGGCGAGTAAGTTTCTTTCTTCTCATAATTTATGTTGCATTCTATAAGCTTGCGGGCTTTGGTATAAATAATATAATGTATTACGATCCTTTTAAGAGAACGGCATTATATTTATCAAATTTAGTTGTTGGAATTCCGACAATGTTTACCGGACTGCTTACGGCTTATCCCATCGGCTTAAATTTATTCTACAAAGAATATGTATTAGTCGCGGTGATTCTGGGAATTATTTTTTACATTCTTCTTTCAGTTGGATTAGTAAAATTTTGGAAAGAAAAAGTTATTCACTTCTGTTTTCTTCTATTCATTCTCGCTTTGCTTCCACAACTATCAACCGACGCATCTGAGCGGCAGCTTTATTTTCCATTGGTACCTGGAAGTTTCCTGTTGAGTTTTTTGATTTTTCAAATTCCATTTCTCAAGAAAAAATTTCTTAAAGACCACCTGAGCGGAATAAAATATTTTAACAGCATATTCGGTTATTATCTGGCATTCACATCTATTTTTCTCGCCTTATACCTAAGTTTTTATTATGCACAGACTTTTCCGCAAAGTTTTAAATCAATTGAAAATGTTGTTATCAACAGTAAGAAATTTATTGCTAATGAAAAAAACGATAAGATTGTCTACTTAAATACAACCGGGCAATTCTCCACTTTTTATATTAATGATATAATCCGCTATCACTTTAAGGAATACAAAGACGTCCATATTCTTTCGAGCTTCAACGGCAAGATTTGGGTTCAACAAATCTCCGAGAATTCATTCGCTCTGAAAACGAATAAAAGCGGCTGGCTCTCGAATATGTTTGCAAAGATTGTACGTACTCTTCCCAAAATAGAAGTTGGAAGAAAATACGCCAACGAATTATTTACAGCAACGATAGTTCAAACAACTCTTGATCATGAAGACGCACTTTGGGTGAAATTTGATTTTAATCAATTCCTGGATAATATTTTGTTCATTTATTATGACGGATCTGAATTTCACGAGTTGAAATTCGATGGAACAAAAATGGAAGTTTGGCAATTTCTGGGAGATACATCCGACATAATGAAGAGTATGATGTGAAAAAATCCTCGATCTATGTACACATTCCGTTCTGCGATATAAAATGCAACTACTGCGATTTCTATGTTCAAATCAATCATTCTAAATATGATTTGCTTCTTGATTCATTAAAAAAGGAGATTCAATATTTTTCTGACCGTTACAAAGATAAATCGACATTTCACACAATATATTTTGGCGGTGGGACGCCATCATTAGTTGAACCGGAATATATTGATAAAATTATTACAACACTTAAATCAAGATTCATTTTTGATGCACACGTTGAGATAACTTTAGAAACAAATCCAGATACAGTAGATGAAATAAAACTTCGAGAATTAAAATCAATTGGAATTAATCGATTGAGCATTGGCGTTCAGTCATTTAATGATGATGACTTAGAATTTCTTACACGTAATCACAGCGGCAAACAAGCTGCTGAATGCATTGACATCGCTGCAAAATCAGGATACGGAAATATAAACATAGACTTAATCTTTTCTATACCTGGACAGGCTTTAGAAACTTGGAAAGATAATTTGGCAGTCGCCTTAACTCTTCCAATTCAAAATATTTCTGCATACAGTTTGATTTTAGAACCGGGCACCTCACTTTATTATAACGTAAAGCATGGATTTTCAAGCTTAAGATCGATTGAACACGATGCCGAGAGTTATGAATATCTAATCGATACTTTAGTTCGGAATAATTTTGTGCAATACGAAGTATCGAATTTTGCCAAGCCTGGATTCGAGTGCATTCACAATTTAAATTATTGGTATCATGTTAATTATCTAGGATTTGGGCCATCGGCACATTCACTTTGGAATGATAAACGCTGGAATAATTTTTCGAACATCACAAGATATATCGAAGCAGTAAAATCAGTGCAGCATGGAATCAAGAGTGAAGAATTTCTTAATCCCACCGAACTTTACAATGAAAGAATTTATCTCGGATTGAGAAGTCGGGGAATAGATTTAAATTTGTTCAAACAGGATTTTAATATTTCGCTTTTAAGCTCAGAAGAAAAATTTGTAAATGAGTTGTTAAAAAGCGGTTTTGTAATTGTCGATAACAACTTTTTGAAATTGACGAAAAAAGGTTATCTTCTTTGCGATGAAATCTGCGAACAACTCATGGTCTGAAATGAAAAAAATTGCTCTTCATTGGCAAATTCTTATTGCTCTTATTTTCTCCATTCTTTACGGCATATTTTTTACTGAATATGTTGCTTATGTATCCTGGATGGGGGAAATCTTTTTACGGCTTTTAAAAATGGTGATCGTTCCATTGATTTTTACTTCGATTATCTCTGGAGTGACTGGAATTGGGACGGCAGAAAATCTCGGGCGGCTGGGGATGAAAACTTTTATTTCTACATCTCAACCAGCACCTTTGCTATACTAACGGGTTTAGTTCTGGTAAATTTATTTCAGCCTGGAGTGGGAGCGGATCTAGGATTTAAAAAATCGGTCGAAGGGCTGAATGCAGCGGACAGTTCGTTTTTGAATATCATTATCGATCTTGTACCAACAAATATTTTTAATTCGATGGCAAACGGCGAGATGCTTCAGATTATTTTCTTCGCTCTCATTTTCGGATTTTTTATTACAAGACTTTCTAATTCTTATAAAGACAATCTCACAAGCTTCTTTAGTGCGGCATTTGAAGTCATGATGAAAATAACTTCAGTAGTAATAAAACTTACTCCAATTGGTATTTTTGGAATTGTTGCAGGAGTTGTAGCTGAACAAGCCGGTGATTTAAATTCGCTTATTGATATAATAAAAAGATTAGGGATCTACGTGCTCGCAGTTTTCCTCGGATTGTTAATTCATGCCACAATCACACTTCCGTTGATTCTTAAATTCATTGCAAAGGTAAATCCATTTTCACACTTCAAAGCAATGACAACTCCACTGCTTACTGCGTTCTCAACAAGTTCGTCCTCTGCAACGCTTCCACTTACAATGGACGCAGTGGAAAATAATGATGGCGTCTCTAATAAAATTACAAGTTTTGTTTTACCGCTCGGTGCCACTGTTAATATGGACGGCACTGCACTTTATGAGTGCGTTGCCGCAATGTTTATTGCTCAAGCTTATGGCGTTGAGCTTGGATTTCTTCAGCAGGCAATTGTTGTGGTTACTGCATTGCTTGCTTCGATTGGAGCGGCAGGAATTTCAATGGCAGGATTAGTTATGATTACAATTATTTTAACCGCAGTCGGTTTGCCTCTTGAAGGAGTCGGTTTGATTTTAGCTGTAGATAGAATCCTCGATATGTGCCGCACAACTGTAAACGTTTGGAGCGATTCGTGCGGCGCAGTTACAATTGCAAAAACGGAAGGTGAGACTTTAAAAGTCTAATTGCTGTCAACGACCGGTCGGTGACAGCAACAAAACAACTATTGCCCGCTCGGATGGTTTTAGTTTTAATTCTCGCTCTAAAATCTGTTTTACTTCCATAAGATCAAACCTTCGAAAATTAAACTGTCTTACATCTGAAACATATTGAATCGCAAAACAATTTACTAGTTTTATACTAGACAAAGAAAAATCAAAACAAATGTAAAACTTTTATAAACACCCAATATGTTCCAGCAGACACAGAAGCTGAAAGCGGAATTGTCAATACCCAAGCCCAAACTATAATTCTCGCAACTCCCCATCTTACTGCAGAAAGACTTTTAACTGCACCAACACCAGCGATCGAACCGGTGATTGTATGAGTTGTACTTACAGGAATTCCAAAAATTGTTGCACCGATTATTGTTAATCCTGCAGAAGTTTCTGCACTGAAACCACCGAATGGATTTAATTTTGTCATCCGCATACCGAGAGTTTTGATGACTTTCCAACCGCCGACTAACGTTCCAAAAGCTATTACAGTATGACTTGTGATCACTACCCAAAATGGAACATGAAAAGTTTTCGTTGCTATTCCTCCAGATTCACCAGCTGCCATTAATGCTAAAACCATTGTTATGATACCCATCGTTTTTTGAGCATCGTTTGCGCCGTGGCTTAAACTGTATAATCCTGCAGAAACTAACTGCAGTTTCCTAAAATATTTATCAACTATTCGTGGAGGTTTGTTTCTAACAATCCACAAGGTAATAATCGAGAATATATAAGCAATCACAAATCCAAGCATCGGTGCAAAGAAAATGAATAAAATAACCTTAGTAAATCCTAACATTATGAGAGATTCAAATCCTTGTTTCATTACTGCGGCTCCACCCATTCCACCAATAATCGCATGTGAAATGCTGATCGGTAAACCTCTATGTGTTGCGATAGATGAAACAACAATTGCGCCAACAAGTCCGGAGAAAATAACTTTATAATCTATTATTTTGCCATCGATCAAACCCGCACCGATAGTTTTAGCAACATCAGTTCCAAAAACAAATGCAGCGACAAAATTAAAAAATGCCGCCCATAAGACAGCGTGAAATGGTTTAAGAACTCTTGTAGAAACAACTGTCGCAATTGAATTCGCAGCATCGTTCATTCCATTATAGAAATCGAATACAAGTGCAAGAAAGATAATAAAGAGGGGAAAAAATAATTCCATTAGCTGTTCTTTATAAATATTGAAATGATAACGTTAGCGGTTGATTGACATTTGTCTGATGCATTCTCGAGCATATCCAAAATTTCTTTTTTCTTAATAAGAGTTATAGCATCCATTTCTTTTGCGAAGAGATTTTTCATCGCATTGCGGTAAATGTGATCGGCTTCGGTTTCGAGATCTTTTACTGCCTCACATTCGTTGAAGTGATCTCCCTTACGAAGATCCTGAATAGCCCTGCCGAGTTCTTTTAATTGCTGCACAACGATCGCTGTAAGTTTATCAGCGTCTTCAATTTTTTTGGTAAGATTGTAAGTCTCAACTCGCGATACTGCGCCCACTAAAATATCTCCGATGCCGTCAAGTTTTTTTATCAGATTAAAAATATCTTCTCGGTCAAATGGAGTGATAAAAGTTTTATTCAGCCGTTTCGTAACTTTAGATGTTATCTCATCGCATCTTTTTTCAATTGGTTTTAATTTTAGGTATAAATCTGGATCGTAGCTTGATGCAGTGAAAAAATCGTGAGTTGATTTAGCAATATCTTCAAGATGTTTTACCATCTCATTGAAGTTTTCAAAGTACTTCTCTTCTTTAGGCATTAGTTTCTTAAACATTTTGATTCCCTTAATTCATAAATTGTTGGAGTCGAACTTAGCAAATAAACCTGAAGAAATGAAAGAGAAAGATTTAAAATTATTGCAATAAAAACCTTCGTTTTTTCAAAAATATTGAGCTTTTCTAACCATTTGAGCTAAAATTATTCTGATTGTATTCTATGCATTGTTTTCCTAAACTTGACCAATTTTTAGGTGAGTTATGAAATTATTGAAGATGAAACTTCACACTCAAATTGTGCTTGCATTGTTACTCGGTGCAGTCTTCGGTGCAATCTTTCACATCGATAAGAATCTTCTTGAAATATCTTACATTGAAAATGGAATTCAAAAATCTGAACAGATGCAGAACTGGAATTCATTCGCTTTTATTTCGGATAAAACAAGTTCATTTTCTGGGAAAGATCAATTACTGATAATTCAAAAGTTCAAATCGTTTTCTTCGGAAGAACGAAAATTAATCAAGCTGAATATTGATGAAAGAATATTTGAAAATGTGAAGTCTGTAGAGAAAGTTAAAACAATTGCAATCTACATTAAACCGATAGGTGATATTTTTATTCGACTATTGAACATGATTGCAATTCCATTAGTCCTTGCTTCGCTAATTGTCGGTGCTGCAAGTCTTGGTGATATTAAAAGACTTGCTCGCATCGGCGGAAAAACTATTTCGATATATTTAGTGACAACCGCATTTGCTATTTCGGTTGGATTAGTTCTTGCCAATCTTGTTCAGCCCGGAACAAGAATGCCCGAAAGCACTAAGCAGGAATTATTAGCTACTTATCAAACTGATGCAAGTAAAAGAATCCAAACCGAAGTCGATGTCGATGTGATGACTCAAATTGTAAATCTCGTTCCCCGCAATCCAATTAAAGCAATGGCTGATGCAGAAATGCTTCAAATTGTTTTCTTCGCTGTGTTTGCTGGGGTTGCATTGACTTTTGTTCGTAAAGAAAAACAACAGGCGGTGGTTAATTTCTTTGACGGATTGAGCGATACGATGATAAAGTTGGTAGACTTAATTATGAAAATCGCTCCATACGGAGTTTTCGCACTCATCGCGGCAACAGTTGGAGAGTTCGGTTTTGAAATTCTTCAAACGCTTATTTGGTACTCGCTTACAGTTTTAATAGGATTGTTTATTCACACAGTTTTTGTTTACGGCGGGATGCTAAAACTTTTCAGCAGAATGAAAATCAGAACATTCTTCAAAGGAATGAGGCGCGCCCAGACAATTGCATTCAGTACAAGTTCGAGTGCCGCAACACTACCAGTAAACATGGAATGCTGTGAGGAAAATCTTGGTGTCTCAAAAGGAATTACGAGCTTTACTCTTCCGCTTGGTGCAACGATAAATATGGATGGAACTGCACTCTATCAAGGAGTTGCGGCTGTTTTTATTGCCCAAGTCTACGGAATGGATCTAAGTTTATTTGAACAATTAATGATAGTATTAACTGCTGTACTTGCATCAATTGGAACTGCACCTGTGCCAGGTGTGGGCATAATTATGCTAATCATTGTATTAAAAGCTGTTCACGTACCTGAAGAAGGAATTGCTTTGGTATTGGGAGTCGATAGAATTCTCGATATGTGCAGAACTGTTACAAACATAACAGGCGATGCAGCAGTCAGCGTTGTAATTGCTCAATCAGAAGGGGAATTGAAGAAGCCCGATTTGAGTGAAGCTTAGTTTATTTTGCCGTCACCGAGCGTTCGGTGACGGCAATTGATTCAACTAAATAAAATTCACAAAAAAGACAAATTCACCCTTTTTATTGATGAACCCCTTTTTTGTTTTTTTGTTCTTGTCATCGAATTTTTCAGCATAAGCAAGGCCGGAATAAAATGGTTCCAATACTGAGAATTCAAATTTAATTACAGTATTACCTTTTGTGTCGAGCATCCCCCTTTTCCCATCTTTCATTGCGATTGCCAATCCTTCCTGAAATCCAGAGAAAAAAGTCACATTTTCTTTATACTTATTGGTATATGGAAATTCTTTTACTGATTTGCCATTCAGATCAATTATCTGAAAGAATTGCTGGTTCTTTGAGTCGTTTAATGATACAACAGCAAATCCATCTTTGAATTGAAAAGTCTGATTATATTTTGGCTCACTAATTATTTTACCTTCTTTATCAATTATACCACGTTTGTAATCCGAACCGATAAAAAACGTTCTTTCTCCTGAAAACGGTTCTGGACATTCTTTGAACTTTGGCTCGATAATATATTTTCCGGATGCGTCAATAAGCCCCCAGCGATTATCTTTCTGAACAAAGGCAACATTCTCACAAAAATCTGTCGCAGCATCAAACATCGGTTCAATAACGACTTCTCCTTTTTTGTTCATAAATCCATTTTGAAATTCTTTTTGAAATCTCATTAATCCGTTTTTAAACTTGCCACCGTCGTGCCAACCGATTTCTTCAGCAATAATTTTACCTTCAGTATTGATAAGAGAGAAAACTCGGCTATCTTGGATTATTGCTGCAATACCGTCTGAAAAATTAAAAGCATGTGTGAATTTGTATGGAATTACAAGTTTACCTTGCTTATCTATATAACCGCATTTCTCAGTTTCCGTATCAAGGACGACAAGCATTCCTTCGTCGAAATACGGCAACGCGCCCCATTCTTCTATGTAAACTGCAAACTTCGGTTCGATAGCAATTTTCCCATTCACATCAAGAAAACCCCAATCATCACGAAGTTGAATCGGAGCCAAGCCTTCCTTAAAAAAGCCAATTTGCTTACACTCGATTGTTGGCTGCGCAATTGATAGATTACTAAAAAGACAAGCCCAAAGCATGGGCATCAAAAAGCGGACTCTCATTTTTTCCTCCCTTTTATCTTTAGTAGATGAAGTCCAATTCTTCATCAAAATAGTTGTTTAATGGATTTTTAGTAAAATGACCTTTACAATTCTATCGTAAAATACGATGGATTAATTTGAATTACAACAGAGGCTGTCTTAAAATGTTCTCTCGATACTCGATTTCTAAGAAATAGAGAACATTGGATTTTTTTTGCCGTCACCGAGCGTTTGGTGACAGCGGTATGCGTGACCAGACCTTGAAGGTTACAAAAACTTAATCCGAGGAACCTTCAAGGTCTATTAATAACTGAAATCACTTTAGATAAATTAGTTTCTTTATTGAATTGAATCCTTCTGTATCGAGTCTGTAGAAATAAACACCTGATTGTAAATTGTATTTTGCTGCATCAAAGTAAACTTCATGCCTGCCATTGTTCTTGAACTCATTAACCAACTCAGCGATTTCTTCACCAAGCATATCATATACTTTCAACGAGACATGACCATTAACTTTTAGCTGATAACTAATAACCGTTCCCGGATTAAACGGATTCGGATAATTCTGTTCAAGTCTAAAATCGTTTACAAGAAGTTCGTCATCAACAGAAATTGTGTTTACAACAATGGTTTTATTTGCAGCAAAATTCCACTGATCTCCATTGCTCCCACCAGTGAAATTTACTGAATTGCCATTCGCGAATAGTGTAACATTTCCAGCAATTGATGGCGCTGTATATTCAAATTGAAAGGTTACCGATCCAGATACAGGCGCTTTAGGTGATGTATGCGTTAATTCGCCTCCCGATGATCGAAGTCCAGAACCTGTAATTACACCCAATGAGCCGGAGCTTGCAGCTATGTTTGTACCGGCACGAACCAAAGGTCCACCAGAAATAGTCAATGTGTAAGTTGCTTTTTGCCCAATAATAAGAGAGGAGGGTCCGTCAATTATGACATTTACTGCAGTAGTTGGTGAACTTCCGTGGCAGTTGCATCCATCTGTAGTGGTTTTTTTTGTTTGCCCTGTAATTCCGGAACTAAAGGCGTATAAAAAAAATGAAGAAATAGCAATGAAGAAAATAGAAAATCTTGTTAGGAATATTTTATTTCTTTTGATAAAGCTCATAATCTTTCCTTTTACAATATAGTTGTGGTTTAAATTAATTTTGAGAACTTGAACTATTAAACAACGAACCATCCAAAAAAATTCACAAGGTTGGAAGTGGGGAGTATTTAGTGCTGTCACCGACCGGTCGGTGACGGCAGATGAAGTTCCAGATTAGAGTTTTCGAATCTTTTTAAGTTTTTCAGCAAGTTCAGCAATTTCGTAGCTGGAAAGATCAAGTTGTTCTAATTTCTGATTAGGAATTTCTTCTGGGAAAAATTCTTTCAGTGCCGTCAGTTCTGTTTTTGACAAAGTGATGGAGTTAAAAATGTAATCCTCAAAAGCTTCCCAAGCTAAAGGCGCCACTCTATTCACCATCTCACCCATAGCTTTAGCATAGACTCTGATTTCATATTGAGCATGATCGTCTATTCGAAGTCTTAGGAAGTGGAAAAGATTATGGAGATCAATTTTCCAGTACCACTGAGTATAAAGCGAGAGCGGCAGATTTATACGTGCAAGCTCACGCGAGACGTTGCTTTCGAGCATTTCATTGTATCCATTAAAGGAAGATTTTTGTTCTTCCATAAGTAAATTCAAAACCTTCTGACGAATTTCCAATGGGATTTCTTCTTCACTTCTCCCTTGACGATTAGTTGTGCTCTGCGGTTTGATGTCTTTTTTTTCCGGTAAATAAAATTCTTCCGGCATAATTGAGTATCGGCCGGAATATTCATTAACATTTGCAGTACGGTGGCGTATCCATTGTCTTGCAACGAATATCGGAAGCTTCACATGAAATTTTAATTCTACCATTTCGAAAGGAGTTGTATGATGATGCCGCATCAAGTATCGAATTAAAGTTCTATCTTCGCGGATAGTCTTAGTTCCTTTACCGTAACTAACTCTTGCAGCTTGGACTATCGATTCATCGCTTCCCATGTAATCTATTAAACGAACAAAACCATGGTTAAGACATTTATATTCTTTTTCTAAAATTTCTTCCGCTGCCGAAACAATAACTCTTGGCATAATTTTTATTTAATTGTAACCATTCTCTTATATGAATTGCTGGTCAATTTAACATTTTTAGTGAAATGAAAAAAATGCCGACCATTTTTCTACTATCACAACAGATTGAATCTCTAACAAACAACTACTTTTTTCTTCCAAGAAACCTAACGACCGAAGCTTTACCTTGATGAAGTATTCCTTCGTTCAGAATCGTCTCCACCTCGTCCAATTGAATAATTTCAAAATCATTAAAGTCGTTTTTTAATTCTTCAACCGTGTAGAGTAAATCGATATTTTTAGGACCGCCGCTTTCAAATTGAAGCTGACGTGGCGAGTAAGCTTCAAGCAGGAAAATTCCATTCGATTTCAAAGAGGATTTTACATTTTGATGAAGTTTTTTTCGGCTGAAAGAATCAAGATGAAAATAAATCGATATAGTCGTTCCCCAGAAATCGTTTTTGAATTCGTATTCATTTATGTTGCTTAAAATCGTTTTTAGTGTGACATTATTTTCCTCAGCTAGTAGTCTTACTTTTGCAAGAGCTTTCTCGGAAAAATCGAGTGAGGTTACATCGAACTGTTCTGATGCAAGATAAACTCCATTTCTTCCCTCGCCGTCTCCTAAGAGTAGTATTGGATTTTGAAAGTGAGCTGGATTATTCTCATAGGTTGACTTTAAAAATTGATTTGGCTCCTTTCCGTAAACATATTCTTCGGAAGAAAATCTCTCATCCCACATTTCTTTTCCCGGTGAATTTTCTTTACCCATATTAAAAATGTACTGCCAAACCGAAAATAAAGTTTATTCCATCTACGTTTATCCGCGAATAAAATTCATTGTTCAATACACGAATCCGGTCACCGTTTATAGTTGTTTCAGTTGGAGAGTATTTGCTCTTCACTTCGAAGTCAGGATCTCTGAACTTCATATCAAATCTTATTGAGACAAAATCATAAACAAAATACTCGGCACCTGCTGTAACATGAAATCCGAAAGTGATTTTTTTCTCAACCGGTGAAACAGAAATCTCTCCGATTTTTCTTACGTGTTTACCAATGTAAGCACCGAATCCCCCTCCCATTACCATTCTAAACGAATTTCCGCTGAACGGGAAAACATAATATCCTGTAAATTCTATAGGAATTAATTCATAGCCATCTGTGATGTTCATTGTTCGCACTAGATCATTACGTAAAACTCGCATTGGGAAATCAGTTTTTAATTTTGAAAGATATTCGGCGCCTACTCCGGCTAATATTGTTTGGTTGTAAAGATTTATTCTGTATTCAAAAGAGTAGCTCCAAATTTTATCAAATCTGTAATGGGAGTTTCGTACAATTGGATCGGATGATTGCGGATTTAAAAACATTTTTGAAGTTGTAATGTAATTCACCGAACCGCTGAAGCTGTGGCGATAGCCATGCGGCTGCCCGTATACATGAGCGGTTAAAGAAGTAAAAATTATAATTATGTAGAAAATCTTTCTCATAAAAAAAGGCTGTTATAGTTTAACAGCCTTGATAAGTAAATAAAAATTTTGATCAAAAACTATCTATAATATTTGTACCGATAGTCTTCAATGTTAGATGTCTTTTTCAGCTCGTTCAGCCAATTATTAAATAATTGCGATCTTTTTTCCTGAAAGATCTGATTTCGTAAAATATTTTTTTGAACACTGTAGGCAGTTGTGTCAAAATCCGACTTCGAAACCAATTGAATTAAATAGTAACCGCGGTTTCCTTTAATTGGTTGAGATAGTTGTTGATTCGGTTTCATAGTGAAAGCTGTATAATTGAAATTAAAATCTCTTCCAACGCCTCCGCCGACAAATTGCCCGTAATTAAATGATCCGGTTTGAGTTGTGAGCAGACTTGGATCTACCGAAGTTAAATAATCCAAACTTTCTCCAGAAGGAATTTTCTTTTTCATTTCTTCGGCTTTCTTTTTCATCATTTCCATTTTCTTTTCACGCAACACGGTTGGTTTTATTCCATCCTTAACTTCTTCAAATGTTTTTACTCCGGAGTTAATAACTTCCGAAACTTTCACAACAACATAGCCATTCTGAATTCTAAAAACGTCACTGACATCCCCGAGATTGTTTTCAAAAGCGAATTTGACAATAGCTTTGTGCATTCCGATTCCGGGAACGAATTCTGTTTTATCATTAAATGGGGTTGTCTCTTGGACGGGATATTTCATTAATTCAGCTTCTTTGTCGAAATCACTTCCTTTGTCTATGATATACGCAAAATCAGTCGCCGCATTATAAATTTCTTCGCGGGTTTGTGCGGAGACTTTTACCGGATTGTTTAACTCGGCAGCAATTACAACTCTTTTACTTTTGTCGAACACTTTTATTATGTGGAAGCCATAGTTTGTTTTAACTGGCCCAACTAATTCACCGATCCTCGCGCCGTATGCAGCTTTTTCAAATTCCGGAACCATCATCCCTTTTCCAAACCATCCTAAATCGCCCCCCTGTGCTGCAGACACTGGATCTTGTGAATAATCTTTTGCGGTTTTAGAAAAGTCAGCTCCACTTCGCAGATCGGCAAGAATTTCATTAATTTTCTTTAACGCTAAAGAAGTGTCGACGCCAAAATTTATCAATACGTGAGAAGCTAAAACATACTCATCTTGAGCGGTGCTGTCTCTCACAATTTTGAAAACAGAATATCCATCATACGTTGGAGCTGGGCCCACGACATTGCCAGCTTTGCCCGAATACAAAACCTTTTCACCTTCTTTTGGAAGTGAACCATGGGGAAATGCTTTTTCCTGGTAAGGTTTTGTTGAATAAATTTTTACAATACTGGCAAAGTCAGTATCACGTTTTGCTTCCTCGGCAATTGATTTCAATCCTTTAAAAACTGATTCGCTGTCAGATTTTGTTGCGACCTCTCTGAACATTACGTGTTTCAATTTTCTCTGCGCTTCAATTTTATAGAGGTCGAGATTTTTGTTGTAATAATTTTTTAATTCTTCATCTGTAACTTTAACTTGGTCATCCGGGATTGTATTTGGATCGAATAGAACAAACTTTGCATCTGCTGAAAGACTTTGTTCCTTAAATTTTCTCTTAATATCGTTTTCGGGAATTACTATCGAAGCTTGAATAAAACTCTGCAATTTTTCCTGTAGCTGCTGTTGTTTCACTGCATCTTCGGCCTGAACGAGAGCTTCTTTATTTCTTGGATCCATGAGTGCTTGTTCATAAATAGAACGGTTGAAATTGCCAAGTGAATCAATGAAATTTCGTTTTAAGAATTCAGGAGGATCTTCTCCCAAAATGATATCGCGAATTTCATCATCTGTAACATTAATTCCCCACTTTTCGATTTGCTGTTCGATTAAGATTTGGGTTACATACGCATCCCAAACCTGCTGTCGGAAAGTTTCGAACTGATCATCTTCAATATCTTGACCGCTCTGTGCTTTTTGGTTTTCGCGTGCGCGTTCAACAAGTTGATTGAATTCCAAGTAAGTAATTTCCTTGCCATTAATTTCTCCAATAACAGGATTTTGTCTTCCAGTATCGAGTCCGAGATATCCCATTCCCCAATCGAAAATAATCGTAATCAAAAATACAACTACTAATCCAATTAGAATGACAGGCATATTATCCCGCATTTTGGTCATAATTGCCATGCTTTAGTTCTCCTATTAATCAATAAACGTTAAAAAAAGCTAACAAATATAGGGTGATAGAGTTATAAAATCAATTTCGCTCTTTGGTTTTTATTGAAGAATTTATGATAAAAACATAAGTTGAAACAAAATCGAGATAGAATAATTTTTAATTGCTTTCTTTTATAAATGGTAAATATTAACCTAAAATCAAGCATTTTTATTACAATTTTAACTGCACTGTTATTTTTTCCGATCTATGTCTCTGCACAAGAATATTTAATTGAAAATCTCACCTGGCTCACTGGTTCCTGGAAATCTCAAACAGAACCCCAATCGGTTGAAGAATTTTGGATTGAACCACGAAATGGAATTATGCTTGGAGTCAATAGAACTATTTCAAAATCCGGCAAAGTATTTTTTGAATATTTGAGAATTGTTGAAAGGGATAAGAAACTTTTTTATATCGCAAGTCCTGGAGGAAAAAAAGAAACTGAATTCGAAATGGTCGAAATAAAAAACGGAGAAGTGATTTTCGAAAATCCAGAACACGATTTTCCGCAAGTGATAAAATATAAACTCGATAAATCTAAAGTTCTTATTGCGGAGGTGACAGGAATATTAAATGGAAAAACGAATTCACTCACATGGAAATTTGAACGTGAAAAAAAATAGAGAAAAACTTTGAAAAATAATCCACGAAAAGAATTAATAATAAAGTCCGCGAGGGAGAGGTTTGCAAGATACGGATTCAAAAAAACTTCGATGAATGATATTGCTGGCGATTTAAGAATGGGCAAAGCGACCCTCTATCATTATTACAAAACCAAAGAAGAAGTGTTCAATGCTGTGATCAAGTTTGAATTGAATGAGTTTTCAAAAGAACTTTTACAGCTTGAGAAGAACAAAGATCAAACTTTAAACGAAAAACTTATCGAATATTTGCATATTCGTCAAAAAACTTTTGATGACGGAAGCAACTTGACTCAAATTCAAATTGATGCCGTTGGATTGATGCACTTGCTTGATGAGAAGTCGCCTTATTTCAGTCTGATCGAATCAGAAGAAAAATTTCTATTCAATTTGTTAAAAGATCACTTTAAAAAGGAAAAGTACTTAGAAGAAGAAACTAAACCTCTTGCCCAAATGATAGCGCGGTTTGCACGCGGATTAATTTTAATGTCGAAAGTCGATTCAAAGAAACCAGCAAATGAAATTTCAATCGAGAATGAGTGGAAAGTGTTTGTTGATAAAATAATTCTTGGGATTTAATTTTTAAAATTGTTCAACTTCAATCCCCTTATCTAAATTATTTTAGAAACTCTACATCTCTTTCTCAGCAGTAAGCTTTTTACCCTTCACGAATATACCAGTTTTTTTCTGATCCTTAGTTATATAAACAACCCCATCTTCATCATGTGGTTTGCCATATACAGAGTGAATGGATTTGAGCCCGCCGAAAATCTTTCTTGCATCGCACAAATAAACTAGGTCGCCGACTTCTGCGGACATTTTTTTCATATCGCTCTTTGAACAATTGACCGTATCATCATCTTCATCATCTTTAATTTTCCATTGGACTTTAATGACCTTTCCTTCCTTCTCATTTACCTTTCCCCCCTTGAAGAATTCTTTAGCTTTTTCAATTGACCAAATAGTTAATCCTTCCGTCTTTTCGTTTTCATCATATTTTATATAATAAGTCGATGCAAGAGCGACTAATGCAATTAAAGTCAGACTTAAGATTAACAGAACAGCTAAACTGGCGGCATTAAAAATTATTGCACTGAAGATAATTGCGATAATAAACGTAACAACGACCATTATTCCGCGGTCGTTTTTCTTATCGCGTAATTTCTTTATTAATCGTCTTTGTTGCTTTGTAGTAAAAGCAACCACAACTCCAATTGCCACACACACGAAAGTATTATATAACGCTCCAATATAGATATAGGGATGCTTTGGATCCATCGGTGTACCATGATCAAAGATTGCGATCAACGGATTTGGATAATATGCACCAAGCATCATCATTGCAACGCCTGCAATAAATGTTGTGATCACTGCCGCAGGTGTGAATCTTTTCCAAAGAACTCCGAAAAATATTGCTACAACAAGCGGCGGTGTAAGAGTTGAATGAAAGTATCCATGAGCTTCATAGACCGTAGGGAATTGACTAAAAGGAATTACAGCCAATACACCAACAGAAGTAAACACTATCGAGGCAATTCTTGCGGCAAACAATTCTCGTTTGTCTTCCTTCTTAAAGGATGAAGACTGCTTTTTCAACCATTTCTTTACAGGGCGATGAATATCATTTATATAGATAGCCGCAATTGCATTTATCAAAGTATCGACCGTTGACATTAAAGCTGCAGTTAGCGCTGCCATTATAAATCCAAACACTCCAGGCTGAGCGATAACATTTGCAACTACAACAAAAATTTGATCAGGATGAGTGTTCGGGCTTACAACATCAGGGCTTGTAATCGAAATTGCTTTACCAATCCAGCCGGCATTTCCGACAACTATCGCAGAGAGCGGAAGCATAAAAAGTATATTAAATGCAGCGGCTTTTCGTCCCTCGTCAACGCTTTTTGTTGACATGAAACGCATCACTAGCCCCATGTTCATAAATAAAAATCCAATGGAGCCAGCAACTCCATCCTGCCAAAAGATTCCGACGAAATTAAAATCTGGTGGCGTGTTAAACTTTGCAAGTGGTAATTTCCATTCGGTTGGGAGAACACTCCAGAAAACTTGAAATCCACCGACATAGTCTATGCCCAAAAGAAAAACGAACATACCTGCAAAAATCAGAATGAAACCTTGGAGAAGATCAGTGAAGATAACTGCAGTTTGACCGCCGAATGTTATGTAGGCGCCTGTAATAAATGCGATAACGATGATCAGTCCCATCAATGTAACATCGAATTGAAAAATTCCAAAATCAAAACTCGGTGGAAGAAGCGGAAGAATCGCTTTGCCCATTGTTAGAAATCCAATTCCGACGTATCCGACCATGTAAAGTAGCAGCAGAAGTGTCGCTAAAAATCTTGCGGATGGACTGAAACGTTTTTCAAAATATTCCGGGATAGATCTGATTTTTGTATAGACTAAAATCGGAAGCCAGCCAAACATGAAGAATGGAACGAAGAACCAATCATTCATATACGCCATTGTCGAAGAGATACCGTGTTCGAATCCCTTTGCTGAATATTTTATAAAGCTATGGCTGCCGACACCTGTTGCTACAATTGACATCGCAATAAGCCACCAAGCAAATCTTCTCCCGCCAAAAAAGAAATCGGTTGTAGTACGATTGTAACGTCCGAAATAACTTCCGAACAACATAATGGCAATAAAATAAACTGCCATTACAATCCAATCTATTCCAGTTCCAATGCTGTGAATGTTATTCATAAATCACCAATATAATCCTGCAAAAATTAAAAGTGCGTGTAGTATCATAAAATAAAAGAAACCAAATATTAAAAGTCTAAAATAGTATCGATGATTTTTTTTCTTCAAGGTCATCGATCCGGCTTTGTGAGTTATAAGCAGACCAATTACGAAAAATATTCCGCCTACCAAATACATGTAGAAATAAGAAATCCAAATTTCCAGAACTGCTGTCATAAAACGCTGCTTTCTTTTATTTCATATTGAAATATTAATTATAGGTACAAAGCTAAAACAATCAATAGAAAATGAATTGCCATCATGTAGAAAAACCCAAAAACCAAATAGCGCATCCATTTCTCATGAAGTTTATTTTTCAAATTTAGAGCTTTGCTTCTAACTAAAATATATAAACCAAAGCCGAAGAACGCGCCCCCGATTCCATATAAATAAAGAAATGGAAGCCAAGAGTTAAAAAAATCCATCTTTCTTTTATTTTCTCCTTTATGAAAAACTACTTAGTATGAATCCTGCATTAATAAATAGTTCGAAGGATTCATATAAATAAATATTATTTAGTTTAGACGAGCAGTATTTGAAAAAACAAACCTGTCAATACCAGTTATTACAAATATTATAAATGATGACTTGTATTTCAAGCGATTAAATCTCTAAATTTGTTATAAAAGAAAAACCTTAGAATTATTAAGTAAAATGAACAATAAAATTGAACTACTTGAAAATACGATTCGAAATTATGGCCGAGTTATTATTGGATTCTCGGCAGGCGTGGATTCCACTCTGATTGCGTTTGCTGCAAATAAAGTTCTTGGCAAGGAAGCATTAATCGTTCTTGCTCGCACAGAAACTATTATCAACGAAGACGTTGAACTTGCACGTAGTTTAGCAGAGAAATATAAATTCAATTATGAAGAAATCGAATACAATGAATTAGAAATCGAAAATTATGCTGCTAACCCGATAAACCGATGCTACTACTGCAAATCGGAATTATATAATCGTTTGCTCGCTATTGCCGAGAAACGAAATATTCCTTTTGTGCTAGATGGAGCAAATGCTGATGATCTTGGCGATTATCGACCGGGAAGAATAGCAGCGGAAGAGAATAAAATTCGTTCTCCATTAATAGAGTGTGGATTCACAAAACAAGATGTAAGAGATGCAGCTGAATTTTATGGGATTCCAAATCACGATAAGCCATCGGCTCCGTGTTTATCATCACGAATCCCCTATGGGACTTTCATCGATGCCAAGTCGCTTAGCATGATTGCACAAGCTGAAAAGTTTATTCGAAATTTTGGATTTAAAAACGTCCGTGTTCGGCATTATGATAATTCAGCAAAAATTGAAGTTGACAACTTCGATGTTGAAAGACTAAAATCATTCTACGATGAGATTGAAGATGAATTTAAAAACATCGGCTATGAAAATATTGAAATTGATGACGAAGGATTTAAATCCGGAAAACTGAACCATGCAATAAAAGAACAAATCGAAAATGCCTGATCAAAAAACAAAAAGAATACTAGAAAAGTTGATCGAGAAAAAACTCTCTATTGACGAAGCTGAAAAATCACTAAATGAAACCCGCTCTTCGATTTCGACCTCCTTCGCGAATATTGATATTGAACGCGAGCACAGAACATTTATTCCTGAAATTATTTACTGCGAGAATAAATCTCTTGAACAAATTATAGAGCTTGCAAAAAAAATCTATTCAAAGAAAAAATTAGTAATTGGCACTCGCTGCCATATAAAACACTTCAAAGAATTAAAGAAAATTTTTCCGAAGGGAGTTTATTCCAACGAGGGGCGTTCATTCAGGATTGGAAAACCATTTCCAAAAATCAAAAAATACAAAATCGGATTAATCACTGCAGGTACAACTGACATAGCAGCATGTGAAGAAGCCGGATTGGTGCTGAAAAGTTTGGGCGCAGACATTGAAAGAATCTATGATGTTGGAGTAGCTGGAATTCATAGACTCTTTTCGAAAGATAATAAAATTAAAGAGTGCGATATTTTGATTGTTGCTGCCGGAATGGAGGGAGCTTTACCGAGTGTTGTTTCTGGTTTATATCATCAGCCATTAATCGCAATTCCAACAAGCATTGGTTATGGAACTGCAATGAATGGATTTACGGCATTATTTGCAATGCTTACAAGCTGCTCGCCCGGAGTTACAGTCGTGAATATTAATAATGGAGTTGGTGCGGCTGCTGCTGCGTTTAAGATTTTGAAATTGCTTGAGACTAAATCCAGCTGACCGATTTTTTTTGATTATTTTGAATCATAATATTCTTAAAAATCCGTGTTCCTATTTTCTTTTCTTCATAGTTTCATAATCAAAAAATTTTTTTTACTTTATTCTTAAATCCAGTAAAACATGAAAATAGCATTCGTTACTACTGAAGCAGTTCCATTCGCAAAAGCAGGCGGATTAGCAGACGTTGCCGGCTCGCTTCCAAAAGCATTACAAATGCTCAATTGCGATGTGAAAGTATTCATGCCGAAGTATCCAACAATTGATGAATGGAGGTTTGAACTACATTATTGCTGGGAAATTGGCGAGTTGCCGATTCGGGTTGGTGGAGTCACTTACTCCGTTCATGTCTTCAAAGGATTTTTGCCTAATTCTAAAGTTGAGATTTATTTTATTGATTGTCCGCATTATTTCAATCGACAGTTAATTTACACTAGCGATAAAGACGAAGATGAGCGGTTCATTCTTTTCTCAAAAGCAGTAATTGAAAATTGCCAGCGGTTAAGATGGACTCCGGATGTTTTTCACTGCAACGATTGGCCAACCGGACTTCTCCCAATTTATATAAAAGATAATTACAATTGGGATATGATGTTCCGCCGCTCTGCAATCGTTTTCACTATCCACAATATCGAGTACCAAGGAATTTTTCAGCCGAATGTTTTGAGCAAAGCAGAACTTCAGCCAAATCTTTTCTATGCAGGAGGACCACTTGAATTTCATGGTAACGTTAGTCTCCTAAAAGCTGGTATAGTGTATGCGGACATTATTAATACTGTCAGTGAAACGTATGCCCGTGAGATATTGACTCATGAATATGGAGCCGGGCTGGAAAAAATTCTGAATACAAGAAAAAATGACTTCTTTGGAGTGTTGAACGGCGCAGATTATGATACTTGGGATCCTGAAACAGATAAGCACATTCCATTCAATTTCACAAAAAGAAAACTCTCTCCGAAACAGAAAAACAAAAAATCTTTACTCACTCAGCTTCATTTGCCTTTTGATAAAAATATTCCGCTGATAGGTCTGATCTCGCGATTAGCAAATCAAAAAGGATTTGACATTTTTGCCGATGCATCAAAAGAATTGATGAAACTGGATGCCCAGTGGGTAATTCTCGGTGCGGGAGAACCTCGTTATGAAAATCTTATCCGAAGCATGACTTATGCCTTTCCAAATAAAGTCGCAAGCTATCTAGGTTTTAATAATGAACTTGCACATTTGATAGAGGCCGGCGCTGATATGTTTTTAATGCCTTCAAGATACGAACCTTGTGGATTGAATCAAATTTACAGCTTAAAGTACGGGACGGTCCCAATCGTCAGAAAAACCGGCGGTTTGGCTGATACGGTGCAAGATTGGCATGAGTTTGAATATCTCGGTTTTGAGACTGGGACGGGTTTCGCTTTCAACGAGTATACAAGCAATGCCATTATCGCAACTGTCCAGAGAGCACTTGAAGTTTTCAAAGACCAAAAAACCTGGAAAAAGATCCAAAAAAATGGAATGAAAAGAGATTTCTCCTGGGATGCATCCGCTAAAAAGTATTACGATTTATATAAAATGGCAATTGATAAAAGAAAAGAAATTCAAAATTAATTTGGCTTAATAATTATCAAAGGAAAATTTTAATGAAAAAGTTCTTTCTGATAATGTTTGTTACATTGCTTGCAGTTCAACTTCTCAGTGCTCAAATTAATTACCCCATAACAAAAAAAGTTGAGCAAACGGACAACTATTTCGAAATTTACGTCGAAGATCCATA
>Ga0194112_10001969_pt1 | contig 29798 bp, 28 predicted proteins | sample TA2MahC400mmetaG_FD_146191 | JGI IMG/M metagenome (GOLD analysis project Ga0194112, IMG submission 146191) | Freshwater microbial communities from Lake Tanganyika, Tanzania - TA2015016 Mahale Deep Cast 400m | ecosystem: Environmental > Aquatic > Freshwater > Lake | place: Tanzania: Lake... | reverse complement strand
CAAGGAGGTGAGTTTTGAGAAAAGTGATATCAATTGTTTTTTCGGTGTTTCTCGCAGCTTCTATACTGATTTTCCCTACCGGCTCTGTAGCTGCCAAGCCAGACAGCCCCCCACAAATGTCAGCCCCTTCCCCTGCACAATCGGCTGACGAGGAAGAAACAATCATACGAAGTATCCTCGACGAGCTAGATAAAGCTGCCGGAATGACCAACGACCCTGATATTCGTAAGCACATTGCCGTGCTCAAGGATTGGGTCAAGAAACTGAGGGAGCTGATCAGGCGGGGAGATAAAAAAGCAGCCCTCGATACCAAGTACCTGATAGCCGAACGATTGGAGTGGTTGATTAACCAGTTGCCAGTTGCTACCGCCCCACCCACCCTGGCTGCCGTCACGGCATCCCCAAATCCACTCTATGACGAACTGGTGCGAATCCGAATCAAGCTGGACAAGCTGATAGCCCTGGAGAGAATGCCCGAAGCGGTACCCCCTCCACCTCCAGAGATCGAACGCCCACCGGAAACGGAAAAATTCGGCGTCTATTCGGTCAAATTCCTCTGCGGCCCTTCCTTCGGCAAGGAAGGCGTCCAGCCCGGCTCCTATTCCACGGCAATCAATGTCCATAACCCCCATAACCAGACAGTCTATCTGTACAAAAAGGCAGTCATCGCCAAGCGCGAGGATGAACCCAGAGGCAGAATATCCGGCTTCCGCAGAGTGGTGCTGGCGCCAGACGAGGCCATTGAAATCGACTGCATCGACATCGTCAGCCTGTTCCGTGGTCTACAGCGCGCGACAGTGGCGCCACCTCCACAGCAAGTGACGACAGCAGCCCAGTTGCAGATAAGCGTGGTGCCAGCAGAAGAGCAGCCAACGCCTCAGAATCAACCTACGGTCTTTGCCAAGGGCTTCGTTGTCATCTACGCATCAGCGCCGCTGGATGTGGTTGCAGTATATACAGCAAGCACTGCAGGTGGTTTCAGCCTGGACGTCGAATACGTAGGGGCAACTGGCCGAGGTAGCCCAGTCTGGACCCCACCAGACGAAGGCCCGCCAGGAGATGGAGAGGAATGTCCCGCTGAATGCTATTGTCTGACCAAAGAGGAGGCGTACAAGCGCAACCTCACCACTTTATGTCGCGATAGACCCTGCGGATACAATATCCAGGGAGTCCCCAGATATTGCTGGAAAGCGGAAGTGCAGACACAATGTCCCCAAGGCTGCGTCTGCCTGAGTAAAGATGACGCCTACAAGAGATATGGGCCTAACGCCTCCACCTGCACTGACCAACCCTGCGGCCGTGACCAGTACCAGAACCCGCTGTATTGCTGGAAACCGACAGAGCAACCAAAATGCCCCGATAACTGCGCTTGTGTTACTGAAGTGGAGGCGAAGAGGCTTGGCTTGGACCTCTGCCAGGGGCAAAGGACGCTCTGCGGATATGACCAGCAACAGAATCCGCTGTACTGCTTCCAGAAACCACCACAGCAGGCCCCCTGCCCCACAGGATGCGTCTGTTTGAGCAAGGAAGAAGGCTACAAGAGATACGGTCCCAACGCTGTTCTTTGTCAGGACCAGCCCTGCGGCCGCGACCAGTACCAGAACCCATTGTACTGCTGGAAACCGGGTGAACAGGCCGCCTGTCCGCAAGGGTGCACCTGTTTAACCAAGGACGAGGCATACCAGAAGTTCGGGGCTAATGCTGTTCTGTGTCAAGATGCACCGTGTGGCTACGCAATGGCTGCAACCGCGGCTGTGCAAATCCCGAAGTATTGCTGGAAGGCAGCCCCGACCACCACACAACCCCAATGTCCGCAGGGATGTTATTGTCTGATAAAGGACGAGGCGGCGAAGCGTGGGTATAACACTCTGTGTCAATCTGCTCCCTGCGGCTATGACCAGTACCAGAACCCGCTCTACTGCTGGAAGTACACACCACCAACGACAACTCAGTGCCCACAAGGATGCTACTGCCTGACAAAAGACGATGCAGCTAAGCGCGGTTATACTACGCTGTGCCAGGATGCGCCATGCGGTTATGACCAGTATCAGAACCCGCTTTACTGCTGGAGGCCACCGGCAACAACTGGAGCCCCCACAATACAGCCACTCTGTCCTTCAGGGTGTACATGCCTAACCAAGGCAGACGCTCAGAAGCAAGGGTATACTGTGCTGTGCCAAGACGCACCTTGCGGCTATGACCAGTACCAGAACCCCAAGTACTGCTTCAAAAAGCCACTGTTGACAATCCCGCTTATCCCCAGAACAACAGTCAAGTAGAGCATTGGTACAAAGTGGGGGTCTCTACCGAGACCCCCACTTACGCAAGACCAAGCTAATGCACCCGAAGCTTGTCTAATGCCAACTTCACTACGTGTTACCCGCCTTCGGGTGACCATGGTTGTTCGTGCTGCGTGGTGAGGCACCCCGACACAGTCAGGGTGACACCTAAAAACGTGATTTGCGTAGGGCGGGTTCACAAACCCGCCAGCTTGTCTAATGCCAACTTCAGACGCTTAACACACCTTTCCTTACCCAGCACCTCCATGGTTTGAAACAGCGGCGGCGCTGCTGTCCTTCCGGTCACCGCAACACGCAGCAAACCAAAGAAAACGCCAGTCTTCAGCCCCATCTCTTCAGCCATCGGTCTGAAAACGCTCTCCAGAGACGTTGCGTCCCAACTATCCCACTCCTCAACCCTGTCTATCGAAGCTAAAAGAGCTGCAACCACGACAGTCTGTTCTATCTTATTCAGGAGCAAGCTAGAATCGTAATCCAGCCTCTCCACAAAAAAGAAATCGGCCAACTCCGGCACCTCAGCTAGCGTCCTTGCCCGTTCTTGGATAAGTGGGGCTATGCGCGCCACATGATTGACATCCAGGGGTCGCACCACATCTAAAGATAAGCCCTTCTCCAGAAAGGGCATTGCTCTTCGGCTGAACTCTTCGACACTCAAACCGCGGATGTATACCCCATTCATCCACTCCAGCTTATCCCTGTTGAAAACAGCCGCCGTTTTGCTAATCCTATCAAGGCTGAAATTCTTTATGATGGTATCCCGACTCATAATCTCGGTCTTGTCATCCAGCGACCAGCCGAGCAAGGCCAGAAAATTGAACAACGCCTCCGGCAAATACCCCTGCTGCTCATACTCGGTCACCGATGTAGCACCATGCCGCTTGCTCAACTTCGATTTGTCTGGGCCTAAAATCATGGGCAGGTGGGCAAACTGCGGCGGCTGCCAGTTCAGCGCCTGATAAAGCAGGATATGACGCGGCGTGCTGGACAGCCACTCGTCAGCCCGCAGCACATGCGAAATCTCCATATCATGGTCGTCAGCAATATTCGCCAGATGGTAGGTAGGATAACCGTCGGATTTCAGGAGGACAAAATCATCCAGAGTGCTGTTCTCAAATACTATTTCCCCTCGAAGCAAATCATGGAAGGAAGTTCGCCCCTCAAGTGGCGACTTGAAGCGAACCACCGGACCTAATCCCCCGGCTTCAAATCCCTTCTTCTGTTCCTGCGTTAGATTACGACAGTGGCGGTCATATCCTGGTGGCTGCTTCCGTTTCATCTGCTCCTTCCGCATCTCCTCCAGCCTCTGGGGTGAGCAATAGCAGTGATAAGCCAGCCCTCTGCTGATTAATCCATCTGCCACTTCACGGTAAATCGGCAGCCTTTGTGATTGAAAAATCGGCCCCTCATCCCAATCAAGCCCCAGCCACCGCAGACTATGCAGGATACTCTCAGTCGCCCCCTCCACCATGCGAGCCACGTCGGTATCCTCGATACGCAGAATAAAGATGCCACCATGGTGGCGGGCAAAAAGCCAGTTGAACAGCGCAGTTCTAATGTTGCCCAAATGGGGGAACCCGGTGGGACTTGGAGCAAAACGAACTCGCACGGCTGATTTAGACGGCACTAGCACCTCTTCTGGCATAAGGCTCAGGCGTCAAAACAACCTGCCTCACTGGCAGCTTCACCACATAGGTATCGGCAACCTTATCATGAAACCCCTGTTTCTCCTTGTCGAAGGCAACCCATACGAAACCGACAAACAGGGAAAGAATACATACCAGATAACCACAATAGCGCAGCGCAGAATCCCACAGTGTTAGCGGGTTCTTGTCACTGCGTATCATCCTTATGCCCACAATCATCTTGCCCGGTGTTTGGCCACGCCACGCCCCAAAACCAACGTAGTAAACCACCGAGAGCACCCAAGAGACCGGCACCCATACAAACGAGACAGTAAAGCAAATGAGCGGGCCAGCTATGGACCCTAGTATCAGCAAATCTATAATGCCTGCCCCAAGCCTAATCCAGAAGCCAGCATATTCCAGGGCGTACTCTTTCGGCTCTTTTTGCAACCCGCTCTCCAGCCAGACGCGTTAGATTATTTTACAGCGCACGTATCGGCAAAGCCACAGACGTGCACAACAAAAGCGAGAAAATCAGGAAAGCTCAATCTGACCGCCGATAAGTTATTTCTTAGTAAGGATTCGGTACATACCCTCAAGCTCAGCCACGCGCTTCCTCAGGCGCTCAGTCAACTGCTCCGCCTGCTTCAGTGCCTTCTTGGCATCTTCGATTTGCGTGGTGATCTTGAATAGCAACTCATTCTTGCGGACATCTGAATCGGCAGCGAAGGTCTCCAGATCACCGAACTCCGTCCCGCTTCCCACACCACCCATCATGCTATATAGTTCGCCCTCGCGCGCCATCTGGTCCTTCTTTATCTGTCCAAATGACTTGTCTTTGTTTGATTGCCCAAATGACCTGCCAAGTTCACTCATTTGTCTGCCCCACCTTGACTACAATGTAGCATATCATTATAGCCTTGACAAGACCAAGATTGTGACTGACGGTCAGCCAAGACGGATAAAATCGATGGCTGCCTTCAAATCCATAGGCAATTCACATTGGAACTCTCTATACTCACCCGTAGCTGGTAACCTAAACCCTAGCCGATAGGCATGGATAAACTGCCTGTCCAAGAACGGCACTCTCACCCCATACACATGGTCGCCAGCAACAGGATAGCCAATAGCAGAAAAATGAACCCTTATCTGGTGAGTCCTACCTGTCTTGGTAGTAACGTCAAGCAAGCTGTAATTCCCAATATGCTCTTTTACCTTGTAATCAGTCCTGGCTTCCCTGGTTCCACTCACCACAGCCATCCGCTGCCGATTAGCCAGGTCACGCCCTAGAGAAGCCTCTATTGAGCCCCGTGGCGGTGTCAGCTTGCCTTTTACCAGCACCAGGTATCCCTTGGAGACCGCCCTGGCCTTGAACTGATTAATCAGATTCTGCTGTGCATCATGGTTCTTGGCCACAACCGTCAGCCCCGAAGTGTCTTTATCTAAACGATGGACAATACCTGGTCGCATGGCATCCCCAAAATAGCGCAGGTCTGGGCAATGAGCAAGCAAGGCATTGACCAATGTATGACTGGTACTCCCTGGCGCAGGATGGGTAGTCATACCTGCTAGCTTATCAACAACTATAACCTCATCATCCTCATAGACTATATTCAGTGGGACAGCTTCAGCAACCAGCTCGCTGGGCTCTGGTGGAGGTAATAGCAACTGAATCGCATCACCAGCATTCAACCTCTGGCTGGCCTTAGCAACGCGCCCATTGACCAGAACATACCCTTCCTCAATCAGTTTCTGCAAGCGAGAGCGCGACCAGTCAGGACACTCACTGGCCAGATACTTATCAAGTCGCAGTGAGCCTTCAGCGACGTGGAGTAATTTGACCTCCGGACTTCGCAGGACGATTGTCCTCCTTCTTCAGCACCCAGAAGATAAAACAAGCAAGGACAATGACGCCGACAGTTATAGCAGAATCAGCAACATTGAAAGTAGGCCAATAAACGTCGTCCCAGAGACGTACCAGGATAAAATCAGTCACATGCCCCCTGCTTATTCGGTCTATCTGATTGCCTATTGCACCACCAAATACCAGGCCCAAGGCTACTGTGCCCAGCATGCTGTAAGCAGAAAGATAACGATAAAACATCAAGATGACAACGATGCCGATCACAGCCACAATGGCCAGCAGTACAGTCTGACCGGTGAAGAGACCAAAGGCTGACCCTGTGTTTTGCACATGCGTAATACTCACAAAACCAGCTTCAGGCAACGAATCGCCAACAGCAATGTTAGACCTGACCCAGTGTTTTGTTATCTGGTCTGCCACCACCACGAAAGTAGCGATGAGAAAGAAAATACCTCCCCGCCACCCCCTATCGCGCCAACTTGCCTCTGCCATCCTTTGCCTGACTCGCCTTGCATGACAGACACAAACCAGCTTGAGGTAACGCCTCGAGCCTGGCTGGCTCTATCGGCTTACCACAAGCATCACATATCCCATAGGTGCCAGCCTCACACTTGGCCAGCGCGCGATTAACCTCAGCTAGAGTAGTCCTGAGCTTTCTCTCAAGAGCCAGGCTCTTCTCCAGCTCAAATGTCTCAGTAGCACCCTCCTCGCGTTTGCCGAAGGGGCTGCCTTCCCGCCCTTCACTGTTCGATTGCATCTGAGCTTCTAACTGCTCAAGCTCACGGGTCAATAATGCCTGCTCTTTTTTCAAAACCGCACAGAGTTCAGCCACGTCAGCCATTGTGTCACCCAATAATCGATACTCAATAATCTAAATACAAACCGATTCTATCCTAGCCCATGCAATAAAGCAAGCTATTCAGAAACACAACAGAATAGCTAAGCTGCTACAGGTATGCTCCGCAGCCATAGCCACGCAGAAATATAGAACTATAGTCAGCGCAAACCGCGCTGACCAATACCGCTAGCCGATAGCCTGTAAGTTATATAGCCTGGATAATCGCCCAGATACCCACGATTATCAAATAGATACCAACAAGGTAGTTCAGTATCTTGGGAAATATCATTACGATTATCCCAAAGATCAAGGTCACAATACCCCAGAGCAACCCGCCCATTGGCAACCCGATACTTACCATCGAATTATACCTCCTCCCTATTACATCAAAAAACTACAAGCAAGGACGCCTGTCTATCTGCGATCCAAAAGAGCCAGGACACCCCAAACTATCAAGAAGATGCCAACTATCCACTGAACAAAACTGGGCCAGAACAAGACCAAAACACCAGCAATGATAGCTAGTATCGCCATTGCTGTGCCACTGATAGTGATGCTCCTCTTCGCCATTTTGTAAGTCCCCTTTCTAATCTAAATATTCACCAATGTTATTTGATTTCCAGCAACCCTGTCAATACCAGTTCATCGTCTACGAACACCTCAAAATCCAATACCACCAGGGACAGCACCTATTGACCAGGGACATCGATTCATATATCATCTCATTCGAACAACAAGGGAGGTGATTCAATGAGCGCAAAAAAGGGTACTGGTCTCAGCAAGTGGGTCTGGATTACAATCGCTATCGTATTGGCCGTCTTGCTGATACCAACCGCAATCTATATAGCGGCAGATAGAGAAAAGAAGACGCTGGACGAAGCCACACGCCAGCAACTCGGCGGCAACTATGTAACACTTTCGAACGGTGTTACACACTACCAGCTTGCCGGCCCCAAAGACGGGGAGATGGTAGTGCTTGTCCACGGTGCCACTATACCGATGTGGATATGGGACCCACAAGTAGAAGCGCTGACCCAGGCGGGATTTCAAGTGCTGCGATATGACCTGTATGGCAGGGGCTATTCCGACCGGCCTGATGCCAGCTACAACCGGGAATTCTATCGCAAGCAGCTCCTGGAATTGCTCGATAACCTGGATATCAAAAAACCCGTAGATTTGGCCGGCATGTCCCTGGGCGGCGCCATAGCCACCGATTTCACCGCCAATTACCCTGACCGCGTTCGCTCCCTGGTCCTATTCGCCCCCGTCGTAAACTCGGTAAAGAAAGATACTTCCATAAAAATGTTGCGCATCCCGGTAATGGGCGATTTCCTGATGCGCCTGGTGGCAACCAAAAGCATGACCAAGCGCGCCAGCGCTCTGGTGGAAGGCATGAGCAACAGCGAACAACGCAAACAGTCATTACAGGAACAAATCACCTATGAAGGATTTGAAGGAGCTGCTCTCTCAATGTTCCGCGGAGACGCAATGAGGGACTGCCGCGATGCCTATCGCGCTGTGGGAAAACAGAACAGGAAAGTATTGCTTGTCTGGGGCACAGAGGACTCCGATATCTCCCGCGACATGATAGACGAGATTCAGAAGGCCATCCCCGACGTGCAACTATATGTTCTGGAGGGAGTCGGCCACCAGTTGAATATAGAATCGGTGCAGAAGGTCAACGAAGCCGTAATCAACTTCCTCAAGAAATAAATCAGACCAACGGTGAAAGCCCGGGCGACCCCTACGGTCACTGCCCGTTTAGTATTTCATTACCAGCCACGATGCAGCCGGGGCATGGCGGTAACAGCCCCCCTTTGCGAGGAGCCCCCTCCTTTTGCCTTTGCGAGACCCGACGCAGTCGGGGCGTGGCAATCTCCCCGCACCATGTCATTCTTGAACGCCTCTCCCTGGTCATTCTTGAGAGGCTGTCTGAAAATAACATGTAGGGGCGTACCTTCAGGTGCGCCCACGAGACATACGGGTCCTTCCGTTGAAGGACGGGCGGGTTTGAAAACCCGCCCGTACGCAATCATGTCATCTTTTTAGAGTTTTCGGACAGCCTCGAAGAATCCAGACCCTTCACTTCGTTCAGGGTGACGGGTATGTGAGAAGACAGGATGACGGGTATGTTCATGCTAGTCATCCGCCCACGGGGCCTTCCCTTGAAGGACGGGTGACAGTAGTCGCTCGCCGGCAGCCTTTCTTACGGGCTGGCTCCGAAGGTACTCAGGTCAAGTTCAGCGTTTATCTATACTTCCCTGAACTCGCCTTCAACCGAACCTTCTTCGCCAGGAGGAGCTTCACCACCGGGCGCTTCACCTGAAGGCGGAGGCGGCGGCGGCGGAGCACCAGCCTGTTGCCCGTACACCGCAGCCCCTATCTTCTGCATCGCTTCCGATAGCTCTTTGGCGGTGCTGTTTATATAGTTAGTATCAGTGCCCTGTAGCGCTGAGCGTACTGCCGCTATCTTCCCCTCCACCTCCTGCCTCAAATCGGCTGGAATTTTATCGCCCTGCTCCCGCATAGTACGTTCCGCAGTGTACACCAGGGAATCAGCCACGTTACGGGTCTCTACCTCTTCCTTCTTGCGCGTGTCCTCGGCAGCATGGGCATCAGCCTCCCTGGCCATCTTGCTCACTTCTTCCTTGCTCAGACCACTGGAAGCGGTAATAGTGATTTTTTGCTCTTTGCCAGTGCCCTTATCCTGCGCCTTGACCTCCAGGATACCATCGGCATTTATATCGAAGGTAACCTCAATCTGAGGCACTCCTCTGGGCGCTGGCAATATGCCGTCAAGCATGAAGCGCCCCAGAGTCCTGTTGTCTGCAGCCATAGGTCGTTCACCCTGCAGCACATGAATCTCCACGCTGGGCTGGTTATCAGCCGCGGTGCTGAAGACCTGGCTCTTCCTGGTCGGAATAGTGGTATTCCTGGGTATAAGCGCAGTGGCTACGCCGCCAAGTGTCTCAATACTCAGTGTCAGCGGCGTCACATCGAGCAGCAAAACATCTCTAACATCGCCCTTGAGCACGGCACCCTGGATGGCAGCACCCAGCGCTACCACCTCATCCGGGTTGACACCCTTAATCGGCTCCTTGCCAAAGAACTGGCGCACCATATCCTGCACCTTCGGCATCCTGGTCTGCCCACCAACCAATATCACGTCTGTCACCTGTGCCGTTGTTAAAGAGGCATCAGCTAGTGCCTTGCGACATGGCTCAATGCTCTTCTCCAGCAGGTCCGCTGATATCTGCTCCAGCTTGGCTCGTGTCAGATTTATGTTCAGGTGTTTTGGTCCCGAAGCATCAGCCGTGACAAACGGCAGGTTTATCTCAGTCTGGCCTACCGTGGACAGCTCGCGCTTTGCCTTCTCACCGGCATCCTTCAACCTCTGCAACGCCATTCTGTCCTGCCGCAGGTCTATGCCCTGCTCCTTCTTGAATTCATCGCAGAGCCAGTCCATTATCCTCAGGTCAATGTCATCACCGCCCAGGTGGGTATCGCCATTGGTAGATTTCACCTGGAAGGTGCCTTCGCCCAGCTCCAGGATAGAAATATCGAAGGTACCGCCGCCAAGGTCATACACCGCGATGGTCTCTTCCTTCTTCTTGTCCAGTCCGTAAGCCAGAGCTGCAGCCGTCGGCTCATTTACTATGCGTATCACGTTAAGGCCAGCGATAGCGCCAGCATCCTTCGTCGCCTGGCGCTGGCTATCATTAAAATAAGCGGGCACTGTAATCACGGCGTCGGTGACTTTGTCACCCAGATAAGCCTCGGCATCGATTTTCAGCTTCTGCAAAATCATGGCCGATACCTCAGGCGGGCTGTATTCTTTGCCACCCATTACCACCTTGGCATCACCGTTGGATGCCTCAACAATCTTATACGGTAGTATCTTGATGTCTTTCTGCACCTCGTCGTCTTTGTACTTCCGACCCATCAGCCGCTTGATGCTGAAGATGGTATTCTCTGGATTGGTAATCGCCTGCCGCTTGGCCAACAGCCCAACCAGTCGTTCACCCTTTTTGTCAATCGCCACAACCGATGGTGTCAGCCGCTCGCCCTCAGCATTAGTTATTACCTTAGGCTCACCACCCTCCATCACCGCCACCAAGCTGAACGTAGTCCCCAGGTCAATTCCTACCGTCTTGCCCATGTTTTCCTCCTAAAATCAATATTATCCTTGCTCGCCTTTATCCGTTTCAGCACTACCTTCAGGCTGTGTATTAGTCTCGCCATGGCCCTTTCCCACCACCACCTGCGTCGCCCTCAATACTTTATCATTCAACTTGTAGCCCTTCCTAGCTACAGCAATGACCTTTCCTTCATCGCCTTCCTGATAAACCACTGCCTCATGAAGGCCAGGGTCGAAGGTCTCGCCCAGCGCATTTATTTCAGATAACCCTTGCGCTTCCAGTACCGCCAGCAATTTGCGCTGAATCAGCTTCATACCATCCAGCCACGACGAATCCTTGGACATAACAGGAAGGGAGGCGAAAGCCCTCTCCAAATCATCGACAACAGGCAATATGTTCAAAATAAGCCCTGAAACGGCCCATTTGGTCAGCTCCTCTTTCTCCTGCTCCGCACGCTTCTTGTAATTCCGGAAATCAGCTTCGGTCCTCTGCCAGTTGTCCAGACATTTAGCGGCCTTCTCTTTCTCCTCTGCCAGCGATTTTTCCAGCCCCTCGGGCAATTCCAGCGCCTCTTCACCCTTATCCAGTTCAGGTGTCTCCATTTCCGACAACAATTTCTTTTCTTCAGCAGTCAATTCCTCAGCCAATTGAGACCCCCTTAACGCATAATCCTAATCATCACCACATACTCCTGCTACCAAATCGCTCAACAAATCGGACATGTAGCTCACTGATGAGATAGCACGGCGGTAATCCATACGGGTTGGGCCAACAACAACTATTGTGCCGTCAGCCCTATCGGGCACACCATAACCGCTGAACACTAAACTCAATTCTCGCAGCGCTTCGTCTGGATTTTCTCGGCCGATAACTACTCGAACTCTCCTGTCACCTGAACCGCTGGCAGACACCCTCTCCAGCCACCCCCTTGCCTCCATAAGCTCCATAACATCAAGCATCCTCTCCCTGCGGCCGAACTCCGGCTGGCCCAGCATGTAGCGCAAACCCTCTAAGTGCGGTTCATCGTATTTCGCAGCATCCTCGGTTGCCATAATATCTAGCACTGCAGTGGACACCCGTTCTTCAGATGGAGCGAGTTCCAGCTTCTTGGATTTGATTTCCCGCTTGCTTAACCCCCCATATGCCAGGTTGAGCTTATCAGCCAATCCAGTTAGTTGTTCCTGGGTCACTGGCTCATCAAATGGCAGCAGATGCCGCCTCAGGACAGTATCGCTCAGTACCAGGATAAGCAGAGCTAGAAACTCATGCACCGCCACCAGCTCAAGGTGCCTGAATCGCGACTGCCTTGCCTTGGGGAAAGTAACCAGAGCTGCGTTTCTCACCAGGCTTGCCACCAGGGTTGCAGCCAGCTTCAGCCATCTCTCCAACTCCTCTGCTTCAGCGAAAAGATTACGAATACGGCTCTGCTCTTCTGGAGGTAGCTCAACGTCATGGGCCAGCGACTCCACGTAGTATCTATAAGCCTTGTCCAGAGGTACGGTTCCAGCAGATGTATAAGGCCGCATGATATACCCCTCAGATTCGAGGTATGCCATGTCATTGCGGATGGTAGCCGGGCTTACACCCAGCTCATAGTTGCGGAAAATAGCCTCCGAAGCCACAGGCTGTGCCGTAGCTATGTACTCCCCAACGATTATCCGCAGTAGAGCCTCTCTCCGTTTCGTCAGGCTCTTAGCCATTTTTAGCACTCTCCACCTTAGACTGCTAACTCTAAATATTACCACCGCACTAGCCGCAAGTCAAAAGGTATTTGAATCTACACTATATCCCCTCAGGAAAAATGACAGGGGCGGCTCGTTGAGCCGCCCCTGTACTTACATACTCCCAACACATTGTGCTACTTGCCGGAATAGGTAACTTCCAGCTCCACGTCGGTCCATTCTATGAACTCAGCAACATTGTTACCATTGGTGTGGAGCATAAACAAAGCTTCCACCTGGAACCTGGTGGCCGCTGCTTTCGCCAGTTGAGCTATCTCCGGAGTCACGTCGATGATAGTCGGCGGTTGCATCTGTATGACACCACCACGCTCCAATTTCGTGCCCGTGAACTGGAACTTGGGCAATTTATCACCATACTTCACCGCCCAGAAACGCAATCCTTTTAGCCCCGTTGTCTGTGAAAACGGGTCACCTGCCACACTTTTGAGGGTGAACTTCAGTTTGGCATCCGAGACGTTGGCTCCCTGCAGACTCCAGATGTCATAGCTCCAGAAAGCACAATAGCCCACATTCTTATCATCGTCGCCAGCCAGGTACCTGGAATTATCCTTGTCACCATCAGAATCCACAGTGCCCGATTCCTCTTTCACAATACGAAGCGTAACTGTCTTGGTAGCAGCGGACACAGGAATCATAAGATTGCCCCTGGTTTCGCCGCCTTTGCCATCGCTCACAACCACAGTGACATTGAAATTGCCGCCTTTATTAGGTGCAATCCAGGTGACTCTGTTGCCCACCCCACTTATGCTCCCTTCGCTGGCTGTCCAGCTATACCTCACCACATCCCCATCAGGGTCAGTGGCTACACAGGTAACCGTGGTACTGGCGCCAAGCAGTAAAGACGCTGGATTAGCTACCAGGCTGGAAATAATGGGAGATTGGTTAGCACCCACGGTCATAGTCAGACTGGATTGCGCCGAACCGCCCTTCCCATCACTTATAGTAACAGTTACCGTGTACGTTCCATAAGCAGGTGGTGCCTTCCAGATAACAATAGGGCCATAACCGCTGAATTCGCCCCCGGTTGCCGCCCACTTGAAGTCCAATTGGTCACCGTCCGCGTCGGCAGCAATGCACTGTATCTCGGTATTCCCAGATGGATAAAGTTGCATTTGCGCTGCTTGCAGGCTCGATATCACGGGCGGCTGATTGCCACCGGGTACAGGAGTCGAAGGTGGCGGCGGAGCCGCCTTAGGCCCGCATGCACCGAGCAGCAGAGCCAACACCGCCAACCCTATAAGTAAACCACTACCAAATCTTAGAATACGCATTTGAATTACCCTCCTATTTGAGTCTATAGCCCTGCCAAGACTGCCGGGGAAAGTATAATATTTCCAAGTTTCAAACGCAATAAGGACTGCTGAGTCTGAGTCTGTACACCAACGGCTGGCTGTTGGGTAAATTCCCTGCTACTTAGTGCTGGCAGCAATATCATACTTCACAGCCTTCCAGGCATCAGGCCCCTGAAACAGGACAGTGAAATCCCAGACCTGCCCAGGCGCCAGATTCTGCATTATGGCTGACGCCGTAGCCAGAAACCTGCCATCTTTGTCGTAGTAGTTAACCGCTATCTGGGCATAGTTGATAGAGGCAGCCCCCACATTCTGCGCCCTGCCGGTAACCGTGGCTGTGCTTTGCGGCATCCCCCCAGCAAATCCGTGGGTCGTCAGGCGATGGCTCAGTATCTTCAGTTCTCCTGTCGCCTGCGGCTTGGCGCAACCACAAATCACCACAATCAAAACCAAGAATAAAGCTACCACAATAACCCTGAATGACGCTCTTCTCACACTTGGCCTCCTGCTGTTTTAACCACAGTTACTTTTAGCGCCCCCGCCCACAGCAAGCTTCCTCAGGCTTGACCACAACGGTAACAGTTACAGTTCCCTGAGTACTGCGGCCTGCGGAATCCTGGACAACCACCATAATATGGTAATCGCCATAGCTACTGGGCGCCTCCCACCTGACTTTGGCTCCCTCCCCCACCAAAATCCCACCGCTGCTAGACCATTTGTAACTTAATTCGCCGCCGCTGGGGTCCACGGCAGTACACATAATATTCGTGTAACTCACCGGATAGATATTGGGATGCTCTGCCACAAGGCTAGAGATGACCGGCCCCTGGTCACCCTGCACACCAGCTGTGGGCAGGCAGGCAATACCAAACACCAGCAACATACTCAGAGCTGCCAATATCACAGATAACTTTACTTCACAAAAGTGTGATTTCACGCTAGCTTCCTCCTCGGAATCAACAAATCAGAAGTATAATATGTCCTCGGCGCTTTTGGCAATTTTGTTGACCTGAACCTGGTCAGGTGGTATTATGCTACGGATACTTCGGAGTATCAGGAATTGAGTTACAAATCCCGCCAAGATATGGAAGTCTCTCGCATCATCGAGCAAGAGGCCAAGCACCAGAAAGAAACCATCAACCTCATTGCCGCTGAGAACTACGCCAGCAAAGCGGTACTCCGAGCACAGGGCTCTATCCTGACCAATAAGTATGCCGAAGGCTACCCCGGCCGCCGTTACTATGCCGGTTGCCCAAACATCGATGCCGTCGAAACCCTGGCCATCGAAAGGGCAAAGAAGCTGTTCAAGGCCGAGCACGCCAACGTTCAGCCCCATAGCGGCAGCCAAGCCAACATGGCGGTCTACTTTGCCCTGTTGGAGCCAGGCGATACAGTAATGGGGATGACCCTGAGCCACGGCGGGCATCTAACCCATGGCGCCCCGGCAAACTTCTCAGGGAAATGGTACAGGTTCGTTTCCTACGGAGTTGACCGTGAAACAGAGAGTTTGGACTATGACGAAATAGAAAAACTGGCCAGGAAACACAAGCCGAAGATGATTATCGCCGGCGCCAGCGCTTACCCCAGGGTTGTGGACTTCAAACGCTTCCGCCAAATCGCCGATGCTGTCGGCGCCATGCTCATTGCCGACATGGCACACCTGGCCGGGCTGGTGGCTACTAATCTCCATCCCTCACCTGTCCCCCATGCCCACGTTGTCACTTCTTCGACCCACAAGACCCTGCGCGGCCCACGGAGCGGATTCATCCTCTGCGGCAACGAGCTAGCAGGCCAAATCGATGCCGCTGTGTTCCCCACAATGCAGGGGGGGCCTCTGATGCACGCTATAGCGGCCAAGGCGGTCGCCTTCTTCGAGGCTCTCCAGCCAGAGTTCGCCAAGTACCAGAAAACAGTTCTTGAGAACGCATCGGTGCTAGCCGACGAGCTTCAAAAAGATGGCTTGCGCCTGGTCTCTGGCGGTACCGACAACCACATTGTCCTAATTGACCTGACCCCCAAAGGAATAACCGGAAGGGAAGCCCAGGAAGCCCTGGAAGCCGCCGGAATACTGGTAAACAGGAATGCCATACCCTTCGACACCCGTCCCCCACAAACTGCCAGCGGCATCCGCCTGGGCACGCCCGCAGTAACCACTAGGGGCTTAGGCAAAGAAGAGATAAGACAAGTAGCCTCCTTGATCAAAAAGGTGCTGTCACACCTGGGCGACAAAAAAGTCCAGGCAGAAGTTAAAAGGGAAGTAACCAATCTATGCAGCCGCTTCCCCATCCCCGGAATCGACTAGCCGCTAAAACAACCCCGTAAGCATGACACTGCGAACCAGTCTCTTTTTATCCCATGATGCCTCACAACAAAAAATGAGATAGAATTAGCGCCGGTTGCCTCAAGCAAATGCGGAGACAACTTACCCAGATGAAAATGCAGTTCGCCATCAAAACCACTGAGCTGACTAAGAAATACAACGGATTGGTTGCTGTCGACCACCTGAACCTTGACATCGGCTACGGCGAGGTGTTCGGTTTACTCGGCCCCAACGGAGCTGGCAAGACCACGGCCTTATCCATGCTCTGTACCATAGTCAATCCCACGTCAGGCACCGCCTCGGTAAACGGTTTTGACATACTGAAACAACCAGCCGCGGTCAGAAAAAGCATCGGAATCGTCTTCCAGGACCCCAGCATAGACGGTCGCCTCACCGGCAGGGAGAACCTCCAGCTTCATGCCTGCCTCTATGATATGCCTTCAGCCCTGACCAGAAAACGTGTTGCAGAAGTTCTTGAATTAGTGGGGCTGGAAGATAGGGCCGACGACCGCATGAAATTTTACTCCGGCGGTATGCGGAGACGCCTGGAACTGGCCAGAGGTCTGCTCCACAGCCCCAAGGTGCTTTTTCTAGACGAGCCTACACTGGGCCTCGACCCCCAGACCAGAGAACACATGTGGGCATATATCGAGAACCTGGCAAGAGAAGCACAGATAACAATCGTGCTCACCACCCACTACATGGAGGAGGCTGAACGCCTTTGCACCCGCATAGCCATCATTGATTACGGCAAGATCAAGGTCATTGACACGCCGGCAAATCTCAAAAGTACCCTCAAAGGCGATGTAATATCCATTAGCTCTACTCAACCGGAGAAGCTGGCAGACAAGTTGACCGCATTGAAAATCGCACCCCGGATAGAGTCCAGCGAAGGCAATCTCAGACTCACCGTCCCCGATGCCGAAAAGCTCGTTCCGCGGCTAATCAAAATAGCTACTGAAATCGGTGTTCAAGTGAACTCAGTATCGGTACACCGCCCCACCCTGAACGATGTTTTTCTGCATTACACCGGCAGGGAAATAAGAGCAGAAGAGCCTGAGTCATCTTTGAAAATGCACATGAGGCTGATGTCCCGCAAATGAGCGAGCTTAAGAAGATATACGGCCTGTGGTACCTGGAAATCCTAAGGTATTGGCGAGAGAAATCGAGGATTATCTCTGCCCTGATAATGCCCCTGCTCTGGCTTTTAGTCTTCGGCGGGGGTATGCGCGGTATGCAGATAGGCAACGTTGAGAACTACCAGACTTTCATGTTCCCTGGTATAGTGGGCATGACCCTGCTGTTTTCCTCAGTGTGGTCAGGCGTCTCAGTCATCTGGGACAGAGAATTCGGCTTCCTCAAGGAGATACTGGTAGCACCGGTTTCACGCACATCAATCGTCATAGGCAAGGCGCTGGGAAGCGGCACCAGTGCACTGGTTCAAGGTGCCATACTGCTGCCGCTCTCCTTCCTGGTAGGAGTCCACCTATCACCCATTTCTGCAATAATGCTCATCCCAATCATGCTCCTCATAGCCATTGGTTTAGTCTGCATCGGATTGCTCATCGCCTCGGTCATCACCAGCATGGAAGGTTTTAATTTCATCATGAGTTTAGTGATCATGCCGCTGTTCTTCACCAGCGGCGCCCTCTTCCCACTAACCTCCGCCCCCGGTTGGCTCAAAACCTTTAGTTATGTCAACCCCATGACCTACGGCGTGGATGCACTGCGCTGGGCAACCTTCGGCGAAACCCTGATGCTACCAGTACAGTTCGAAATCCTGATACTGTTAGCCTTCGCAGCCGGCATGGTCGCCGCCTGCTCCTATGCCTTCAACATAAGAAAATAGCCCAACCCTTTGCCAAGTCGCAGAAGCCACCCCCACGCTAGCCAGTTCCGGCAAACTTTTTACACAGATTTTACAGACAGACAAAATCGGGACAACAGTCGCCTCCTATACTGAACATAAGGCTCCGAAGTTGGAATCAGGCTTTTCGAACTTCAAGCCAAAAAGGAGGTACAACATGAAGAGAATGTTCAGCATGCTACTAGCCACGATGCTCATGGCAGCCAGTCTCGGCTTCGCCCCAGCGGTGTTAGCTGACAATGCCAGCGCTGAAGCCGATGTCAATGTTGCAGGCATCGGCAAACTCAGTGCACAAGGGGATGGAATAGCCGTATTGTCAGGAAAAGGCATTATAGACCTTAGCGGCAATGGCATACTATGGGTCAAGGACTTCAACGGCGATGCCAAGATCGAGGTGACCGGCTATGGCTCCACAAAGCAGTTTGCCGATGGATGGGTCCAGTACTCAGGTGTACACGGCAACGCCCATATCAAAGGCAGCAATGTGCGCGTTGTAATTGCTGGCGTGAATGTTGACCTGCAAGCCAAGGGACGCGGCAAAGCCCTGCTCTGGGGTCATGGAACCTACACCATAAACGGCAAGCCGGGCCTGTGGGAAAACAACTACTTCGGTAAGTTTCTAACCGTTGGCCCGTAGAACAATACTACTAACAACCGAATGGAGGTAACCAAATGCGCAAAATATTCAAGTTCACTATCGCACCATTACTAGCCACCATCCTGATAATCAGTACCACTGGGATAGCACTCGCCCAGCCACAAGACCAGTGGCCTGAGAAGCGGGCAGCTTTGTTAACAAGAGTCGCTGACATATTAAACATAGACCAGCAAAAGCTAGAAGGCGCCTTCAAACAGGCCCTACAGGAACAACTTGAAGAAGCTTTCAACCAAAGGCTCAACGAGCTGATAACCGCTGGCACTGTCACCCAGCAACAGGCAGACCAGCTCAAGGCATGGCTGAAATCCAAGCCTGACATCCCTGCCGTTGGCCCAAGACAAATCAAAAGGCTCATCGAGGAGGGAAAGATAACTCAAGAACAAGCAGACGCACTAAAAGCTTGGCAGGAATCGAGGCCAGACATCCCCAAAATACAGCCTCCCAAAGGCAAAAGGCTGGTCGAAGAGGGCATATTGACCCAGGAACAAGTTGACGCCTACAAATCATGGTTTGAGTCCAGGCCCGACCTGCCAAAGGTTGGTCCCAGGAACATGAAGAGGTTACTGGAAGAGGGCATGATAACTCAGGAACAGGCCAGCCAGTTCCAGTCATGGTTGAAGTCAAGGCCTGAGGACGCACCTGGAACCCTACTTAAAGTCCGCCAGTTCCAAGCACAGAAAGCCAAGGAAAACCGCGATGCCCTGATGACTCGCGTAGCTAGCATTCTAGGAATCGATAAACAGAAGCTAATAGATGCCTTCGAACAGGCACAAGGCGAAATGAGAGGACAAGCCCTCGATGCCAAGCTGCAAGAGTTGGTAAGGCAAGGCGTGCTCACCCAGCAACAGGCAAACGCCTACAAAGCCTGGATACAGTCACGGCCCGACGTTCCCAGGCTACCGCTACTGCCGTAGTCTCTTAGGATTGCAGACAACTAAAGTGGCAAGCTGGACATGCTTGGCTTGCCACTTTCACATAGAAAGCATATAGCGAGGCTTTGAGTTATAATGAATCAAACGTCCGGAACACATGGGCGCAACATGACAACTATCTTGGTAGTCGATGACGAGCCCAATATCTTAGAACTGGCCAGGCTCTATCTGGAAAAAGAAGGGTACCGCGTAGATGGCGTAGGTTGCGGAAAAGATGCCCTTGCCAGGCTAAACACATCCAAGCCATCACTCATTGTCCTCGACTTGATGTTACCCGACATCGATGGCTTCGACGTCTGCCGCGAGATACGAAGGAAAAGCGATGTGCCCATTCTCATGCTCACCGCCCGCAGAGAGGATGTGGATAAGATTGTTGGGCTGGAGTTGGGCGCTGACGACTACCTCACCAAGCCCTTCAACCCGCGAGAGCTCGTAGCCAGAGTCAAAGCTATACTGCGCCGCTATCAGCCTGGACACAAGCCCGGAAATGTCTTAGAGATAGGCAACCTGCACATAGATCCAGCGCGCCGAGAGGTAACCGTAGAGGGCAAACCTGTAAAACTGCGCACCAAGGAATTCGACCTGCTGAAAGCGCTGGCACAGAACTTCGGTATCGTCCTCACCAGAGAACAACTCCTGGAGATTGTCTGGGAAACCGACTATTACGGCGAGACACGAACTGTAGATATCCATATCAACCATCTCCGCGACAAGCTGGAAGGCAGCAACGTTTCCATCGAAACCCTGCGGGGCGTGGGCTACAAACTGACACCCCACACAATAACAGAATAGATGCTCTAAATTTGAAAGAGGACATAATGAGTCTGCGCACACGGCTAATCCTCTCTTACGCTCTAATAATAGTACTCTGCCTCAGCATAGCGGCTGCTTCCCTGCTGGTACTGTTTCAGAACTATCGAGACAAGCTGGCTATGGCACGACTGACAGATATGGCATTGCCCATCTCTGTCCAGGTGAGAGCTCTAGCTCGGGGCCAGGTCTCTCTCAACGAAATTTGGGAGCGCGTACAGGAGCAATCTGATGCCACTGGCACCGCCATCTTCGTGCTCGATAGAGAAGGCGACGTAGTCAAGCAGGCATCTCCCAAAGGCAAATATTGGGAGGCGCCGAAATTAACTTCAAAGGTGCTTGCCCAAAGCAAGCAACGACCTGCCCGTGGCACCTACATCACCTCCAAAGGTGAGACTTTCATCTATGCCGCCTTCTCTCTTACTGGCCTTTTCAAACCGCTGAACCCCAACTCCCCCGAAACACTGGTCCTGGCTATGCCCCGCCAGAATGCCCTGGGTTTCTTACTGGCCTATGCCAGGCCTTTTCTCTGGGCCGGCCTCATCGCCTTAGTAGTATCCGTGGTCATAGCTTTTGTATTGGCGCGTTCCGTCTATGTGCCCGTTCGCCGCATTTCCGAAGCTGCCGACCGCATTGCACAGGGCAATTATGACCAAGAGGTACCCATAAAAGGTGATAAAGAAGTCAAGGGCTTGGCTTTGAGCTTCAATCAAATGGCTAGGCAGGTTAAACAATCTCAGCAAACGCTACGCGACTTCGTGGCCAATGTCTCCCACGAGCTACGAAGCCCGCTTACTTCTATCAAGGGATTCGCCCAGGCCATAACCGACGGCACAACCAAAGACAAGCAATCACAGATTAAGGCGGCCAGTATCATTGAGGACGAATCAAAGCGCATGATGCGCCTGGTTGATGACCTGCTGGAGCTTTCCAAGCTTGAATCCGGACAAATAACAATGGCCAGGGAAACCGTCGATATAAAGGAACTACTGGAGCACTGTCGCGATATCTTCGCCATGCGCTCTGAGGAGAAAGGGGTAAAACTAACATTGGAAATGCAACCGCTCTCCGCAGCAAGCGGAGATATCGACCGTCTTGAGCAGGTATTCAATAATCTCATAGACAACGCCCTGAAACACACGCCAAGGGGCGGCAAGGTGAGCATTACAGCCCATCAACCCGCAACCAGCCTTACCGAGGTGACGGTTTCTGATACCGGCCCGGGCATACCGCCTGAGGAATTAAGGCACGTCTTCGAGCGCTTCTACCGGGTTAACAACTCAGGCACCAAGACCGGCACCGGCCTGGGGTTGGCCATCGCCAAGGAGATAGCCAAGGCACACGGCGGCAACATAGCTGTATTCAGCAAACTAAACGATGGGACCAGGTTTGTGGTCACCCTACCCGCAAGCCCGACTGTTCCCCCACCCTCACGCAACTAGGACACGAAGAACACAAAACACATCGACCGCACAGTGGATTCCTCGCCTTGCATACCTTCCTGCCATGTTCTATCAGCAGAATATGGAACTCATAGACCTGCTCAACAGGCACCAGCTTCTCCAGCAATCTATGCGCTTGCTCAGCATTTACCTTGGAATTGAGCAATCCAAGTCTCCTGGCCACCCGGAAGACATGGGTATCAACAGGCAAAGCCGGCATACCTAGACCAAAGAGCAGAACACAACTGGCAGTCTTCATCCCCACCCCTGGCAAAGCCATCAGCCAGTCCCTGGCTTCATCCAGCGAAATCTGCCCCAAAAAATCCAGGTCAAACCCACACCCCCTCCGCCGTATTTCCCCCAATGCCTGCTTGATGTACTTCGCCTTAACCTCTCCCAAACCTCCACTCCTGATAGCACTTTCTATCCGCCGCATGCTGGCCCCAGCTACCTTATCCCAACTGCCGAGAGCGTCCCGCAGTGAATCAAAAGCCCGCCCTGAGTTGGTATCCGAGGTATTCTGGGATAAAATCGTCTGGACTAGCACTGATATCGGCTCCCCCCGTCGCCGCCACTCACATCTCCCATATTCCTTGACCAGGAGCCTGTGAATCCGCTCAATGCTCTTTTTCCTGTTCATATCCAGGACACTTCAACCGCATTTGGTGCTATAATTATCGCACATTATCAGACGGCGGGAGTGAATTATGGACGAGCTTAAAGTTTTCACCGGCAACGCCCACCCATCCCTGGCAAAATCCATCTGCGAATATCTGGGGATACCTTTGGGCAAGGCAGAGGTCTTCGAGTTCACCAACGAGAATATCTTCGTTCGCATCTTAGAAAACGTCCGCGAGCGCGATGTCTTCGTCATCCAACCGCTTTCCACGCCGGTAAACAAGAACCTGGTAGAGCTGCTCATCATGATAGATGCCTTTAAGCGTGCTTCAGCCGGCAGAATCACTGCCGTCATCCCCTACTACGGCTATAGCCGCACCGACAAGAAAGACCAGCCTCGTGTCCCCATCACCGCCCGATTGATCGCTGACCTGCTCACCACCGCCGGCGCTAACCGCCTCCTGACTATTGACCTGCATGCTGCCCAAATACAGGGCTTCTTCAATATTCCAGTTGACGAACTGACAGCGCTGTTTATCCTCAGCGATTACTGGAAAAAGAAAAAGCTCAATGACCTGGTGGTCGTAGCCACAGACATTGGAATCTCCAAGCGCGCCCGAGATGTGGCAGAGAAGCTGAATGCACCATTGGCCATTATGGAAAAAAGGCGCGTAGGAAATGTGGACGCCACCGAGACACTCAACGTTATTGGCGATGTAGAAGGTATGCGTGCACTCACTGTTGACGACGAAATCGATACCGCCGGCTCTCTCATCAACACGGTGAACACACTCCTGGAACGTGGCGCCACAGAAGTCTATGCCTGCTGCACACATCCCATTTTCTCCGGCCCAGCAATCCAACGGATTTCTAAGTCCCCGGTGAAGGAAGTGGTCGTCGCTGATACCGTCCCCGTCCCCGAAAATAAGAAGCTGGATAAAATCACTGTGTTGCCCACAGCACCCCTGCTGGGTGAAGCTATACACCGCATCCACACCGGCCTCTCCGTAGGCGCTATGTTCGAATAGGAAAATCCATGCTCAAATGGCTTGCCAGTCTCACTGACTCCAACGAAAAAGAAATAAAGCGCCTCCAGCCCACCATCAACCAGATAAACTCGCTGGAACCTGACTTTCAGAAACTGAGCGACGCTGAGCTAAGAGCTAAGACCGTCGAGTTCAAATCACGACTCAAAGATGGCGAGACGCTGGACGACCTTCTGCCAGAAGCCTTCGCTGCCACTAGAGAAGCCGCCAGCAGAACCATCGGGCAACGCCACTACGATGTCCAGCTTATGGGCGGCATCGTTCTGCACCAGGGCAAAATCGCCGAGATGAAGACCGGCGAAGGCAAGACGCTGGTAGCCACACTGCCTCTCTATCTCAAAGCACTTACCGGCCAGGGTTGCCACCTGGTCACTGTCAACGATTACCTGGCCAGGCGAGATGCCTACTGGATGGGCCCCATATACCATGCCCTGGGACTTACCGTCGCCAGCATTTATCCACCCCAGAGCCCAACTGAGCAACTTCCCGCCCGCCTCTATGACCCGTCATATACCGATGAAAAAGACACCAGATGGACGCACTTCAAGCCCATCACCCGCCAGGACGCCTACAAGGCAGACATCACCTATGGCACCAACAACGAGTTCGGCTTCGACTACTTGAGAGACAATATGGCAATAGACCTGTCCCAACAGGTGCAACGCCCCCTCAACTATGCCATAGTGGACGAGGTAGACAACATCCTCATCGACGAAGCCCGCACCCCCCTGATAATCAGCGGCACTGCCGAAGAAGCCACCAAGAAATATGAGGTCTTCGCCCGTCTGGTTCCGCTACTCAAACAGAATGAGGACTACACCATCGAGGAGAGGGAACGCACCGTCTATCTCACCGACTCTGGCATAACAAAAATGGAGAGCTGGTTACGCAAAGAAGGCCTGCTCAAGGCTCCCAGCCTCTATGACCCGGCCAACTACAGCTTGAACCAGTATATGGAAAACGCCCTCAAGGCGCAGGTGCTGTTCAAGAGGGACCGCGACTATGTGGTCAAAGACAGCCAGGTCATCATCGTCGACGAGTTCACGGGCAGGCTCATGTTCGGCAGAAGATATTCCGAGGGGCTGCACCAGGCCATTGAAGCCAAGGAAAGGGTCAAGATTCAGAGAGAAAGCGTGACCTTAGCTACCATCACCTTCCAGAATTACTTCCGACTCTATGAAAAACTGGCTGGAATGACCGGCACCGCCACCACCGAAGCGGAGGAGTTCTACAAGATATATAAACTGGACGTGGTAACTATACCTACCCATAAACCCATGATACGCATTGACCACCCAGACCAGATTTACAAAGACGAAGACGCCAAGTTCAAAGCCGCAGCCCGAGAAATCGAGGAGTTTCATAAGCAGGGACGTCCGGTGCTCATAGGCACGGTCTCAATTGAGATATCGGAGCAACTCAGCGAATTGCTTAAGAGAAGAGGCATACCACACCAGGTGCTCAACGCCAAGAACCACGAAAAAGAGGCTGCCATTATTGCCCAGGCGGGACGCCTTGGTGCAGTCACCGTAGCCACCAACATGGCTGGCCGCGGCGTAGACATCATTCTGGGCGGAATCCAGGATAGCCGCGACCCTCAGGACTGGCAGCAGGAGCATGATAGAGTCGTCCAGCTAGGCGGATTGCATGTCGTCGGCACTGAGCGTCACGAAGCCAGGCGCATTGATAACCAGCTCCGCGGCCGCTCAGGAAGACAGGGCGACCCCGGAAGCTCGCGCTTTTACGTATCGCTTGAGGATGACGTCGCCCGCCGCTTCGGAGGCGACCGCATCAAGGGCATCATGTCCTGGGCTGGCTTTGATGAGAACACACCCATCGAGCACCCCATGGTCAGCAAGGCCATAGAAAACGCCCAGATGAAAGTTGAAGGCTTCCACTTCGATATTCGCAAGCATCTCGTAGAATACGATGACATCGTCAACAAGCACCGCGAGGTCATCTACGCCGAGAGAAGAAAGGTGCTGGAGGGTGCCGACCTCAGGGCAAATATCCTTTCCATGGCCCAAGACGAGATCGGAACCCTGGTCTCGGCCCACTGTAACAACGAGCTCCTGGAGCCGGACTATGAAGGACTTTTAGCGGAGCTAACAGACATCTTCCCCTTGCCCACACAAATCAACGCCGCTGCACTATCTAAAACGGGAACTGGAGAAATTACTGAGAAGCTGACTGACCACGCCGAGCGGCTATATGAGCAAAAAGAGCAGGAGTTAGGACCACAGAACATGCGGCTTGCTGAAAGGGTGGTCATGTTGCGCACCATTGACAGCCTGTGGAAAGACCACCTTACCGCCATGGACCACCTTCGCCAGAGGGTTGGACTCCACGCTGTAAGTCAGGTCAATCCGCTGGTCATGTACAAAAAGGAAGGCCATGCCCTGTTCCAGAGCCTGCTCGACAGCATCCAGCACGATGTAGCACGCATCATCTACAAGGTCAACGTCACTGTGCAAGAACCCCAGCAACAGAGATTACCTCAGAAAATGGCAGTCCCCGCCGGCAAAAAAGTCGGCCGCAACGAGCCCTGTCCCTGCGGCTCAGGCAAGAAGTACAAACACTGCTGCGGCAGATAACCGGACTGCAACCACGATTGACCCCGAGGCTTAGTAAGCAGTAGCGCTGCTCAAGAGGCAGGCGAAGCCTGCAGTTGGGCAGGCAGCGATTCTTTGAGTAAGGCTTCGAACTCGAACTCTTCGATAGTCTCTTTAGCCATGAGGCGGTCGGCTATGAGCTTCAGCCTTTCCTTATTATCGGTAAGTATCTTCTTAGCCGTAGTGTAGGCTTTTTGAATCAGCGCATCAACCTCTTTGTCTATTAGCATGGCAACCTTTTCGCCGTAGTTCCGCTGCTCATGTATTTCCCGTCCCAGGAACACCAGCTCCTCGCGCTTGCCGAAGGTGCGCGGGCCCAGCTTGCTGCTCATACCGTATTCAGTTACCATCTTCCGCGCCAGGCTCGTAGCCTGCTCCAGGTCGTTCTGGGCTCCCGTGGTAACTTCGCCAAAGGTGATTTCCTCGGCAGCTCGACCGGCCAGACTCACTACCAGCCTGTCCTCAAATTGGGAAACCGTCCAGAGGTGACGGTCTTCGGTGGGCAAGAAACGCGTCCAGCCACCCATCATGCCACGAGCCACGATAGATATCTTGTGCACAGGGTCGGCATTGGGCAACATCTTAGCAGCCAGCGCATGCCCTGTCTCGTGATGCGCGATAATTTCCTTTTCCTTCTGGCTGATAACGCGTCCTTTCTTCTCTGGGCCAGCGATTACGCGGTCGATGGATTCCTCCAGTTCCTTCATGTGAATTTCTTTATGGTTATGCCTGGCAGCTAGGATAGCTCCCTCGTTGATTAAATTAGCCAGGTCAGCGCCGCTGAAGCCCGCAGTCTCCTTGGCCAGGGTCTGGAAATCAATATCTTTTGCCAACGGCTTGCCCTTGGCATGTACCTCCAGGATAGCCTTGCGACCATTGATGTCCGGCTGGTCAATCACCACATGGCGGTCGAATCGACCAGGTCTGAGCAACGCCGGGTCAAGTATATCTGGGCGGTTGGTAGCCGCCAGGACTATAACGCTGACGCTGCTATCAAAGCCATCCATCTCCACCAGTATCTGGTTCAAGGTCTGTTCGCGCTCATCATGACCGCCACCCAAACCAGCGCCGCGGTGCCTGCCCACGGCATCTATTTCGTCCACAAACACGATGCACGGCGAATTTCGCTTAGCCTGGTCAAACAGGTCTCGCACACGCGAGGCGCCCACGCCGACAAACATCTCCACAAATTCGCTGCCGCTGATAGAGTAGAAGGGTACGCCAGCCTGTCCGGCCACAGCCTTAGCTATTAATGTCTTGCCACAGCCCGGCGGGCCTACCAGCAGTACGCCGCGTGGGATGCGTGCACCTAGTGCCAGGAATTTCTGTGGCGATTTCAGAAACTCCACTATCTCCTGCAGCTCTGCCTTAGCCTCGTCTACGCCGGCTACATCATCAAAGGTAACGGTAGGCTTGTTTCCACCGGCGAGGCGAGCACGACTTCGGGCAAAGTTAAAAGCCTGCGTGTTAGCACCTCGCGCCGAACGGAAGAGAAAGAAAAGCAAAGCGCCAAACAGAATCAACGGCAAAAAGCTAATCATTACGCTGCCCCAATCAAAACCACCCGTCTTCACCAGAAACTTCACGCCTCCCTCACCTAGCGCTATGCCAGACTCCTTGAGCGTGTCCATCAGTTCCTTGGTGCTGCCCACAAATGAGGACTTCGCTACCTTCTCGCCGTTCTTCAAGCCGGTGAGCGCAGTGCCATTCTGCTCGATGGTATCTATTTCGCCATCCCTTGCCTTGTTAACAAAGGTATAATAATCAACTTCCTTGGGAGCCTTGTTAACAGGAAAGAAGCTGAAGGCGAGGGCAATTATGGCTACTAAAATCAGCAGGTAAAACAGGCTACCCTGCCACCATTTTGTCTTCATCTTATGGCTTTTCCCTCACTAACTTTACACGTGTATTATATCAGAAGTATACCTACATAGAAAACGAACAGGCAACGGCCTGAGAGACAGGTCATGCCGCCCTGTAGCTCTGCTGCAGCAGTTGGGCATCTTCTTCGAGATTGGGGCTTTCGCAGATTACCGTTCCCTTCACTTTGTGATCCTTCAGTGCCCTGACGAAGTCGAGGTAATTGAAATCTGAATCCTGCAGGTTCAGGTGGCGGCTTTCTCCGTGTGCAGCATAAGCAATGCCAGACACATGGATATGTATGTTATCAAGAGCCTGTCGGCCCAATTTTCTTTCCACCTGCCTCAAGATATGGGTAAACTCATCATAAGAGTTGTACTTGCCGGTGCGGGCATGCCAGTGAGCAAAGTCTATACAAGGGGCAATCCCCTCCACTTCTGCACTCAGGTCAAGCACTTCATCCAACGTGCCAAATTGGGTAACCTTGCCGGTCACCTCCAGCCTTATCCACATCTTGTTGCCTTCAGCTCTCAATTGGTTCGCAATCTGCTGGAGTCTGGCCTTGACTTGGTCATAGGCCTGAGCTGGTGGCTGTCCCATGTAGTAGGCGGGGTGGAAAACAATGCTATGAGCACCGCAGAGGGCAGCAACACGTGCTGTTTGAAGCACCCTATCTATGCTGGCTTTCAATTTTTCGGGGTTACTGGCGTTCAAGTTAATAGCATAGGGCCCATGAGCGCTGAGAGCAATATTTTTCTTGACAGCCAACTCCGCCACCTCCAGTGCCGTTTCTCGTCCCATCTTAACCCCCTGCACAAATTCCAACTCCATGCACCCCAGACCCAGTTGCGCTATACGCTCTATACCAGCTATTGTGGAACGTTCTCTGGCGCTGTTTGGTACGCCGCCGGTGCCGAATAACAGTCTATCCATCAGGTTGTGCCATTATACTCTCAAGTGAAGCGGAGAGCGAGCCAGATTGACACGGGAAGTATAGGCAAGGCTGTGTTATAATAAGTTTAGCTTCGAAATGCTTGGGGCAAGGAGGTATAAGTTCTGCAAGCCATAGAAGTAGCCCGGCGTGCGGTAGATGTTGCTTCAGATAAACAGGCGGAAGACGTCGTGATGCTGGATGTGCGGGAGCTTTGCTCGTTTGCCGACTACTTCGTTATCTGCAGCGGAACTAGCTCTCGCCAGATAGATGCCATCTGGCGAGAAATCGATGAGATACTGAAGAAAGAGGGGGTTGCCCGTGGCCGCAGCGAAGGCGATTCCGACTCAGGATGGATACTCCTTGACCTCGGTGATGTGATTATTCACATCTTTTCTCCCACCCAGCGTGATTACTACAAATTAGATGAACTCTGGCATAAGGCCAAGCCAGTAATACGCATACAGTAGCCGCTGCCCCTAATACCCACATCCTCAAATCCTAAATCCTAATATCGAAATACTAGACAATATCAAAGCGATTATCTCTCGAAGGCAAGTATAACTACAAAATAGATGATATTGGATCGGTAATAGACCAAAATATCACTGAGGGTAATGAGTCATAAATTCACGCAACATCGACTCGTCTACTTTCCCGATTTCCGCTAGGCTGGAAAGGCTAGGAAACATCCACCTGCTTTGACTCTCTGCCAGGAGCTTGCCATCTAAAGAGTGGACAGTGGCGCGCAAGACAGCATTCCTGTCGTCATGACTGATAATCTGTCCCTCCACAACGATTTCGGTATTAACCTCTGCTGGACTCAAGTAGCGAACTGTCATCTCCAATGTGACTCCAAACCGTCCCAGACGAGAGATGATTGTCCACTCACACACCTCGTCCAT
>Ga0194112_10001968_pt1 | contig 29810 bp, 21 predicted proteins | sample TA2MahC400mmetaG_FD_146191 | JGI IMG/M metagenome (GOLD analysis project Ga0194112, IMG submission 146191) | Freshwater microbial communities from Lake Tanganyika, Tanzania - TA2015016 Mahale Deep Cast 400m | ecosystem: Environmental > Aquatic > Freshwater > Lake | place: Tanzania: Lake... | reverse complement strand
CCGCGCTTTCACCCGAGATGGTGAAGGAATGGGAGGCGCAGTTCGCCGCCCTCAAGGCCGACTTGGCCAACAAGGGCCACTTCGCACGCGTCGACCCCGAAACCTGCCGCCCCGAGGCCCTCATCGCCGAGAGCGACCGCGACCCCGCCGACATCGTCCTCCGCCGCACCGCGGCCCTCCTCGCCCACCTCCAGATTGGTGGCACAGGCCTCCGGCCTGTGTCGGCCACAGGCGGGACGCCTGTGCCACCGTCCCATTTGGCTGCCTTGGGGCAGCAGCTTGCCGAGCTTCAAGCCGCAAACGCCAAGATTGACCCCAAGAACGCCGATGCCCGGTATGCCCTCTACGCCCAGGCCTGCCGCATCCGCCGCCAGGCCGCCTTCGCAAACCCGCTCCTGGCCTTCGACAAGCTCCTCTTCATCAAGCACCACCGCTCGCTCTACAGCCACATGTGCGACCAGTACTACGGCATCACCGCCAAGCCCGGCGGCGGCCTCTACGTCCTCCACAACCCCTTCGGCCCAAAGCCCACGGTGCAGGATGTCCTCGCCAACTCCGTCGTCGAGCGCGGCCGGCTCAAGGGCCAAAAGCTCCTCGGCGGGCCGGCCCGGTCCGCCGACGACCCCTACGATGGCGGCGGGGGACGCGGCGGCGCGGACGCCCAGGGCGGCTCGTTCCTCTCGCCCGACCTCTCCTTCGACGCCCGCCAGATCGCCTTCGCCTTCGTCGAGTGCAAAGGCCGCCGAAACCACGACCACCACACCGACGCCGCGCGCGGCCACTGGGACCCAGGCTGGTCCTGGCACGTCTTCAAGGTGAATGTGGACGGGACAGGGCTGGAGCAGCTCACCGACGGCACGTTCAACGACTTCGACCCCTGCTGGCTGCCCAACGGGCGCCTGGCCTTCATCAGCGAGCGCCGCGGCGGCTACCTGCGCTGCGGCCGCGTCTGCCCCACCTACACCCTCTACGACATGGCCGCCGACGGCTCCGACATGCGCTGCCTCAGCCCCCACGAGACCAACGAATGGCACCCCAGCGTGACCCACGACGGCCGCATCATCTACACACGCTGGGACTACGTTGACCGCCACGGCTGCACCGCCCACCTCCCCTGGATAACGACGGTGGACGGGCGCGACAGCCGAGCCGTCCACGGCAACTTCGCCCCGCGGAACTCCCGGCCCGACATGGAGGTGGACATCCGCGCCATCCCCAACTCCCACAAGTTCGTCGCCACCGCCGCGCCCCACCACGGCCAGGCCTACGGCTCCCTCGTGCTCCTCGACCCCCGCACCCCCGACGACGACGCGATGGGTCCCATCCGCCGCATCACCCCAGAGATCGGCTTCCCCGAAAGCCAGGGCGGACAACAGGTCTACGGCACCGCCTGGCCCCTCAGCGAGGACTTCTACCTGTGCGTCTACGACTCCCTGATGCGGGCCAACGCCGCCATGCAGGGCAGCGCCTATCTGCCGGGGAACTACGGCATCTACCTCGTGGACGCCTTCGGGAACAAGGAGCTTATCTACCGCGACCCCGACATCGCGTGCCTGAGCCCCATCCCGCTCGTGCCGCGGCCCAAGCCCCTCGTCGGCTACGAGCTGGCCTCGCAACACCGCCGCACCACCACCGCCCCCCACCTTGCCGCGGGCGCCGACCAGAAACCCGAGGCCACGCTCACCGTCCTCAACGTCTACGACAGCCGCCGCCCCTGGCCCGAGGGCACCAAGATCAAGTCGCTCCGCGTCCTCCAAGTCCTCCCCATGTCAGTCCCCTCCGGCGGACCGCCACACGAGACAGGCGTCCGCCTCCCAGAGGCCGGCGACTCCGTGGTCCCCTGCCGCTACGTCCTCGGCACCGTGCCAGTCGAGGCCGACGGCTCCGCCCACTTCAACGTCCCCGCCAACGTCGAGCTCTTCTTCCAGGCCCTCGACGAGCGCGGCCTCGCCGTCCAGTCCATGCGTTCGGCCACCTATCTCCTCCCCGGCGAGACGCTCTCGTGCCAGGGCTGCCACGAGACTCAGGGCCGCGCGCCCGACGCTTCGCGCGGCGCACCGCTCGCCCTCCGCCGCGAGCCCTCGAAGCTCACGCCCGACGTTGACGGCTCGAACCCCTTCAGCTACCCGCGCCTCGTCCAGCCCGTCCTCGACCGCAACTGCGTGCCCTGCCACACCAAGAACAAGGACAAGGGCGCCCCCAACCTGGGCAAGGAGCCGCTCGCCCGCAACTGGTATGCCTCATACAACACCCTGGTCCGCCACGGCTACACGACCTACAAGGACGCCTACCGCACCACCCCTGGGCAGTTTGGCGCGCGCGGCTCGAAGCTCTTCGCCATGCTCGAAAAGGGCCACCACGACCTCAAGCTCTCCGCCGAAGACCTCCGCCGCCTCACCCTCTGGCTCGACTGCGTCTCCATGTTCTACGGCGTCTTCGAGCGCGAGGGCGGCAAGGTCCAGCTCTCCGGCGGCATCGCCAAGCCGACCCTCGAATAGGCTGCGGCGAGGCGTGCAGGGCCGCACGCGGAATCCCACACCGCGCCCTCCGTACGGCGGAGGGCATCTGCCCCCTCTCCCTCCGGGAGAGGGCCGGGGTGAGGGCTCCGGAAACAGAGCATCCCCAGACTTGCGGCGCCCTCACCCTCCCCTCTCCCAGAGGGAGAGGGAAGAGAGGTACGGCTGTCGGCTGGGGCCACGCGAGGAATGCGGGAGGACGTTGCAGAATCTTAGCTTTTGTGATATATTCATGGCATGAAATGGGAAGCGCTCCTCGCCCTCGTCGGCCACGAGCCGGTCTTCTCGTCGGCCTTTCTCTTGGCCGGAGAAGTGTCGGCTGCGCAGGTGCGCCTTCAGCTCTCGCGCTGGGTGAAGGCGGGCCGGCTCATCCAGTTGCGTCGCGGCCTGTACACCCTGGCGCCCGCCTGGCGCAAGGTGGAGCCCCACCCGTTCCTCGTCGCTAACAGGCTCCAGCGCGGCTCATACGTCAGCCTACAGTCCGCGCTCGCCTACCACGGCGTCATCCCCGAACACGTCCCTGTTGTCACCAGCGTGGGGCCTGGCCGCCCCGAGACGGTTCGGAACCCGCTCGGCGCCTTCCAGTTCAACCACCTGGCGCAGGGCCTGCTGTTCGGCTATGCCCGGCTGGAGGTCGCCCCCGGACAGTTCGCATTCGTGGCTTCCTCGGAGAAGGCTCTGCTCGACCTTGTTCACCTCACGCCCGGCGCTGATTCGCCCGACTACCTCGCGGAACTGCGGCTTCAGGATGGCGACGCGTTTGACGTGCAACGGCTCGAGGAGTTGGCGGCACACGCCGGCAAGCCCAAGCTCATCCGGGCCGCGCGCCTCGCCGGGCCCATCCTGCGCGCCACGGAAGGAACTCCCCTGTGAAAGAGTACCTACGCCAACGCATCGAGCGGGCCGACAACCCCCTTCTCCGCATCTTTCCCCCTGATGCCCTGTGAGGGGAAGTGGAAAGAGTGCCGCCCCGTGGGAAGGGCCCGCGGGCTCTTCGAAGGGCAGAGACGGCACCAGGATGAAGCCAGAGGATGCCCCGCCGAGCCCTCCCGCACGGAGAGGCCTTCGCCAGTCGGGGGCAATCTTCGCTTTCGAGAAGTAAGGGGTTTTGTGCGAGGCAACAAAGCCAATCCCCCCTGGCCGCACACGATAGCGGCAAAAGGGGCAAGCGGCGTGACGCGGCAGTGCGGCGTGGCCGGTGCCTTGCGGCGTGACGGCGGTCTGAGCGTGCTCAGCCGCCGGCCGCCGTGTCTTAGCCCGCCGCACTGACGCGGCACGTCCGCTTGCCCCTGGCTTCGCACGCTTCGTGTGCGGGCTGGGGGGATGGCAAGACAGGAGCAGACCTTGGCGACGGGGCGGGAGGGGGGGTATGGGGCTGGCAGCCTTGTTAGTTCCCAATCCTACGCCCCACCGACGCAAGGTCGGCGGGGGCGGGGCACCAGGCGGGGCGCTTACGTCTGAATCGCTGCACCATCTGCGCCCGACTTGACAACTCCCAGCCCTTATGCTACGGAAGATAGGAGCAGGCATCGGGTCAGGGGTCCCCGCGTGATGCACCAGCGCCCGAGGGACATGGCGTGCCACAAACCGACATCTTCTCGGCCTTGAGCAAGTACGACGGCTCCATCAGCCCGGAGAACTACCTCACCGAGGCGCTCGCCTTCCTGCTGAGGCATCTCCTGGCCGAGGAGCCAGCAGCCGCGGTCGCCATCCTGAACGACCTCTGCGGGGCCAACGACGCGTTCAGCTTCAAGGACGAGGAAAGCCGCGAGCTCACCGTGGAGACCCAGGTGACCACTGAACAGGGCCGGCCGGACCTGATGATCGCGGTTGGTGACAAGCGCGCGTGCTTGGAGGTGAAGAAGGAGGCCGCGCTGGGCGGGACGCAGCTCGAGCGCTACGGGGACGCTCTTGAGGCATCCTCTGCGGCGCATACGCGCCTGGTCGTGCTCAGCAGGTACCACGTCGACATTCCCGCGAGAGGGCGCCAGCCAGATCACTGCGTTCGGTGGTTCCAGGTTCACGAGTGGCTTACCGGGTTGACCTTGACCAACCCCGCGTCCTGTTACCTCCGAGACCAATTCACCGCATTTCTGGAGGCCAGTCACATGAGCATCGCACGAGTGGGCTGGGAGCTGATGTCGGGGGTCGAGGCGCTTGCCAACTTTGGGCAGATGCTTGCCGCGGCAGTCGAGCAAGCCGGGCTGCAAGGCGAAGCTGGCAAGATCACATTCACGGGCGAGTACTGCGGCTGCTACTTCGGCTCGCACAACGCACTGTGGTGCGGAATCTACTACAAGAGACCCATCCTGTTCTACTTCAGTGTCCAATCTCGGTACCCCGCTTCGGCGAAGGCCCTTCTCCTCGCGAAAGCGCGGGTCCGATATAATAAGGACGACGACGGCTTCTACCTCGACCTTGAGAGCGAAAGCACGCACTTCTTCGCCTTGGGGAAGGATGCACAACTTGGCTGTCTCGCCAAGTTCATACGCACCTGCTACGATCTAGCCACACAAGCCCGAGGCAGCGCAAAGAAGCGAAAGAAGGTGCCGTAGCGAAATGGGGGGTGGAGTCCTTTTGGTGGGCAGGTTAGAGGCCGTAATGCTGGCGACCATGCTGATCGCGGACGGATGCGCATCAGGTGCTGACGACCGCTTGGCGGCGATCCGCGCGGCGATGCAGAAGCTGAGGCCGCTGGCGACGAAGCTCGGGCCGCCACGGCTCGGAGACTGGCTAGCCCACCACAAGGAGCCAGGGCAGACGTTCGAGGAGTACCTGGCGAGCAACCCGACGGGGCTGACGAAGGAGCGGCGGACGCTCTACGTGCAGCCGCTCGCCTGCTGCCCGGAGTGCGTGGCCAAGCTCTGGTGGGCCACGGGCGCCCAGCCCGTGCCCCGCTACCGCACGCTGGCGGAGTTCTGTAAGGAGCAAGGGCTGGCCCCGGAGCAGGAGTTCTACGAGAAGTGTGTCGTGGCGTTGGAAAAACGGTGATAGGAGGATGGATGGATGAATGGATGGGTGGATGAATGTAGGAAGGCGAGGCATTCTGACATCCATCCAATCATCCATTCATCCATTCATCCCCGCTTGAGTTGGGGTTAGCCTCCATGCGAATCGCGATCATCGGGCTGCCGCAGTCGGGGAAGACGACGCTGTTCGATGCGATCACTGGCCGGCGGGATGAGCCGGGTGCCTACGCCGCCCCGGGCTCGCTCCACGTCGGCGTCGTGCCCGTCCTCGATGGGCGGGTGGACCGCCTGGCCGCCATCCTCCAGCCGAGGAAGCACACCTATGCGGCGCTGGAGTTCGAGGACATCGGGGGGCTGTTCACTGGCGACAGGCCGAGCCCCGAGGCGGTGGCGGCGATGCGTCAGGCCGATTGCTTCGTCAAGGTGGTCCGCGCCTTCGAGCGGGAGGACCTGCCCCACCTCCGCGGCTCGATTGACCCCAGGCGCGACCTTGAAGAGATTGGCGGCGAGCTGTTCGTGACCGACCTCGACATCATCGAGCGGCGGACCGAGGCGCTCCGCGTCAGCGTGCGGCACCCGACGCCGAAACAGGAGGAGGAGAAGGCCGAGCTGGCGCTCCTCGAGCGCTGCCGGGCGCAGCTCGACAGCGCCGGCGCCCTCGATCGCCTGACGCTCAGCGACGACGAGCGCAAGGCGCTCCGCGGCTACACCTTCCTCACCCAGAAGCCGGCCGTGGTGGTGCTGAACATCGGCGAGGGGCAGATTGGGGACGAGGTGGCACAGGCCTCCGGCCTGTGTAGCACACCGGCCGTTGCCCTGTGCGCGGACATGGAGAAGGAGCTTCTCGCCCTCGAGCCCGAGGAGCGGAAGCCGTTCATGGACGCCCTCGGCCTCGCGGAGCTGCGCGCTCCCAGGGTCGTCGAGGCGGCGCTTCAGGCACTCGGCCTCATCTCCTTCTTCACCTCCAACGAGAAGGAGCTTCGGGCCTGGCTCCTGCCCCGCGGGGCGACCGCGGTCGAGGGGGCGGGAAAGGTCCACACCGACCTCGCACGCGGCTTCATCCGCTCCGAGGTCGTCGCCGCAGACGACCTCCTGGCACTCGGCTCGCTCAAGGAGGTCAAGGCCCACGGAAAGCTCCGCCTCGAAGGCAAGGACTACGTCGTCCAGGACGGCGATCTGCTTCAGATCCGGTTCAGTGTGTGAAGGAGGGAGAGGCCGGATGCGTGACGCGTGACCCGTGACGCGTGACAGGAGAAGAGCAGACGTTGCCTTCTCACGCGTCACGCGTCACGGGTCACGCGTCATGGGTCTCCTGTGCAACCATGCGCGTCGCCATCAACGCACTCCTCTTGTCGGGCCAGTTCTCGGGCGTGGAGAAGGCCATCTGGTCGTTTCTCCGCCACATCGGGGAGGGGGCTGAGGACGAGTTCGTGGCCCTGGTGGGGAGCGACTTCGACGAGCGGCTGCTCGACGGCGCCCGCGTGGGGATCGAGCGGCTGCCGGTGACGAATCGCTCGCGGCTCGCCCGCATCGTCTATGAGGAGCGGTGGCTCGCGCGAAGACTGAAGGGCTTCGACCTCTTCCACGCCCCCGGCTACGTGGCGCCCAAGCGCCTCCCCTGCCCCCTCGTGCTGACGGTCTACGACCTTGTGGCGCTCACCCACCCCGAGCTGGCCAAGCGGTCGAACGTGCTCCACTACCGCTGGCGGCTGCCGCGGTCGGCGAGGGCCGCCGCGCGGATCATCGTGCCGCTCGAGTGCGTGGCAAGGCAAGTGGCCGAGCGGCTCGGCGTCGAGCGCGAGCGGGTGCGCGTCGTGCCCCTCGGCGTGGACGCCCGGCTCAAGCCCCCCTCCCTCGATGCCCGCGCGCGGGTGCGGGCGCGGCACCATCTCAGCCGCCCCTACATTCTCTTCGTGGGGAACGTCGAGCCGAAGAAGAACCTGCCGACGCTGCTCCGCGCCTTCGCCTCGCTCAAGCGCGGCGGCCTGCCCCACGAGCTGGCCATCGCGGGGAAGCAGGGGTGGAAGTGCCGCGAGGTCCTGCGTCTCCCCGCCGAGCTGGGCATCGAGGCCGACGTCCGCCTCCTCGGCTACGTGGAGGAGGAGGACCTTGCGGGTCTCTACGGCGGGGCAGAGCTCTTCGCCTTCCCGTCGCTCGTCGAGGGCTTCGGCCTGCCGCCCCTGGAGGCGATGGCCTGCGGCACGCCCGTCGTGGCCTCCGACGCCGAGGCCCTGGTGGAGTCCACGGGCGACGCCGCGGAACGCTTCCCCGCCCTCGACGCCCCGGCCCTTGCCGACGCTATTCGGCGCGTGCTGAGCGATGCGGCCCTCCGCGAGCGCCTTCGCGCCACCGGCTTCGCCCGCGCCGCACAGTTCACCTGGCCCCGCGCCGCCGAGCTCACCCGCGCCGTCTACCGCGAGGCCAGGGTCCCTTGACAAACGCGACGCGCGAGGTTATATATCATGGGATAGGGTGAGGGAAGGAGCGTATCATGGGTGCCGAAGCGGGGCGATCCGACCTCGGTTGGCTCATGGAGGTCCACCAGGCGCTTGAGCGCGCCCTGGAGGCAGCCGGGCCGCTCTCGCCGGACCCAGCAGTGGTGGCCGCGCTCTCCAACAGCATGGCCCAGGTTGACCGGGCGCTGGCAGAGAGACAGCGCGAGTGCAGCGCGAGAGGCGAAGTCCCGCCGCCGACCCAGGTGGGGACCGAGCTGCCAGAGCCAGTGACCGACTACGCATCCTTCCTGCGGATGAAGGACTACCTCCTGAGCCACTACCGCGGTATGCTGGTCGCATTCTCCGGCGGGCGGGTAGTTGCGGCCAGCAAATCCGCCGATGAGCTATTCGCAGAGATTGACGCAATGCACCTTGCCGCGGACGTATCTGTGGAACCGGTGGATGACAATGCCTTCGAACAGCCGGCTGTCCATGAGGTGACGGGTATCTACAGGGTACGCTGAGGACAGACAAACCATGGCAAAGTGGTTCCCCTACCTCAAGGACCTGGACGGCAAGCGGGCACCTTTTCTCCTTGCCAGGCTCGTCAGCCCCCAGGATACGGCGCGCCGCCCGGTATTCGTGGATGCGAAGCTGGACACTGGTACTTCCTGCTGCGGAGTCCCAGTGAGCGTTATCGAGCAGTGCGTCCGAGCCGGAATACCTGTGGCCGCTGGGCAAGAGCACGAGTTCTCCGGCGCGTTTGGCCCGGTCAACCGGCGGGCGTACTGGTTCCATGCTACTCTCTTTCCGTCGGAAGCCCCGAGGGCATCTCTCACGGACCACGAACTTGAGCGTTACTCTGATACGGCGCGAGTTCTCTATTGCACGAAACGGGACTCGTGCGACAACCCCGTGCTGGGTTTGAGGATGGTTGCGACGGACACCGACTACGCGCTGATCGGGCATAGTGTGCTCGCGCACTGGACTGTCATCCTTCATGGCCGAAGCTCGCACTTCAAGGTCATGGACCGCGGCGGAAGGTGGTTCATCTTCTCCCTCGCGCCGAGGTAGGGGTTGGGTGCATGCCGGAGGCCAGCACGTGCGGATAGCCTACGTGGTCGGCACCTACCCTTCGGCTTCCGAGACGTTCATCGAGCGCGAGATCGAGGCGATTGAGGCCCTTGGACACACGGTGGTGGTGTTCCCGCTCTGGCGCGCGAAGGGTGGGGCGAAGCCTGCGCCGTCGCGCCACGTGGAGCGGTGCGGCCGCTGGGGCTGGTGGGCCGAGCTGTTTCAGCCGGGCGCCAGCGTGCGCTGGCAGATGTACCTCATGGAGAACCTCCGGCGCGAGGGACGGGCGGCCTGGCGCGCGCTCATCCACCGCGGCCAGGCGTTCGCCATGGCGCGCAGCATGGGGCGCCTGAGCGTCGAAAGGGTCCACGCGCACTTCGGGAACGCGCCCTCGACGGTCGGCTGGTTCGCCGCGTCGGTGGCGAAGCTGCCGTTCAGCTTCGCGGTCCACGCGCGCGACGTGTTTGTGGAGGCGGAGTTCCTCGCGGCGAAGGCGCGGGCGGCAGACCGCATCATCGCGTGCAACTCGGCGGCGGCGCTGCGGGCCGCCGAGCTAGCCGACGAGCCCGACAGGGCGAAGATCAGCCTGGTGCCGCACGGGCTGCCGCTGGCGCGCTACCCCTTCCGCCCCACGCTGCCGAGGGACGCGCCGCTCGTCCTCGGCGTGGGACGCTTCGTGGAGAAGAAGGGCTTCTCGCACCTGGTCGAGGCCGTCGCCGCCCTCCGCCGAAGGGGAAAAGGCGTTCGCTGCTGGCTCGTCGGCGATGGCCCGCTTCGCAAGGCCCTCGACCAACAGATCGCCCAGCTCGCCGTGGGCGACGCCGTCGAGGCCAAGGGCTGGCTCTCCCAGGACGAGCTCGCCCTGGCATACCAGGCGGCGTGGGCGCTGGCCGCGCCCAGCGTGGTCGCCCGCGACGGCGATATGGACGGCCTGCCGAACGTGGCGCTCGAGGCCGCGGCGATGGGCGTGCCGCTCGTGACGACCGATGTGGGCGGCCTGCCCGACCTCGTGCGCGACGGCGAGACGGGTCTCGTGGCGCGGCCCGGCGATGCCGACGACCTGGCCGCGAAGCTGGACGCCGTCCTTCGTGACCCCGAGGCCGCCGGCCGCCGCGCGCGCCATGCTCGAGATGCAATCCAGGCGCGTTTCAGCGACGAGCGCACGATCCCGCTCCTGCTCAATGCGCTCATTGGGCGCGAAGAGGAAAAGGTAAAATGATTACGGGTAAAATGATAGGAGAAGAGATCAGGAGAATAGCGAAGCCAGGAGGAATCCGGACAGCCCCAAGTGTTGGCTGGTTCACAATTTCCCTCGCTGTTCTTCGTTCTTCTCTTATCATTTTACCCGTAATCATTTTACCTTGACTCTTCTCCGCGCTCCCCTGGAGAAAGACCATGCGGCGATTGCGGCTCGGCTTGTGCTTTCTGGCGGCGGTGGGCATCGGACTCGCGTGGGCGGCGGAGGAGACCGCGCCGCGCGCGCCGGCCAACCTGTTGGCCAACCCCGACCTTTCGGAACGCGACGGCGACCGGCCGCGGGCCTGGAAGCCCGACAAGGGCGATGACGGGCTCTTCGCCCCCGCCACGGACGGCGCTCGCCGCGTCATCCGCTTCGCCGCCCCGGGCCGCTACAGCTCGCTCAGCCAATCGCTCCGCCTCAAGCCCTACGCCCGCTACCGCCTCGAGGCCGACGTGAAGGGCACGGCAGGCGTCTACCTGCGGGCGCGCGTGGTGCTTCGCCCCGGCGGCGAATCCGTGCCCCACACCGCCGACACCAAGCCCTCCGCCGACTACCAACACTACGAGGCGCCCTTCCCCACCGGCCCGACTGGCGAGGCGCTCATCATCATCGGCAACACCGAATCGCTGGGGAAAGGTGAGGTGCTCATCGCCAACCTCGCCGTCGTCGAAGAGCCGCCGGCCGACCCCGGCCCAGCCATCCGCGTTGAGGCCGATGCCCGCGAGCCGCTCGTCGTCACCAAGCTCCCCGTGGCCGACTGCCGCGCGCTCAAGGGCTTCATCGGAGCGCCCGTTGACGGCTCGACCGAGAGCTGGGACTGGAGCGGCAAGTCGTGGGAGTACAACCAGCGCGGCGCGGGCGCGGGCGTTGGCTACGCCTATCGCGGCAACGACGGGCTGCACATCACGCTCGCCGACAAGGGGGGCTTCAACGCCCTCCTCATCCGAGGCGGCGCCCGTGTGAAGCTCTATCGCGACGGTGCCACGGCTGGCTCGTCCAGCCGTGCCGGCGGCAGAGAAGACACGGTCGGGCAAGCCGACCGTGGCACACCCATCGCGGAGCTTCCCGGCCGCACCGACCGCTCCCGGCTATGGTTCGACAAGCCCGTGGCAACCGACCGGGTGAGCTTCTTCGACCTCAAGGAGGGGCGCCTGGCCGACGTCTCCTTCTTCCGTGTCGGCCGCTGGGACCGCACTCTTGCCATTGCCCGGAGCCTGGCAGTTGACGTCGCGGAGCAGAAGGATGGTCTGCGCAGACTCACGGCTCTGCCGCTCGACAAGGAGACGCCGCTCGCTGCCATCGGCCTGGACTTTGTTGTGGGCGGCGTGTCCCCACGCCGCGGGCCGCGGGACGGGGACGTCCCGCCCACAACCGCGCAGGCGCCAATCCCCTTCACGGTCGCTGTGCCCGACCCGCTCAACCCGCAGCGGCGGCTCTTCGAGGCCGACTTCGTCCTCTCGAAGCCGGGGCGGTGTCGCCTGGTGCTGGACTTCCCCGACCAGATCGCGCCCAAGGGCACGGCGCTCACGGTTGACCTGACGATTGCCGCGGCCGCCTCGGTCAAGGACGTGGGCCTCGTCCCGTACCCCGATGCCCGCGAGCGGGCGTTGACCGAGGCCCTGGCCTATCGCAAGCTGCTCCTCAAGACCTGCTTCTGCTCGATCAGCGAGGCGAGGCCGTGGACGGGCTGGTACGACGAGGCGCGGATGGAGAAGAGCCTGGCCGACCCGCGCTGGGGGCCGCAGCTCAAAGAGCTTGTGATGACCCTCGAACAGTGCAAACAGCTCGGGCCGAACGACGACCTGGTGCGGCAATACGACGAGTGGATTTTCCGAGCGCTCCGCCGCAAGACGATGAAGCCGTGGGAGCCGAAGCTCGACGCGGCGCCTGGCGCGCCCGAGTGGGCGGTCGTGGCCCGCCAGGCCTGGCTCACGGCCCGCGAGGTGCCGCGCTGGTGGATCGAGAACCGCATGGTGCCCACCGGCGAGTTCGGCGGCGAGGTGGGCGACGACACGGACATGTATCAGAACTACGCCGACTTCCCGATGCTTGAGTCCGACGGCGTCGGCGCGATGGTCAAGGACGGCGCGGCCCGCCTCGCCGAGCTGGCCGAGAAGGAGCACCTCGAGGCCGGCCTCAACCGCCGCACGATGGACCCCCTCCACGCCTACGAGGAGGGGGTGAACCACGAGGCGCTCATGGCCTGGTGGAACTACGGCGACCCCGTCTACCTGGAGCGTTGCATGGTCGCCGCTCGCTCCACCGAGGCACTCACCGTCGTCACGCCCAAGGGCCATCGCCACTTCAAGAACCAGGACTGCGGCGCCGCCGACCTGAAGATGGAGCGGAAGCTGGGCGTGGACGGCCACGCGCATCCGCTGATGTGGCATCCAACTCTGGAGGTCGCGTGGTACAACCGCAATCCGCGCGCGATGAAGTCCCTCCGCGAGTGGGGAGATGGCTGGCTTGCGCACATGGAGCCAGGGAGATACGCCACGTCCGTTGAGGTCGCAACCGAGAAGGTCACGGAGACCACGGAGCGGCCGCTCTACGGCGGCTATGGCGGCCTCGGCTCAGCATTCCTCTACCTCTACTGGCTGACCGACGACGCCAAGTACCTCAAGCCCTTCTTCGAGGCATTCGAGAAGGGCAGCCGCAACACCTCGCCCCACCTCATCCTGCCCGAGCTGTTCCACCGCCACGGGCTGGAGTTTCTGGGGCCGAAGCTCAAGGAGCTTGTGGCGGGCGAGGGGGCGGCGGAGACGCTTGTGACGGGCGACACGAAGCCGCTCATCGAGGCCCTCAAGCGCGACATCGCGGAGCTCCAGCGCTTCCCCGCCATGTACACCACGGCCGAGCCGTTCACCGACCGCGTTTTCCTCAACGCCATCTCCAACGCGGCCATCGCCTACACGGGCGGCTACGCCACGCGCAACAAGCTCCCCCACACCCACGCCGTCAGTTGGGAGGGCTTTGGGACCGACTACGCGGCGCTCGTCCTGCGCGCCAAGCGCGATTCCCTCAAGGCCCTCATCTACAACTTCGCCGGCAAGCCGCTCGCCGGCCGCTTCCGCACCTGGACCCTCGACCACGGCATCTACACCCTCCGCCTCGGCCCCCAAGGGGAGGGGGTCGGTGGCACAGGCCTCCGGCCTGTGTTGCCCACAGGCGAGACGCCTGTGCCACCGACGCCTGTGCCACCAACCATCGAAGTCATCAGGGCGGCCCCCATCCCCCTCACCCTTCCCCCGAAAACCGTTACCGTCCTGGAGCTCACCCAGGTGAAGCGGCTCGAGCCTGAATGGGAGCGTCCCGACCTCGCCCTCTCGCCCCGCGAGGTCCGCGTCGAGGGCCAGACCGTCCACGCCATCGCCCACAACCTCGGCTCGCGCCCCGTCGAATCCTTCGACGCCGCGCTCCTGGACGCCGAGGGCAAGGTGCGTGCTCGGAAGGCCCTCGGGCCGCTCGATGCCCCTCTCGACCTCGTGCCGAGGCGGCTTCCCTTCGCCCTCGATGGTTTGCCCGCCGGCGCCAAGGGCTGGCGCATCGTCCTCGACCCCGACAACCGCCTGCCCGAGCTCTTCGAGGGCAACAACACAGCCGAGGTTCCGGCACCCTGACCAGGACACATGCCCCAACTTGCGCCCCACCCAAAGGGGCTCAAGTTGCCCGGATCGGCCTATTCCCCGCCGTATACGTGCGTATACGCGGTTAAGGGCAACTTGCGCCCCCCAGAGGGCGCAAGTTGCTCGACTGGTAGCCGGCGCGAATCCAGCGTGACAGTGCTAGACCGGACCCAGGGGCTACTGGCTTATTCACTACAGACGCTTGGACCAGTCGGGTATCGCTTACTTGTCCTATGGCCCAAGGCTATGGGCTATATATCCAGCGCCTGCTGCTTGACTTATCCGCCGGCTAATGTCATACTATGTTAACGAAGTAGGAGATACCCAATGGCAACGCCGAGGATGAGTTCAAGAGGGCAAGTGGTCATTCCCGCCCACATTCGCAAGAAGCTGGGCTTGCGCAAGGGAACCCCGCTGGCCATCCGGGAGGAGAACGGCGCCGTGGTCATCCAGCCGGCCACGCGCGAGTACTTCGAGAGCCTGGCGGGCCTCCTGGCAGGCGGCCCCTCGATGGCCGAGGAGCTTGTGAGGGAGCACGCCCAACAGCGGGCAGAGGAAGAGGAATGAAGCCAACCGTCCTGGACGCCCACGCGGTGCTCGTCTACCTCCAGGGAGAGCCGGCCCGCGAGACGGTTCGCGACCTCCTGGCGCTGGCCACGCAGGAGGGGACCATGCTGCTCCTGACTTCGGTGAACGCAGGAGAGGTCTTCTACCGCACCGTGAAGCGCCACGGCGCGGGCAAGCTCGCTGAGGTCGAGGCACACATGGCGCTCCTCCCCATCGAGCTCGTTCCCGTTGACCTCGCCCTCGCCCGAGAAGCAGCCTTGCTCAAGGCCACGAAGAAGATGTCCTATGCCGACTGCTTCGCCGCCGCCCTGGCCAAGATGCGCGGCGGACGCGTGGTGACCGGCGACCCCGAGTTCAGAGAGGTCGAGGCCGAAATCCCCATCCTCTGGCTGACGTCAAGCCAAGGGACCTGACCCGCACTTCTCACCAGTCCCTGGTGAGAAGTGCGGGAATCTCCAAATCCGAAGCACGAAATCCGAAACAAACCCGAAGCCCCAATGACCGAAACAAGAAGGACAGTCTGCGCCGGGTTCCTTGGGTCTTCGCTTCCAGCATTGGTGCTTTGAGCTTCGGTGTTGTTTCGGATTTCGGATTTGGGATTTCGGATTTCCCGCGTTTCATCAGAAATGCGAGGCTGCTCCCTGTGGTCCCTTCTCCCCTCCCCGAGAAAAACGCTGTTGAATGCGCATCGGCAATGTTGTATAAGATGCGTTCATTGCTGAGGCCAAGGCGCTCGAAGGACGGGCGAAGGAGGTCGTGTAATGCCCAGACGTGGGGCGGCTGAGAGCGGCGGCTACGTGCCCCGCCGCCTGTTCCTGACCAACGGCGTCGGCCGCCACAGGGAGAAGCTGACGAGCTTCGAGATGGCGCTCCGCGACGCCGGCATCGCCAGCTTCAACCTCGTCAAGGTCTCCAGCATCTTCCCGCCCCGCTGCAAGATCATCCCCAGGAAGCTCGGCCTCAAGCTCCTCAAGCCCGGCCAGATCGCACACGTTGTCATGAGCGAGAACGCCACGAACGAGCCGCACCGCCTCGTCGCCGCCTCCATCGGCGTGGCCATCCCCAAGAACCCCGACCACTACGGCTACCTCTCCGAGCACCACAGCTACGGGCAGACCGACGACGCCGCGGGCGACTACGCGGAGGACCTCGCCGCCAGCATGCTCGCCACGATCCTGGGGGTGGACTTCGATCCCGACAAGAGCTACGACGAGAAGCGCGAGATCTGGCGCTTCTCAGGGCAGATCGTCCGCACGTTCCACACCGCCCAGAGCGCCCTGGGCGACAAGGGCGGCCTCTGGACCACCGTCATCGCCTGCGCCGTCTTCGTCTGAGCCCCAGCCCCAGGCCACGCGAGAGCCTCGCGGCTCCCCCCAAGAAGAAGATACATGCCCGCGAAACACGCCAAAAGACGCGAAACGAGCCGCCTGAAATCGCAGATCGCAGATCGCAAATCGCAAATCGGAGATTTCCCCGGCTTCCTCGGCATCGGGCCGCCGCATTCCGCCTACGAGACCGCCCGGGCCGCTGTCCTGCCCATCCCCTTCGAGGCCACGACCACCTACGTCCGCGGCACCCGCCGCGGGCCGCAGGCCATCATTGACGCCTCCCACCAGGTGGAGCTCTACGACGAAGAGCTCGGCCGCGAGACCTATCGCGCCGGCATCGCCACGCTGCCGCCCGTCGAGGTGGAGGGCGCGCCCTATGGGCAAGCCGCGGAGCGGACGGCGGCCGCCGCGCGCCAGGTGCTCGCCGATGGCAAGCTCCTGGTTTCCCTCGGCGGCGAACACTCGATCACCCCCCCACTCGTCGAGGCCGCGGCGAGCGTCCGCGGGCCGCTCACCGTCCTCCAGCTCGACGCACACGCCGACCTGCGCGACTCCTACGACGGCACGCCCCACAGCCACGCCTGCGCCATGCGCCGCGTCACTGAGCGCCATCCCGCCGTCCAGGTTGGCATCCGCAATCTCTCCGCCGACGAAGCGGCCCTCATCCAGAAGGGCGGCTTCAACGTCTTCTTCGCCCACCAGATGGCCGCCAACCCCGGCTGGTCTGATCAGGCGCTCGGGCTTCTCCGAGGCAACGTGTACCTGACCATTGACCTCGACTACTTCGACCCCTCGCTCGTGCCCGCCGTGGGCACGCCCGAGCCGGGGGGGCCGGGCTGGTACGAGACGCTTCGCTTCCTCCGCCGCGTGGCCGCCCAGTGCCGCATCGTGGCGATGGATGTGGTCGAGCTCTGCCCGATCCAAGGGCACGTCGTCTCCGATTTCGCGGCGGCGAAGCTGGCCTACCGCCTGATCAGCTATGTGCTTGCGCCGGGCGGCTCCTGACCTCTTCCCCCTCTCCCTCGGGGAGAGGGCGGGGGTGAGGGTGCCTTTGCTGCGCTCGACGCCATCTCGGGAAGCACCCTCACCCTAACCCTCTCCCCAGGGGAGAGGGAACAGAGGGCCGAGGAGGAGCACGATGGGGGAGAGGTGGCGTTTGCTGGGTTCACTGGGGATCACGCTGATGGCAGCAGTCACCGTGGAATCCGCGCAGCCGCCCCGCGGGCCCCTCGACCCCTGCGGGCGGATTCACATCCCCATCGGCATCGCCAACACGCTCGATTCGCTCAAGACGTTCGTCGAGCCAGAGGGCTGCTTCTCGCCCGGCGTGGGCAGTTGCGGCATCTACTTCTGGCTCTTCGACGCCGAGACGGGCAGGCTCTGGGCGCCGACGATGGACGGGGTGAAGGTGGGTCACGGCCTGGAGGGCCTCGGCTGTCTCATCCCGTCGAGCTCCTGGAGCGGCGGCGCCTTCCCGGTGAGCACCAGAGCGTGCGAGGCCAGGCGCTCATCGCCTGCGGGCGACGTCTTCGTCGTCGCCGCGTGGGTCTATCTCTACGGCCCGCCGCCAAGTTCCAAGGGCCGCACGAGGCTCGCGCTGTACGCAGCGCTGCGGCCCCTTGGGCCGGCGGGCGGCCCGGTTCACGCCCTCTCGGTGAGCGAGGCGGGCGATGCGCTTCTCATTGGGGGCCGCTCTGCGCTCGTCGCGAGCGTCAAGCCAACCGCCGCCGGGGTGCTGGAGACCGACACCATCGGCGACGAGGCGATGCAGGGCAAGATGCCCGCCGGCAAGCAGGCCACCTCGATGGCCGGCAACTGCTCGGGCGCGCTACGCTTCGACTTCTTCCTGGCCCCCGGCGAGCCGAGGCTGCTCGGCTTCATCTGCCCCGTCCTCCCCGGCCGCCGAGCCGTCGGGCACGCCTGGGACGGCAAGAGCAGTTGGGCGCAGCTCGACCTCGCCAAGCCGAATCCCAACGAGGGCGGCACCCTTCAGCCCGACCCCGGCCTCGACTACTACCGCGGCCTGAAAGTGGACGCAATCTTCAGCGAGGCGGAAGCCTACTGGAAGGGTCTCACCGGTCGAGTAACCATCAAGGTGCCAGACTTCCGTTGGGCCGAGTGCTTCGCCGCCATCGTCGGCCACGTGGCGCTCTGCATGAATGAGGGCGCGCCCGACGTGGCGGCCGTGAACTACAACGTCTTCAACCGCGACGGCGTCTACGTGGCCAACATCCTCCAGAAGGCGGGGCGGCTCGACCTCTCGGAACAGGCGATTGACTACTTCCTCGCCCACCCCTTCAACGGCCGCGTGGCGGTGGAGGCCGACAACCCCGGCCAGGTGCTCTGGGCGATGGGACAGCACTGGCTCTTCAGCCGCGACCATAAGTGGCTCGCGCGGGTCTACCCCTCCGCCGCCAAGCTCGCCGCGATGGTCCGCTACTACCGCACCACCCCGCCGCCCCACTACGTGAAGGCGACGAGCCTGGACTTCGGCGACGCCCTCCCGCCCGACAAGCCCGATGAGTTGCCCGCCTTCCGCCGCCAGGTGCTCAAGCCCGGCAGTTGCGACGGCCACCACCCCGAGTACACCGAGGCATTCGACATCGCCGGCCTCCGCGCCGCCGCGCTCCTCGCCAAGGCGGTTGGCAAGGACGACGACGCAACCGAATGCGCGAAGCTTGCCGACGCCCTCTTCGCCAGGTACGACGCCGCGTTCGGGGCCAAGCTCCGCAATGGCTACGGCAGCTACTCCGTCCTGTGGCCTTGCGCCCTCTACCCGTTTGGCGAAGGGAAAGGTTTCGAGCAGTTCAGGGGCGTCGGTGCAAAGAAGCCTGGCGGCTGGCGCTATTTCCCACTGGCCGCCGCGCACCAGGGATTGTTGGCAGGCAACCGCGAGGCGGGCTACGGCACCATCGCCGCCCACCTCGGCCACGAGCAGATGAAGGGCTGGTACGCCTTCGACGAGGGGGGCAAGAGCGGCTCGGGCGGCTGGGGACACCTCCGCACCACCTGGGACGGCTCCGTCGCCATGCCCCACGGCTGGGCCATCGCCGAAATGTGGCTCCTCCTCCGCGACTGCCTGGCCTTCGAGGATGGCGACCGCCTCGTCCTCCTCGCCGGCATTGACCCCGCCTGGTTCCGCGACGAGCGGGGTATCGCCATCGAGAACCTGCCCACCCACTTCGGCCCATGCTCTTTCGCCTACACGGTCAAAGGGCAAAGAGGAATGCTGAAGCTCTCGGGCGACGCGAAGCCGCCCGGCGGCTTTGTGTTCCGGACGCCGGGGAAGGGCGACATCGTGTTGCCGCCCGGCACTGCCGAGGCCATGGTTGATTTGGCGCCGTAAGAAGCACGCACTTGATGAAGCTGAACGGCGGAGTGGTGTGGTGCCTGGTTCTCCTGTGTGGCTGTGCCTACTTCGCAGAGCGGCCCCCGCGCGCCGAGCCACACAATCCTGACATCGTGCAGTTCCGGCTCGTCGAGGACAAGGAGAGCCCCGACACCGTCCCAATGAAGATGATGGGCAAGGACGACACGCTCCACGTGAGCAAGCAGGTGCTCCTGAACGCCTTGGACGTGGAGTCGGCCAAGGCAACCCGCGAAAGGCATACGGGTTTCGCCAGCATCTTGCTGAACTTCACGCGCGACGGGTGGAAGAAGTTCGCCGAGATCACCGAGAAGAACGTTGGCAGGAGGTTGGCGATCGTTGTGAATGGGCAACTCGTGTCTGCCCCGGTCATCCGCTCGCGGGTCGCGGGGGGCGGGGCGGTTATCACGGGGGGATTCACGATGATGGAGGCGCGGGAGCTCGCCAACGCAATCAACACGAACGCCGCGAGATAGCGGCCATCACCTCTCCCTTGGGGAGAGGTCGCCCGCCCAGGGCGGGCGGGTGAGGGTGCTTGCGTCGGGCGCCGTGACAAAGGAAGCACCCTCACCCCGGCCCTCTCCCCGAGGGAGAGGGGGCTCGCATGCACCCTGGTCTGGAGACGAGCAATGGAAATGGGCGTCACCGCCGTGATGTTGCCCGAGCTGGACTTCGCGGAGCAGATCGCGCTCTGCCGCGAGCTGGGGATTCGCTTCTACCAGTACCGCCCGCGCGTCATCCCGCCCGAGCAGCGCGACAAGCCGTGGGGGAACTGGGGCAACCACAAATTCGACCTCACGCCCGAACGCCTCGTCAAGGAGGGCGCCGCGCTCACCCGCCGCCTCCGCGCCGCCGGCCTCCAGCCGTGGGGCACCCTCCCCGCGTGCTGCGTGACCGACCCCGACGACGCGATCAAGCTGCACCTCGACGGGGCGGCGGCCGCCGACGCCAAAGCCGTCCGCTGCGGCCCGCCATCCTACCCGCGCGAGCCGTTCGACTACCCCGAGCTTCTCAAACGGGTGGTTGATCGCTACGCCCAGGTCATCGGGAAGCTCTCGGCCCCGATGGGCATCAAGCTCATCCTCGAAACCCATTGCGGCACGATGATCACAAGCCCCGGCCTCGCCTGGAACGTCGTCCGCCACTTCCCGCCCGAGCGCATCGGCGTCATCTTCGACATCGCCAACTTCGGACGCGAGGGCGAGGTCGCACCCGTCCTCGCCGTGTCCGTCCTCCGCGACCACATTGACTGCGTCCACATCGGCGGCACGCGCCGCGTCATCACGGACGTTGACCCCCTCGGCTTCACGCGCCGCACTGGCCAGATGTGCCGCATGGAGGAGGGCGACCTCTACCTGCCTGCGTGGGTGAAGGCCCTGCACGACTCCGGCATCGCCCCGCCCCTCATCATCGAGGACTTCACGCCCAACATGCCCGGCGCTGACCGCCTGCGCCAGAGCGCCGCCGCCCTCAAGAAGATGCTCGCGGCCCTCTGACGCTTGATCTTCCGCCGCTCATCTGGTATTTGGGATAGGATGAAGACAACCCTCCATTACGCGTGCCTGACTTTGCTCCTTCTCGTTGGCATCGCTCCGGCAGGCGAAACCGGGGCCACTCGGGCCGTGCTCGTCGCGGGCCTCGGGGGCTCCGAGCAATACTCGCGGCTACTGCTCGACTGGACGACGCGCTTCCACGCGGTCCTCACGAAGCAGTGCGGGGTGCCGGCAGAGAACGTCGCGGTGCTCACGGAGACGGAGGACCCGAAGGCCACGCCGCCGCGGCAGAAGGCGACAATCGAAAACGTGAAGGCCGCGATGGAGGCCGCGGCCAAGGCGCTCAAGCCGCGCGACCAGTTCGTGCTGTTCCTGGCGGGCCACGGGCAGATCAACGAGGAGTTCGGGAAGCTCTGCCTCCCTGGGCCAGACCTGAAGGCGACCGAGCTCGGCGACATGCTCGATGCCACCCCCGCCGAGCGAATCGTGATGATCAACGCGGCGAGCGGCGGGGCCGAGTTCCTGAAGTCCTGCCTCCGACCAGGCCGCGTCATCGTCACCGCCTCGGGCTACGAGACGGAGGGCACGCAGGCATACTTCGCCGAGTTTTTCGCCCAGGGCTTCGAGACGGGGCGGGCCGACGCGAACGGGGACAAGGCGATTGACCTGCTCGAGGCCTACGCCTACGCCGCCCGCGAGACCGCGAACTTCTATCATCGCCAACACCTCGTTGAAAGCCCCGACCTCGGCCGCGAGGTCAAGGCCGACCCCACGAAGACCTACTGGCTCGTCCGAGGGAAGGAGACCCGCGCCCTCTGGCGTAAGCTCTACGCGGGCACCGACAACCTGCTCGCCCGCCCGCCCAAGCAGCGCGATGAAAAGGGGAAGGAGGTTGACACACTTCCCGCCGACCTGGACTCCGAGCCGGACCCGACGCCGAAGTTCGGGCGGTTCGACAAGCACTGGGCCTACCGCCGCCTTCTGGCCGAGCACGCGAGGCTCGACGACACGCCGAAGCCGCAGAACGCCCTCTTCCTCTGGAAGCCCTACGAGTTCGCCGAAGTGCCGAAGGACCCCAAACTTGGGGAGACGGGGTTCCTGGCGAAGCAGACGGTGCTGGGAAAGCCCAAGTGAGTTTCGCGTTTCCGGTTTCGCGTTTCGCGTGTTCCCTTTCGCGGCCTTTCGCGTGTTTCGCGGGCATGGTCTTCCTCTTCTCTGCTCCGGCCTTTGGCCAGCAGCGGGCGCGGGTGGTCGCGGCGGTGAAGGTGGCCCGTGGGCCGAAGGTGGAGGCCACGCTCGCCGACCCGCTCTGGCAGAAGGCCCCGACCCTCAAGCTTCACCCCGTGCCCGGCCAGGAGGGGAAGCTCGCGGCCACCTGTCGCCTGCTCTTCGACGCCACCCACCTCTACGCGGCCATCGAGTGCGAGGAGCCCGAGGCCAAGCTCCTCGCCAACGCCCGCGAACGCGACGGCGAGGTCTGGTGCGACGACTGCGTGGAGCTCTACATCCTCCCTCACCCCGAGGTCGGCTACAGGCAGATTGGCATCAACGTCCTCGGCACCATCTTCGACCAGCGGCACCCGCCCGGCGGGAAGAGCGACCGCTCCTGGAACGCCGAAGTCAAGGCCGCGGTCTCGGCCCAGCCGGGGAAAGGCTGGAAGGTGGCCCTCAGCGTGCCGCTGCGCGACCTCGGCGCCCGCCCCGGCGGCGACCAGACCTGGCGCTTCAACGTCACCCGCTACCGCAAGGCCCGGCCCGGCGGGGCCGTGCAGGAGTACACCTGGTGCGACCTTCCGACCGCCGACTTCCACCGCCCCGACGCCTTCGGCCTGATCGAGCGCGTTGACTTCCTGCCCCAGGGCGAGGCCGTCCCGCCCAAAGCCGTCCGAGAGGTGCGCGGCGGACTCGAATGGAGCCGCCACCAGGAGGTCCGCGGGGCGCGCCGCTGCTTCCCGCACCCCCTCGACCCGCTCCTGTCCTGGTGCGCCACGGACAAAGGGCTCCTCGTCACACGCGACGAGGGGCACACCTGGGAACCCGTTGTGGGCGGCGGCTCTGTCCGCCGCGTGGATGAAGCCCTACGCGGGGCAGAGACGCCCCGCCCACAGTGGGATGCCGAGGTCACGTCCCTCGCCGTCGCGCTCGGAACCCCCGACGTCCTCTGCCTCGGCACCGACTCCAAGGGGTTGTTCCTCAGCTCCGACGGCGGCAAGAGCTGGAAGCCGCTCGGCACCGCCGATCAGCCTCCCGACGCTTCTCACGCGTCACGCGTCACGCGTCCGGGGCCGGCCGAGATTCCAGCCTCCACCCACATTGAATGGGTGGACTTCTGCCCCTCCGACCCCACCTGGTCAACGCTCATGGCCACGCACGGGGTGGCGGCGCCCGGCCTCTCGCTCTCCCGCGACCTCGGCGCCACCTGGGAGGTCTTTGCCAAGGACCGCTACCTGGGCCGCTTCGTGAAGCAGGCCGAGACCATCGTCGCCATCGGCTCGATGATCGCCACCGAGGGCAAGGTTTGGGGCCTCCACCGTTCGGGCACCGACGGCTTCCATTGGGAGGAGACGCTTCGGGCCGTCCGCCCCGCCGCCGTGGCCGCGCCGCAGGCGCCCTGGCGCTTCTTCGCCGCCACGCTCACGGGCGCAATCCTCCAATCGGACGACGACGGGCGGAGTTGGCGCGAGGCCGCGCGTGCCGAGGGGGCGGCCTGGGCCAGCCTGTTCTTCACCGCCGGCCCGACCGACCGCATCGAGACCCTCGCCGCCTACGACCCGCACCGCCAGGGCCTCTGCCTCTCGCGCCACCGCTTCTCCAACGGCCTGGGCGAGCGGCACAATCAGGGCCTCTATGTGGGGCCATTCGTCAAGAGCGGCGCGAACTGCGTGGCAAACGCCAACGGCTCGGTCTACTACGCCGTGATGAACAACGCCTTGTATGTCGGGCGTTGGGCGCTCCCCACAAAGGGGCCAGCCGTAGCTCAGGCACGCGCGGTGCCGGGCTGCGTCCAGTTAGGCAGCGTGGAGGCGGCGCGCGCCCGCGGGGAGCTCCACGACCGCATCGCGGCCATCGCGGCCGACGAGCCCCCCGAGCCGCACTTCCGCCCAATCGTCGCCGCCGCTCGCGCCATCGAATCCACGCAGGCAGCCATGCAGTTCGCGCTCCAGGCGCGCATCCTGCACCCCCGCGGCGTCCGCGCCGTCAAGAGCGTGACCGCCGACGCCACGAAGCTCGGCGGCGGCAGCGACGCACCCCTCCTGCCCGACAGCCAGAGCGAGGGGCTTTTCTCCGCCACCATCCGCGTCTCGCCCGCGGTCTTCGACCAGAAGCGGTTCCGCGACACCTGCTTCCTCACCGTCAAGGCCACCGACGACGCCGGGGCCTCCGACGCCTGGCCCGCCGTCGTCCACCTCGCCCGCGGCCCGGCCGCCTTCCGCTTCCAACAGGGCGGCTACCACGGCTCGGGGGCCGTCGGCCCCGTCTCCGTGGACTGGGCTCACCAGCAGGGCGTCGAGCCGCGGAGCGCGGCGCTCCGCTTCGCAGCCACAGGCCCAGGCCCCTGGAAGGGCCACTGGGTCGTCGCCGGCGACGGCTCCAACGGCGCCGGCCTCAAGTGGTTCACCTTCCACATCAAGGGCGACTCAAACCAGGACGTCCTCGTCCACCTCATGGACCACCACCGCGTCGGCGACGATCTGCTCTACGACGAGCCGCACTACAGCCGCGGCGTGCCCCTCATCGCCGGCGGCTACCTCAAGGCCATCACGTCCACATATCAGAAGGTGCGGGTGCCCATCGAGAAGCTCCTGCCCAAGGGCACCTTCTTCCTGCGTTGGCACACGGCCGGCATCGGCCTCTCGGCCCCCGACGGCGCCCGCCCCGCCACCTACCACGTTGACCTCATGCAGGTCGAGCCATAGCCATCAAGCCGACGAAGCGTCCCGCGCGATCACCGCGGGAGCAGATGGGGGTAGAAGGCGCGCAGCCATGCCTCCACTTCGAGGCGAAGCTTCCTGGCGAGTTCGAGCATCTCGGCGGCTTCCTGCTGGGAGACGGTCCCGATTCGCTCGTAATCGGTGATGTTGCGCTTCCGCCGGAAAGCGTCGAATCGATCTATGATCTCGCGGGGCGACTGGATGGTGTGTTCAAGGGACTGGATGACTCTGGCGTGGTGGGACTCGCCGCGTGCGGGCCGAAAGCCGGCAGCAGCGAGTGCGGCAGCAGCCGCGCGAAGAGCAGCGTTGTAGGCGATGTTCAGCCGCCAACCCGGGCTGAGGCCTACGGTTTGGCAATCCCGCAGGTCACTGTCCGCGCCCGCGAGCATGTCGGTGATCTCCTGAGGGCTTGTCTGGTGCGCCTTCAGCCAGCCGAAGTTAGCCCAGTCCTGCAAGCTCACGCTCGTCTCCGATCAGGAAGATCTTCGGCTCGCGGAGGACGCTTCGGACGAAGTGCTGGTGGACGCTCTTCTGCCTGAACTCCTCCGGCGGATAGACAGTGGGGTTGACCTCTCGCGCGAGTGTGTCCTGCGCTTTGCGGAGCGCGGAAACCACTTCGCCAAAGGTCACGTGTCCGATGATCATCACATCCACGTCGCTTCCCGGGCGGGTGTCGGCCTTGGCAAAGGAGCCGTAGATGAACGCGGCAGCGATGCGGTCGCGGAGCGGCCCAAGGGCCGATTGGAGGACATCTGCAAGCCCCATCGTCTTGATGGCAACCCTCTGTAGGTCCGGGAAGATCGGGCAGGTCGTGTCCGCCTGGTAGTATTTCTGCCTGCCCTCCGTGCGACAGGTGAGGATACCCATGTCAGCCAAGCGTGACAGTTCTATGCTGAGATTGGCTACCTTCTCGCCGAGGAGCGACTCGAGTTGGCGGACATAGAAGCGCTCATGGTGGTGGGTGAGGAGCCAGCTAAGAGCCCTGGCGCGGACCCTGGAGCCGAGCAGTCGTTCGAGCAACTGTCGCCTCACAGGCGTCGCCCCTGTGCCCTGATGCCGGAAGTGGGCAGACATGATATGCCTTACATAACGTGTGTTATGAAAAGCATATCATCTTCCCCCGCGGCCCGCAAACCCAACTCACTTCCCTTCAGACTCCGAAGCAGGTGCCGAGGGCGAGGGCGGCCTTGATGAGGGGGTGGGAGCGGGGGACGAGCTTGAGCTTGGCGACGGCCTTGGCCATGGGGATGGATGTGATGGCGTCGCCCTTGAGGCAGACCATGCGGCCGAAACGCCCCGCGGCCACGAGCTCCATCGCGTGATGGCCGAAGCGGGTGGCGAGCGCGCGGTCGTAGGCGGTGGGACACCCGCCCCTCTGAAGGTGTCCGAGGATGGTGTAGCGGGTTTCGAGGCAGGAGGCCTCCTCGATGTCGCGCGCGAGCTTGGCGCCGACGCCCCCGAGGCGGATGGGGTCGTGGCTGTCGGTCACGGTGCGCTCGATGGTGAGGGAGCCCTTCTTGGGCCTGGCGCCCTCGGCGACGACGACGATGCTGAAGCGCCGTCCCGTGCGGCTGCGCTCCCGCACCCGCTCGACGACCTTGCCGAGGTCGTAGGGGAGCTCGGGAATGAGGATGATGTCGCCGCCGCCCGCCACGCCCGCCTTGAGTGCGATCCAGCCGGCGTAGCGGCCCATCGTCTCGATCACCATCACGCGGTGGTGCGACATGGCGGTGGCGTGGATGCGGTCTATGGCGTCGGTCACGCAGGCGACCGCGGTGTCGTAGCCGAAGGTCACGTCGGTGCCCGCGAGGTCGTTGTCAATGGTCTTCGGCACGCCCACGGCGGGGAGGCCGAGCTGGCAGAGCTTGGTGCCGATGTTCATCGTGCCGTCGCCGCCGAGCAGCACGCAGGCGTCGAGCTTCCAGCGGCGGGCGTTGGCCATGAGAGAGCGCGTCATGTCCCGGAAGCCCTGTTTGCCGTTGCGGACCACCGGGAAGTGGAAGGGGTTGTGCTTGTTGGAGGTTCCGAGGATGGTTCCGCCCTGGGTGAGGATGCCGGACACGTCGCCGTAGCCGAGGAGCCTGCCGTCGCCCTCCACGAAGCCGCGGAAGGCGTCGCGGATGCCGAAGACCTCGATGCCGTGGACGTTCATGGCGGACTTTGCGACGGCGCGGATGACGGCGTTGAGGCCGGGGCAGTCGCCGCCCCCCGTCAGTATGCCGATCCTGCGAACCGTGGGCCTGCTCTGAGCCATCAGGGGACCTCCATTCTAGTGCGGCCTGGGGACAGAACCGGAGGGGATGATTGGATGGGTGGATGAATGGATGATTGTCTGACACCCATCCACCCATCCAGTCATCCAATCATCCATCGTCTCACTCGTTCCCACGCGGAGCGTGGGAACGAGTGAGAGATCACACGGACGCCCACGGACAAGCACGGACAGGCAGATTCCTCGGCGACGGGCGTGTGTCCGTGTCCGTCCGTGTGGGTCCGTGTCATTTCTTCACAGCCTCTCCGCATGGGAACGAGAGGGCAGGCTATCGCGTTGCGACGCGCAGCCTCCGCGGCGCGACGTTCCAGCCCCTGAGCGTGAGGGCGAACGGTGCGCCGCTTGGGGCTTCCACGCGCACGGCCCGGCTCTCGCCGGGAAGGAGACAGAAGTAGTTATCTGAGAAGCTCAGGGGGGCATCGGCCTCAAGGTAGACCATGAACGCCAGGGTGGTGCCGGGGTTCGCGATGTCCACGACGGTGGCCGCGCCCTCCTGGCGGAGGGTGGCCTCCACCGTGGCCGGCTCAAGGCGGTCGAGGGCCTGGAGCGGGCTGGGTTGCGAGGACTCGATGAGTGAGACGAGCTCGCCGTGGGGGAGCCGCGCGAGGTAGCCGAGCATGCCGGCGTAGAAGCGAGAGAGGTCGGGCCAGGCGGCGAGCCCGGGGGCGTCGGCGAGGAGGAGGACGCGGCCCTGGCCGTGGCGCCCCTCGACGAGGAGCGGGTGCTGGGGGCCGAGGGCCACGATGACGGTGGCACCGGCTTCCCCATCACCCACAGGCCGGAGGCCTGTGCCACCAGTGAGCCGTGGGCAGAGGTCGAAGGCCACGCGGGCAACAATGGGATGGTCGGGCACGGCGGCGGTGGGCCGTGCGTGGAAACCTCCCGCAGGTTTGGAACCTGCGGGAGGTTGGGTGGCGGGCAAGAGTGGGCCGAGGGGGGAGTCGAAGACCGCCTTGTCCGTGCCCACGACGAGCAGGCCGCAGCCCTTGTCCACCGCCGCGGCCACGGCCTTCAGCGCGTCATCCGCGGAGGCGGCTGCGGCGTCAACCACGATGGCGTCGAAGCCGTCGAGGGCGGGAGGGCGACGCTCCTGCGGAGCCGCGCCGCCGGCGGCCCTCGGCTCGGCAGGAGCCTCGCCCTCCCGGGCAGGAGCCTCGCCCTCCCCGCGACGCGTCACCTGGATGCCTGAGGCGGCGAGGAAGGCGTCGTCGGCCAGAGGGCCTCGCGGCTGCGCGGTGAGCCAGGCCACGCGGAGGGGGCGACGAGTGGTTCGCCGCGGGGCGGCCACGCCGAACCAGTAGAGGTTGGAGGCGAGGGGCTTGCCCGCCGCGTCGTCGAGCCGCAGGTGGAGGAAGGCAACGTCGCCCGCGAGCGCCGCCTCCGCACACCAGTCGAAGGCCAGCGGTCGCTCCACCACGCCCGCCTCGGCATCGAAGCGGCTCTCCCGCACGAAGAGCGGCGTCATCGCGCGGTCGAGCACTGTGGCCGTGGCCTGGGCGTTCCGGAGCGGGCCGTTGCCGCTCTCCACACAAACACCCACATGCAGGCTCTCGCCGACGGAGATGGTGGCGCAGGCCTCCGGCCTGTGAGTCACAGGCGGGACGCCTGTGCCACCGGTCATGGCCAGGGAGTTGGTGGCACAGGCCTCCGGCCTGTGGGCCACAGGCGGGACGCCTGTGCCACCGAAGTCAGCAAAGATGGCGGTGTCGGCAAGCGCGCGCCGCAGGAAGTGATAAGCGGCCTTCGGCGCGCCCGAGGCGTCCACCAGCGCGGGCGAGGCCGAGGGCGTCGGCTCGTTGAGCTGCCAGAAGACCTCGGCGGCCGGGGCGAGGCGGTGCCGCTCGGCGGCGTGGCGCGCGGCGGCGGCCTGGGCCGCCTGGGCCTTGAGGGCGTGTTGGCGGGCCGAGCTCGACGGGCCGTAGGGCGCCGCGGCGCGGGCCGAGCCGAGCGCCCAGTCGTCGCAGGCCGGCCACTCGGGCTCGGCGTCCCGCGCGCTGAAGAGCGCGGCGTAACCGGAGGGCGAGGGCAGGCCAGGCACGTGGTTAAGGGCGGCCCCAGACCAGTCCACGCGGCCGGTTGAGGGGTCTCTTTGGGTGAGCCAGAGCTGGGCTGGGCCGGCCCTCGGGCTGTCGCCGAGCATGCGGCGCTGCGGGTCGAGCCGCTGGCAGAGCGCGGCCGATTCGGCGGTGAGGCGAGGGTCGGGCGCGCCGCCGGCCGCGGCTCCGCCGATGCACCAGGCGACGAGGCAGGGGTGTGAGCGGATGCGGCGAATGGCAGCCGAGGCGCCCAGGAGATATTCCTCGGCGTTCATGCCCGCGCCGTCGGCGGTCAGCGGCAGCTCCTGGAGGACGAGGAACCCCTCGCGGTCGCAGAGGTTGTAGAAGGTCTCAGTCTCGGCGAGGCCGCCGCCGGCGACGCGGAGGGTGTTGAAGCCGCACTCGCGGGCGCGGGCGAGGAGCCGCTCGTAGCGGGATGCGTCGAGGCGGAGCGCGGCGTCGGCGGGCAGCCACACCACGCCGCGAACATCAAGGCCCTGGCCGTTCACCCGCAGGCGGGCAATTGTGGGCGGGACGTCCCTGTCCCGCGATTCGCCCCCTTCCGCTTCGTAGGGGGCCAGCTCGATGGTGCGGATGCCGAAGGCCAGCTCCGCCTCGTCGGAGACCGCGCCGCCATCGAGCTTCACCTTCGCGGAGAGGCGGTAGAGCGCTTGCTCGCCCATGCCGCGCGGCCACCAGAGCCTCGGGCGCGGCAGGAGCACCTCGGCCTCCACGCGGCCCGTCTTCCCCCCCTCCACCGCCACCTTCCGCCCAAACGTTTGTAGTTCCGCCTTCAGGCGGTCTTCTCCAATCCCCCCCGCCAGCGTCACCTCCAGCTTCTCACTCACCAGGTTCACGGCCTCAGCGCTCACACGGAGGCGCGCCGCGTGGTCATTGAGCTCGATGGTTTCCACCGCGAGGTCGCGGAGGAGGCACGGGCCGGCGCTGCGGACCC
>Ga0194112_10001967_pt1 | contig 29825 bp, 25 predicted proteins | sample TA2MahC400mmetaG_FD_146191 | JGI IMG/M metagenome (GOLD analysis project Ga0194112, IMG submission 146191) | Freshwater microbial communities from Lake Tanganyika, Tanzania - TA2015016 Mahale Deep Cast 400m | ecosystem: Environmental > Aquatic > Freshwater > Lake | place: Tanzania: Lake... | reverse complement strand
ACGGTTCCAGCTTTCCGAAAAAAAGCCCCGCCCGTCCCCGTGACGCACCGGCGTCAGAACCAGAACATCCAAAAGAAAAGGCCGCTCAATCTGCATCGACAATCTCGGGCATTGCATACGGTCGCTGTCTAGAAGCAACCGCCTGCCTTGTCAGCCCACGATCGCAGGAAATCCTGTGACCCGGACAAAGATCCGCCACGTCTCCTGCCCCATGGCGGTAGTGCTCCGGCGAAAGCATGCCGTAGATGAGTGAACCCGCAAGCTGAATGGTGCGCTCATGTCTCAGGAGTGGACGAAAGCGCTGCGGCCGATCTCTGTCATAGGCAGGCCACGACCATGCACACTGTTAGCCCTGTAGTATCGTAAATGCGCAATCGCTCGCGAAGAGCCTGATTTTCGGGATCAAGCCGAGGCTGATGGCGAAGTGGTGCAGACGCTCACGGTAGAGGATGTCAGGTCGAACGCGAAAGAACCACATACCAGGTTCTAGGTCGTGTTGACAAATAGGATTCACACGGCGGGTTGATCGTGCTTCAAGCTGGTAATCTTAATGGAGAACAGCTTGGCACGAGACCTGATGTCAGGCGAGGAATGGGCGTTCCATGAGCGGTTCATCCTGTCGATCCGCGCCCCGAGCGGGCGCAAAGCCCTGAACCCTCGCCTTGTTCTGGATGGGATCTTCTGGAGTGAGGCATGAGCCGCCACTGGTTCAAGGCCATGCCGAACGCGGACGGGATCGCCGTGGCGGGACCTGCCGGAAGAGTTTGGCAAGTGGTCATCGGTCTATCGCCAGTTCCGGCGCTGGACATTGGCCGGTCTGTGGGAGCACATCCTGGAGGCGCTGAACGAAAGCGGGCTGGTCCCGGACGCGCTTCAGATGATCGACAGCACCGTGGTCCAGGCCCATCATCAGGCAGCGGGCGCTAAAGGGGGACTCCGAGACAGGGTCTCGGCCGTTCAAGAGCGTCCGGTGGGAAAACGATCGACTGGATCGTTTTCTGGACCGCCTTCCACTTCACGACCAAGATCCACCTCCGCGTCAACGCGGCAGCCCTCCCTATGAGGTCGGATATCACGCCGGGGCAGACATCAGACTATATGGGCTTTGACCTGGTCATGGGCGACAACCTGCCCAAGCCTGCCGTCCTGCTTACAGACCGGGGCTATGACTTCAGTAAGGTTCGCAGTACCATGGAGGTGCGTAACGTTGTCCCGGTGATCCCGATGCGCAAGTCCCGCAAGCTGCGCGTTGCCGTGGAGCGTGCCCTCTACCGGCTGCGCAACCGGGTCGAACGGTGCTTCAACAAGCTCAAGAATGCCCGCCGCGTCGCAACCCGCTACAACAAGACCGCCGAAAGCTTCCTGGCCTTTATCGACATAACCTCGATCCGCCTCTGGCTCCGTCATTTGTCAACATGACCTAGGATCTGTCCCTTCAACTTTTCAGATCCGGAACATGCCGATGGCAGCAAGAATGATGGCGTTGAGAAAGATGTCTCCGCAGGGGTCCTGAGCCAAGTGGCGAGGCCGCGCCAGCGCTTCAGGCGGCTGAAGGCGTTCCCGATCCGGCACCGTCTCCGGTAAAGGCGCTTGTTGCAAAGCAGCCGGTTTGTTGCGTGTCCTCCGGGGCAGAATGCAAGGGTCCGATGCCACACTCTTCAGGGCTGTCGTGCAGCCGGCCGGCATTCTGCGCAGTGTCACCCGGAAAAACGCTTGGTTGGCGGCAGATGGCGCAAAAGCACGAGCACACCCCGGCTGTCAGCCATCTGGCGCGACGAGAGGACGGCGTTCAGCGGGCGCCCCTGCCGTCGCTGAGCATGTGCCTCCTGGAGTTCAGGCCGTCTCTCGTGCCTCCAATCGTCCGAGACCGATCCGTCCTTGCGAAAAAGGCGACTCGGATCGCTGTCTGATCCTCGGACTATAATGACTGGCTGCGGTGCGGCGCGACTTCGGGACTGTGCCGACCATCCGGCGTGTCGCCCCTAGAGCCGGGTTTTGCCAGCTCTCGAAAGATCCCCATGAAGATGCCCATCCAGGACCAGCAGGCGAACCGGCTATAAAGCCTCTCGCGGCGGTGGTGGACCGCCCAGGCATTCTTCCACCGCAGAGGCATGCCGGCTGACGGTGATGATCCCGTTCAGCGCCATCCGCCGCCAAGGCGCGATCGCTGGCGTGTCTTGAGGAAGACGGGCGGAAGTCGCCGCATCTGCAGCCCGCTCAGCCAGCGGTCGCGGTTGTCCCTTTGGCTCACGACCAACATGATCCGCTCCAACAACCGGTCGGAAACAGAAACCGGTTGGGATGGTCCTTGGGCAGAATGGCCCGATCAGATGCAACTGGACTGGACAGGCCGGCTCTGCGCCGGCCTTCAACCTTGTTCAGATTGCCAGATCTTCCAGGCTCTTGCCTTGCTCCAGGTGCTCCTGAACCCAGCGAGGCTTGCGGCCGCGACCGGTCCAGGTCATCGTCTGATCCTCTGGATGGACATATTTCGGCGCAACGCTGCCGCTGCGGCGGGGTTTTGCACCGGTCAGTTCGGCCAGATTGAAGCCATGTTCCCGCGCCGCCTCTTCGATGGCGGCCAAGGCTTCGCGCCGCTTGCGATCTTCGTAGGAGTTGATGGCGCGATCCAGCTTGGTCCGCAGATCGCGCATTTCCTTGAGAGACATCTTGTCAAAGTCGATGTTCATATTATCCAGTTTCTGTTTTGATGTTTATTAACTGCAGTCCTTATAAACTCGTTAAATAAGCATACAACCTGAATAAATAGTTAACGGGGCCCCCGCTTGGCAAGTATCCTCTGCAAAGTTCTTCGATGCATATGCAGTCTGCGTGCCGTCTCACTGACATTGCGGTCGCATTGTTCATAAACGCGCTGAATATGCTCCCATCGCACCCGATCTGCGGACATGGGATTTTCAGGCGGAGGCGGAAGCAATTCTCCACTGGAAAGCAGCGCCGACGTTACGTCATTTGCATCGGCAGGTTTTGCCAGATAATCTGTAGCACCCATCTTGACCGCAGCCACGGCGGTCGCAATTGCGCCATAACCCGTCAACACGATGATCCGGGCATCCGCGCGCTTGTCCCGAAGCGCCTCGACGACATCAAGACCATTGCCGTCCTCGAGCCGAAGATCGACAACCGCATAGGCTGGTGCCCGTTTCTCGATCAGGCGCATGGCATCCGCCACAGTCAGTGAAGTTTCCGTTTGGAATCCGCGCTTTTCCATGGCGCGCGCCAGGCGCGAGACGAAGATCTCGTCATCGTCCACCAGCAGCAGCGAAGCATCCGGACCGATCTGCGCGTTCAGTTCGTCCATGACGAGCCCTTCCCAAGATTGTTTTCCGGTTCATGTGCCCATCGCGCGGAAATTTTTCAAATTGCTGCGACAAATCGCCTTAGGCAGCCGCATCCACGAAACAGCCTGTTCGTTCTGCCACGATTTCCGGGGCAGTGTCGCGTGAAAAGAATTCGACTGTTCGCCCTCCGGGCATGACCAGATAGGTATTGGTCATGTGATCGACCAGATAATATTCCTGATCCTCTTCGTCATGCGCCTTGAAATAATTCCGCCAGCCCTGGTTTACCGCCGCGATCTCCTGGTCGCTGCCCGTCAATCCGATCATGTCATCGGAAAACTGGCTGGTGTAATCGGCCAGCACCTCGGGCGTGTCGCGCCGGGGATCAACGGTGATAAAGACGGTCTGCACGTCCTTGCCGTCCTCCTGCAAAAGGTCGGCCGCCTCGGCGTTGCGGGCGCTGTCAAGCGGACAAACATCGGGGCAGAAGGTATATCCGAAATACAAGAGCGTAGGCTTGGAAAAGACCTCGGTGGAGGCCACCCGCTGCCCGTCCTGCCGCGTCAGGGTAAAGTCGGTCCCAAAGCTGTCCATTCCGCCGGCAACGGTGCTGGTGGTGCATTGCGCAAAGACATCGTCCGAGCGCTGCTGTGCCAGGAACAGCGCGCCCCCGCCCAAAACTCCGATGGCCGCGGCCGTGCCGATCAGCAGGATTTTCCGGTCAGCCATGACGGACCTCCTTTGGTGTGAAAATCCGCGCATTGATGGCCCATCGACGGACGGGTATCAAGTCACGCAATGTCGCAACACAGGCCCTCCATGATCCCTGACCCGCTGCCCGAAGATCTGGCCGACGCGGTTCTGGGCGCCGGCGACACCCCCAAGCCCGAGCCGATCCGGATGCGGACGCTGGTGCTTTTGCGCTGGTTCGCGATCGGCGGTCAGATGGCGGCTGTGGTGGTCGCATGGTTCATGGGCATCGGCTTTCCCAAGGCGCCGGTCCTGATGCTGATCGCAGCCTCGATCACGATGAACCTGTGGCTGTTCCTGCGCCCGCCGAAACGTACTTCGCCCGGCCGAGCGGTGCTGCAGCTCAGCTTCGACCTGGTGCAGATCTCGACGCTGATGGCGCTGACGGGGGGAATGGCCAATCCCTTCGCGTTGCTGGTGCTGGCGCCCGTGACCATCGCGGCGGCCTCGCTGAACGCGCGGCAGGTGCTGGCGCTTGGCCTTGCAACGGTGGCGCTGATCTCGGTCGCCGCCGTGTTCGGCACGCCCTTGCGCGACCCCTCGGGCCAGATCCTGCGGATGGAGCCGATCCTGGCCGTGGGCCACTGGGTGGCTCTGGTGATCGGCGTGGTGTTCTTTGCGGGCTACGCGCATCGCGTCACGGGTGAACTGTCGGACACGTCGAACGCGCTGTTTGCCACGCAGATGGCGTTGTCGCGCGAACAGCGGCTGCAGCACCTGGGCGGAGTGGTGGCCGCCGCCGCGCACGAGATGGGCACGCCTCTGGCCACGATCAAGCTGATCGCGGGAGAACTGGCGGACGAACTGAAGGACCAGCCCGACCTGCATGCGGATGCCATCGCCCTGCGCGAATCAGCCGACCGGTGCGCGCAGATCCTGCGCAGCATGGGCCGGGCCGGCAAGAACGACCTGCATCTGCGTGCAGCCCCCCTGCGCGCTGTTCTGGAGGACGCTGCCAGCCCCCATGCCGATCGCGGCCCCGTGGTCGAAATCCATGCCGAAGGTCCGGTGATCCGACGCGATCCGGCCGTTATCCACGCCCTGCGCAACCTGATCCAGAATGCGGTCGACTTTGCCGAAAGCCGGGTCGTGATCGAAACGCAGGTGACGCAGGGCACGCTGACGGTGACAGTGCGCGATGACGGGCCGGGTTATCCGCCGCAATTGCTGTCGCGGATCGGCGACCCGTATCTGAGCCGGCGGGCCGATGCGCAGCGCGGCAGCTATGAAGGCATGGGTCTTGGCCTTTTCATCGCCAAGACGCTTCTTGAGCGGTCGGGGGCGCGGCTGACCTTTGCCAATGGGGGCCCCGGCGCGGTCGTGGCCGTCCGATGGCCCCTTGACCGCATCCGGGCGCAGGATCGGCTGGCGCTGTCACAGAATCCGACAATTCAGACATAAAGATCTTAACCGCCTGTTAATCCTGACTCACCTATGGTTCACATGAGCTGAAAGGAGTCGTCTGCGGTGGACATCGAAGGTGCATGGGTGGTGGCGGTTGCGGTGCTGAGCGGGACTTTGTCCGTCCTGCTGGCAATCGGGCTGATCCGGTGGTGGGACGCGCGCAGCGGCGGCGCTGCACAGGCCCATCCGTCGGTGCATGCACTTGACGGGCGGGTGCAGCCGACCGTCTTCCTGTTCAAGGGCGGTATGGTGGCCGATGCGACGCCCCCGGCCCGCGCCCTGCTGGATCGCGTGGGCGGCGCCGAAAGCGACTGGCTGCGCCTGATGCATTGGGTAGGTCCCCGCTTTCCCGAGGCCCCCGATCGGCTGGCGCAGCTGCATCGGCTTGGACGAATTGAACTTGTGGGCCAGCAAGGACATGGCACTGCGGTCCTTCGGCTGGTGGCCGAGGATCTGGGCGATCGCCTGATGCGGATCACCATCTCCGATCCCGGTGCCGAACATGCGGGCATCGTGGTGGACGCGATGTCGCTGCAGGCCATGGAGGAGGAGTTGCATCTGCTGCGCGGCGCGCTGGACCAGACGCCCATGCTGGTGTGGCGGCTGGACGGACAGGACCGCGTCACCTGGGCCAATTCCGCCTATCTGCGTCGGGCCGAGGCACGCACCGAAGGCGACATCGGCTGGCCCCTGCCGCGCCTGCTGGACGCGCCGCGGCCCGGATCGGGTGCCGGAACCACGACACGCCGCGCCGCGCTCGAGGATAACGGCATCGTGTCGTGGTATGACTGCCACAGTCACCGGATGGGAAACGAGGCGATGATGTTCGCCCTGCCCGCAGATGCCGCCGTGCGTGCCGAACGCAGCCTGCGCGATTTCGTTCAGACACTGACCAAGACCTTTGCCGACCTGCCCATCGGGCTTGCGATCTTTGACCAGCAGCGGAACCTGCAACTGTTCAACCCGGCGCTGATCGACCTCACGAACCTGCCGACAGGGTTCCTGACCGCGCGCCCGACATTGTTCGACTTCCTGGACCAGTTGCGCGAACAGCGCATGGTGCCCGAGCCCAAGGACTATCGCAGCTGGCGACAGCACATGGCAAACCTGGAAAGCGCGGCCGCCACTGGCCACCATGTCGAAACCTGGTCGCTGCCCGGCGGGCAGACTTACCGGGTGACCGGACGGCCCCATCCGGACGGCGCGGTCGCCTTTCTGTTCGAGAACATCACTTCCGAGATGTCCCTGACCCGCAAGTTCCGGGCCGAACTGCTGCTGGGGGCGCATGTCCTTGACGGTCTGGACGACGGGCTTGCCGTTTTTGGTGGAACGGGTGCGCTGGTGCTGATCAACCAGGCCTATCGCGGCCTGTGGGGCGCGGCCCCGGCCAGCCTGTCGGACGCCATCGCCGAATGGGAGGCAATGACCGCGACCGGCCCCGGCTTTGAGGCCCTGCGCGATGCGCTGCTGATGCAGGACAGCACGACCGCCACCAGCGGCGCCATGGCGGGACCCCAAGGGCAACTCTTGGGCTGGACCGTCACGCCCCTGACAGGCGGACGCAAGATGCTGCGCTTCCGGTTGACGGCAGGCCAGCCGCTGACATCTCAGACCGTGCTGACGGCAGCGACCGAGGAGCTGCCACCCTCGCGGCGGACCCTGCCCAGTGCGGTGGGCGCCGACTAGGCGCCAACCGCGACGCGTCAATAGTCCCGTTCGAAGAACAGGCCGAGCGAACTGCTGCCATCGCTGGCTACCGATCCGCGTGCGCGCAGCGACTGGGTGATGTCCAGGTTCAGGTTGATGGTCGACCGTCCACCCTCGCCCACCGACACATCCGAATACACGTTCTCGGACAGATACCGGCCGGCCCGCAGTTCGACATTGCCGTCGTCGTCGGTGGTCAGGTCCAGATCATCCAACCCTGCGCTTTCGCGGAGGTTGCTGATGATCCCCTCGCCGCCCCGGCCCGCCAGAACGGCGATGGCATTGGCCAGCTGCGCCGCCTGCAGGGGGCTGATGCTGTCCAGGCCGCGGCCGAACAGCAGCTGCGACAGCACCTCTTCCTGCGGCAGGTCGGGCGAGGACTGGAACGTGATCTCGGGGTCGCGCACGTCGCCGTCGATGATGATGCGCGTGGTGATGCCGTCACGCTCGGTTTCCGCCACCAGCCGAAGCACCGGGACCAGGCTGCCTTGCAGCTCGACCAGACCCTCGGTCAGGTTGAAGCGGTTGCCCAGCAGGTCCACCCTGCCGCGGATCAGCTCCAGGTTGCCAATCGGGATCACGTTGCGCGGCGTCCCCCGGATCTGGAAGCCGCCGCCCAGTTCGGCATCGACCCCGCGGCCGCGGATAAAGACCCGGTTGGGCGCATTGATCGTCAGGTCCAGCTGGGGCGGGTTCGCGGGCGGCGTGGCTGGCGGGCCCGCCAGCCCGGCTTCGCTGGCGGCCTGGCTTGGATAGCCCTCCAGCCCGGCGCGCGCGCGGGTGGCGCGGACGGGTGGCCGCTGGCTGCCGACATGGGTGATGTCGGGAATTGCTCGCGCGCCCCCCAGCCCGGTCGAGGGGATGCGGATCTCGGTATCGCCCAGGTCGATCTGCCCCGACACCAGCGGTCCGCTCGCGCCCGACCCGGCGATCCGCAGCGAACCGCTGGCAATCGTCTGGTAAAGGTTGGGGTCGCGCAGAACGACCTGGTCCAAGAGGATGCCGATGTCCAGCGCACCCCCGGCCAGGTCCACCGGCCCGCTGAGGGTCAGGCGGCCGCCCGCGGCGACATTGGCGCCGCCCTCGACCTGAACGCGCCCGCCCTGAAGGGCGGCCACGATGTTCATCTGCTCCAGCCGCAGGCCCAATGCCGGATCGGCCAGCTGGCCGTCCTGCAGACGCACCTGCCCCGACAGCGCCTGCAGCGAGGGCGCCCCCTGCAGGCGCAGATCGATCGCCAGCGGCCCGGAAACGCTTCGCGTGCGCAGGAAGGTGTTGGCGATGGCCGAATCCGCACGGCCCGCGATCGTCAGGTCGGCAGTCGAGCCGTCGCGTGCGGCAGTGCCGGCAACGCGCAGGTCGGTGCTGCCCGGGGCTTGGGCGCGCAGATCCAGCGCGATGTTCGGCCCCTGCTCGTTCGCGGTGCCGGTGACGGTCACGGGTCCCGGAAACTCTGGCACCAGCAGCCCCAGGTTGGCCAAACGGGCGTCGATGTTGATCCCCGTCGCAGGCGCGCCATCGGCTGTCACCTGCAGCTGCGGGTTCGTGACGCGCAGACGCTGGACCGATATCCCCTGCGAGTCCTGGCTGGCGGCCAGATCAAAGGCGGTCTGCCCCGCCAGAACGGGGTCCACCTGCGGCTGGCCGACCGAAAGGCCGTTGGCCGTGCCGGTGGCCTCGATGCGCCGGGCCGACCCGTCATCTGTCAGCCGCGCATCGGCACTGACGGCGCCACTGATCCCGTTGCCCAGGAACCGCAGATCGCCCGCGTTCAGCTGTGCCGTGACATCCGTCGCGCCTGCGCCCACTTGCCCTGTTGCCGTGGCCGACAGGCGCGGGTTCTCGATTTCCGCCGTCTGGATGGTGAAGATGCCGTTCCGCTCGGTCCCGGTCACGGCCAGACGCGTTTCGCCCACAAGGGCACCGTCCACCTGCGCCTGGCCAAAGGACAGATCGCGCCCGGTGCCCGTCACGTCCAGCCGACGGATGCCGTCGCCCGCCTCGCGGAAGCTGCCCTGAGCCTGCACCGCACCTTGCCAGCCCGGACCAAAGGGCGCCAGCGAGGCCACCTGCACATCGCCGGTGATGTCGGTGACGCCTGCGCCATACACACCCTGAACGACAGCACGCATCTGTTCGTTGGTCAGTTGGCCGTCCGAGATGGTGATGATGCCATCCCGCTCGGAGGCCCGCAGGCTGAGGCGCGTGGTGCCGGTCAGCGCGCCATCCACCCCTGTCTGGCCCAGGAACAGGTCCTGCCCCTCGCCTGTCAGGTCGATCAGGCGCGCCCCGTCCTCTTCGGTCAGGGTGGCGCGGGCCTGGAAGCCGCCGGACCAGCCGGGCACCAGGGTGGACAGATCCGCCACCGAAAACTCGGCCTGCGCATCCAGCGCGCCTGCGGCCAGATTTCCTTCGGCCGTGGCATCCAGTTGCGGGTTCGACAGCTGGAACGTGTCGATCTGAAAGCCGCCCTCGGTTTCGGCGGCGATTGCGGTCAGGTTGGTGCGCCCCCGCAGGGCGTTGTCCAGGGCCTCGATCCCGATGCGCAGGTCGCTGGCCTCCCCGTTCAGGGACAGGCGGCGCTGGCCGGCGGGACCGTTCAGCGCGGCCTCGGCCTCCAGCGCGCCCGCATATGCGGGATCGACATCCGCCAGCGAAGGCATCGAGATGCGTGCCGTCAGGTCGCTGGACAGGCTGCTGATCAAGCCCTGCGCTTCGGCGGTCAGGCGGCTGGCATTGACCGTCAGCTCCTCGATCTCGATGCCGATCTCGTCCCGGCGCGCGTCGAGCATGATGGTCGAGCGTCCATCCAGCAGCCGGTCCAGCTGTGGCTGGTCCAGCGCGATGTCGGTGCCCGCGATCCGGGCGTCGATGTCAAAGCTGCGGTTCAGCAGGATGTAATATCCCTCGACCGTCGCGTCGGCCGCCCCGGTGACCGGCCGGCCCGCCAGCGTGGACAGGCGCGACAGGTCGCTGTAGCGGGCGTCCATGTCCACCGACAGGGTGATGCCGCTGGACAGGCCCGACACAAGGAAGTTGCCATCCAGCCCATAGTCGGACCCGACCACTTGCAGGCCCGAGATGTCGACGGCATTGCCCGGCGTGAAGTTGAACTGTGCCTCCCCCTCGATCTGCTCGCCCACCGCGGCGGCCAGTCCGGGATCGGCAAAGGCCAGCTGACGGGCCGCGAAATCCAGCCCCCCCGTGACTTCCGACAGCACACCCTCGGCCAGCACGACTTCTCCCGCCCCGTCCAGGTCCAGCGCACCCAGGGCCACGTCACCCAGGTTCAGCGCACCGACACGACCGTTCAGGGTCCATCCCTGACCCTCGGCGGCATCATAGTCCAGGGACAGGCGACCGGATTCCACCGTCGTATCCTCGCCCGCGAAAGGCAGGGGAACGGGGACCTGCGCGGCCTCGGCGTCGCGGCCCAGGGTCACCAACAGCTGTGCCCGTTGCGGGGCAGACTGGTCGTTGGTCGACAGCGATCCGGCAATCCGCAGGGCTTCGGTCCGGATGTCCAGGGTGGGGATGTCCAGCCGGCCCGTGTCGGCCCGCCAGCCTTGCGCCAAGAGCTGCGTGTCGCGGCCAAAGAAGGCGCGATCCTGGGGACGCAGCAAGGAGGCAACATCCCCGCCCAGTTCGAAACGGAAGGCCGTGCCCGTCGTGCCGTCGGAGCCGGTCTGGCCATTCGCGCTGACCTGACCGGTGATGCGCGGCTGGCCGTCGGTGGCCAGGCGGATGTCGGCGGCAAAGTTGCGGATCTCGCCCTCGCCGCTGATCTGCGCGGTCAGGGCCGGACGCTCGTACAGGTTCACCAGGTTTGCCAGGATGCCGTTGGCGGCCTCGTCCAGCCCCAGGTTCAGGCGCAGCACCTGCGTGTCGTTGGAATAGCTTGTATCGAGGACGAACTGTCCGCGCGGGCCGTCCAGCCGGTCGATGGTCAGTTGCGCCGTGCCTTCGCCGCCCTCGAGGCTGAGGCCGCCGGACACGCGCAGCGCCGCCTCGACGCCGATGACCGGCTCGCCCAAGGCCACCCGATCGGCGCGGATCTGCTCGATGTTCAACGCCACCGGCAGTTCGGGAAGGGCAAAGACCGGAGCCTCGGCCTGGACCTGCCCTTGTTCGCCTTGCGGCATCCGGGGCAGCAGGATCTCGGCGGCCGACAGTTCGGCGATCTCGATCCGGCGGCGCAGCAGGGCCGACCGGTTCCACTGGATCGCGCCGTCGCGCAGGGTCAGCCAGACGCCTTCGTCATCCGCAATGCGGAGTTCGCGAAAGGTCGCGCGGGACGACAGCGCGCCCTCGAACCCGTCGATGGCGACTGTGCGACCGGCCCCCGACAGGTTGCGCTCCAGCAGCCCGGTCAGAAAGCCGCGATCGTCCGCAATCTCCTCGGACAGTTCGGCCGCGGTCTGCGCCAGCAGCGCCAACGGAAAGATCAGGGCAAAGAGGTATATCCAGAATTTGCGCATCAGAATGCCTGCCCCAATCCAAGGTAAAGCTGGACACCGCTGCCGGTGTCTCCGCTGACCGGGCCGGCCACGTCAAAGCGCAACGGACCCACGGGTGTGTCATAGCGGACGCCGATACCGGCGCCCGCCTGATCGCCGCTGTCGCCGTCAAAGCCGCTGTCGGCCCAGACCCGTCCGTAATCGGCGAAGGCCACCAGCCCTATCCGCTCGCGGACCTGAAAGCGGAATTCGGCGGTGGCGTTGGCCACGCTCATGCCGCCGGTCTTGATCGTGCCGCCGTCGGGACCGGGAATGACCTCGACCCCAAGTGATTGGTAGGGATGGCCGCGCACGGTGCCGCCGCCGCCGGAAAAGAACAGGTAGTTGCGGGGCGTGGTCTCGATGTCGCTACCCAGGACGGAGCCCGCGCGGGCGCGTCCGGCCAAGGTAAAACGGTCGCCGGCGCCGAAACTGCGATAGACACGCCCTTCGCCCAAGGCTTGCGCACCGGTGCCGGTATCGCCAAAGCCCCGGAACGGCACCAGAGAACTGGACAGGTAAAATCCGCGCCTGGCGTTGTTGCGCTCCACCCGGCGGTCCCAGATCACGTCCATCGGCAGGGCCAGCACCTTGAAGTCGGTCTGGCCATTCGCATCAAAGACCCGCGAATACTGGTATTGCAGCGAGATGTCGGCCGTCAGCAGTTCCGTTTCCGCATCGCGGAAGATGTGGTTGAAGCCAAGCGAGGCGCTGGCCGTGTCCTCGTCGTAATCCTCCTCGCGCATCCGCGCGGCCGTGGCTTCCAGATAGCCTGTCGTGTCAGGGGTGATGGTGGCCGGGCGGTCCAGCCGCACGGTCACTTCGTCATCGCGTTCGCTGGTCTGAGAGCCGATGTCCTTGACCCTCGCGTCAATGCGCAGTCGCTCACCCCCGCCCAGCAGGTTGCGGTGCATCCAATAGGCGGACACCAGCACCCCGTCCGTGTTCGAAATCTCGAACCCTGCGCCGATGCGGCGGGGACGTTGCTCCACAACGGTCAGGTCCACGTCCAGCGTATTGCCAGGGCCCAGATTCTCGGCTTCCTGCAGGGTGATGGCGGAAAAGACGCCGCTGCGGCGCAGGCGCCTGCGCACCGTTTCCAGATCCTCGGGATTGAACTGCGCGCCTTCGGGAAAACCCGCGATCTTGCGCAGGCGACGCTCGTTCAGGCGCTGGTTGCCGCTGACGCTCATCTGGCCAAAGCTCACGCGCGGGCCCGGGCTCAGGGTGATCCGGCTGTCCACGCGCGCCGTGTCATGGTCGGCGATGATCTGCTGATCGGCCACGTCGGCCTTGGCATGGCCATAGCCGCGCCAGGCCTCCACGCCTGCCAGCGCTGTGCGGCGCATCGTGCCCGTGCCCGCTATCTCGTTGACGGCATAACCTGCGGGAAGATCGCTCTCCGGGGCCACCGGCGCAATGGCCGCGCGCGAAAAGCGAAAGACGCGGCCCGGTTGAACCACCACCGCAACGCGTTGCACGACCTCGGGGGCATCCAGCGGCGCAACCTCGGCCGCCTCCACGCCATCCAGCAGGATGTTGACGGTGCCGTCGTAATAGCCTTCGTCGTAAAGCAGGCCAAGGATGCGCGCATAATCCCCGCGCGCGGCGGCCAGTACATCCTGGCCGGTGGTGCGGTCTTCCCGCAGCGCGCCCGAGATCAGCGAAGTCTGGCGGATCTGCCGAGCCAGGTCGTCGTCACCGCCCTCCACACGGATGTCCAGCGCAACCGGTCCTTCAGCATCTCCGCCGCGGCCAAACAGACCCGAAAACGGCGACGAGGATTGCGCCAATGCAATCGACGCGCCGCCCAGCGCCGTTGAGGCCACAAGAAGTGCCGAAAGAAGTGCCCGCATCGATACCGCCCCAATTCTTTTGCTTGACGAATTGAAACAGGATCGACCCCGGGAATCCAGCAGTAGTTGCCCCTTCCACAGCGGTTGCGTTAACCTTTGCGCGATCCGGCAGCGGTCAGGCCAGTGCCGCCAGACAGCCGTGCAGCGCCGCCATGTCGTCGCGGATCAGGAAGATCGGCGTGTTTTCAGGGATGTGGCGCATGTGCTCTTCGGCCAGGAAGGCCGGCAGGAAGCGGTCCATCCGGTCGGCGATGCTGCGGCCCACGCTGCCGGCCAGGAACATTCCCTCCAGCGGCATGAAGCGCAGGGCCAGCTCGCGGCACAAAAGACCCACCAGTTCCGTGAAGAAGTCATAGGTGGCGATGGCCTGCGGATCCCCCGCCTCGACGGCACGGGCGATGTCCTCGCCCAACAGCGGCGTGGTGCCGGTCATGGCGGCGTGCAGGCGCGACAGGCCACGACCGGCAAAGGTTTCCTCGGTCGAGAAGAAGCCGCGCGCGGCGTCTGCGCCGACCCGGTCGATCAACCGGGCCATGATGTTGGCGGGCAGGTTCGTATGCCCCTCCTCGGCCTCGAGCGCGGTGATCGCGCCGCCGGGCAGGACGCGGACGGCGCAGACGTTGAAACCGGTGCCCAGGCCCACGACCAGCGCCTGCCCGTTCCGGGCACGGTCCGCAGGCGCCTGCCGCAGAATGGCGACCCCGTCGCCTGCCAGGGCAGGCGTGGCATAACCCAGCGCGCTCAGGTCGTTGATCAGGCGCACCTGATCGGCATCCGTCAGGCGCGCCAGATTCTGTTCGTCAAAGGACCAGTCGCGGTTGGTCAGCCGTGCCCGGCCGCCGCTGACGGGTCCCGCCACGGCGATGCACATGGACGAGACATGGGGCTGGTGCTGTTCGGCCATGAACTGCCGCACCACGTCGTCGAAGCTGGCGAAATCGTCACCCTTGAAGCGGGTGACGGTTGCCGGATCGATGGCCCCGTTGCGGGCGATTGCCAGCCGCGCATTGGTTCCACCCACATCGCCCAGAAGCATCGCCATCGCCGTTCCCCTTGCCTCAGTTCAGTCTTTCACCGTCTGTAGGCGAGAAATACGACACTTTCGAGAGGTCGAATGCCAGCGGGAAGGGCTTGCGCGCCTGAACGGCGCTTTCCGCCCGCAGGCGCGCCGTCACCGGCTTGCCGCCCAGATGGGTGACGGCGAACGTATCGGCACCCGCCGGCTCGACGATCTCGATCATGACATCGCCGCCCGCACCCTGCGCGGTGCCGGGAAGATGGGCGTTGCCGGTGGCCTCGTGGATGTCTTCGGGGCGCACGCCCAGCACGATCTCGGCCGGCAGGTTGCGTGCCACGGGATCGGTGATGACCAGGGGGGCCGCGTTCGCGCGCTCGATCTCGATCCGGGTCTGGCCCGCCTCGGACCGGACGCGGGCCGGGATCAGGTTCATGGCAGGGCTGCCCATGAAGTCCGCCACGAACATGTTGGCAGGCTTGTTGTAGATCTCGGCTGGCGTGCCGATCTGCTGGATGACGCCGCCCTTCATGACGACGATCTTGGTCGCCAGCGTCATTGCCTCGATCTGGTCATGGGTCACATAGACGATCGAGGCGTTCAGGTCCTGGTGCAGCTTCTTGATCTCGGTCCGCATGCTGACACGCAGCTTGGCGTCCAGGTTCGACAAGGGTTCGTCGAACAGGAACAGCGCAGGGTCGCGGACCAGCGCCCGGCCCATGGCGACGCGCTGGCGCTGACCGCCCGACAGCTGGCCCGGCTTGCGGTTCAGCAGCGGTTCGATCTGCAGCTGGCGCGACACCTCGGCCAGCTTGCGCTCCTGCGTGGCCTTGTCGACGCCGCGGACCTTCATCCCGAAGGTGATGTTCTTGGCGACGCTCATGGTCGGATAAAGCGCATAAGACTGGAACACCATCGCGATGTCCCGGTCCTTGGGGCTGACGCCCGTCACGTCGCGGTTCGCGATGCGGATGGCGCCGCCGGTGATCGGTTCCAGCCCTGCGATGCAGTTCAAGAGCGTGGACTTGCCGCAGCCCGACGGGCCGACCAGGACAAGAAAATCGCCCTCGTCGATGCTGATGTTGATGTCGTGCAGGATATGGGTATCCCCATAGGCTTTCTGCAGGTGATCGATTTCGAGGATCGGCATGGGCTTATCCCTTGACGCTGCCGGCGGTCAGGCCGCGGATGAAGTATTTTCCGGCGACGACATAGACCAGAAGCGTGGGCAGCGCGGCGATGATCGCGGCGGCCATGTCCACGTTGTAGGCTTTAACGCCGGTGGTGGAGTTGACGATGTTGTTCAGCGCGACCGTCACGGGCTGGCTTCCCGGTCCGCTGAAGCTGACGCCGAACAGGAAGTCGTTCCAGATCTGCGTGAACTGCCAGATGACCGACACCGTGATGATCGGCAGCGAGATCGGCAGGAAGATCGACCAGAAGATGCGGAAGAACCCTGCCCCGTCGACCTTGGCCGCCCGCACCAGTTCCTGGGGGATGGTGACGTAATAGTTGCGGAAGAACAGCGTGGTGAAGCCCAGGCCATAGATGACATGGACAAAGATCAGTCCCGGGATCGTGCCAGCCAGCCCCATCAGCCCCAGCATCTGGGCCATGGGCAGCAGCACCACCTGGAACGGAATGAAGCAGCCGAACAGGATCGCGGCAAAGAACAGGTTCGCCCCGCGGAACCGCCACTGGGCAAAGACATAACCGTTCAGCGCCCCGATGATGGTGGACAGCAGAACCGCCGGCACCGCCATCAGCACGCTGTTCCAGAAGAAGGGCCGCAGCCCCTCGCACTGGGTGCCGGCACAGGCGGTGGACCATGCCTCGGCCCAAGGGGCAAAGGTCAGCTCGCGCGGCAGGGCCAGAAGGCTGCCGGTGCGGATCTCCTCGAGGCTTTTCAGCGATGTCGTCAGCATGACGAAGAGAGGCATCAGGTAAAAGGCCGCGAACAGGATCAGGATGCCGTAAAGGCCCCAGCGCAGCAGGGTGTTACTGGTCACGGCGCGGCCTCAATTCGCTGTAAAGGTAGGGAACGACGATGGCGAAGATCACGCCCATCATGATCATCGCGCTGGAGGCCGCCTGGCCCAGATCGCCGCGCGAGAACGCCATTGCATACATGTAGGTCGCGGGCAGGTCGGTCGCATAGCCGGGACCCCCGCCGGTCAGCGCGATCACCAGGTCAAAGGCCTTGATGGCCAGATGCGCCAGCACGATGAAGGCCGACAGGAAGATCGGCGCCATGGTCGGGATGACGATCGCCGAATAGATGCGGTGCGTCGGGATGCCATCCACCTGCGCGGCGCGGATGATCTCGGTGTCCACCGAACGCAGGCCGGCCAGGAACAGCGCCATGACAAAGCCGGACGCCTGCCAGACCGCGGCCAGGACGATGGTGTAGATCGCCATCTCGGGCCGGATCAGCCAGTCAAAGGTAAAATTTTCAAACCCCCAGCCACGAACGGCCTGCTGGATGCCCAGTCCCGGGTTCAGGATCCATTTCCAGGCGGTGCCCGTCACGATCAGCGACAGCGCCATCGGATACAGGTAGATGGTGCGCAAGACGCCTTCGGCCCGGATCTTCTGGTCCAGGAAGATGGCCAGCGCCAGCCCGATCACCATCGAGATCACGATGAACAGCCCGCCAAATATGAACAGGTTGTTCATCGCCACATCCCAGCGCGGTGCGGCGAACAGCCGTTCGTATTGCCCGATTCCGTCGAATTCATAGCGCGGCATCAGGCGGGATTTCGTGAAGCTGATCCAGGCGGTCCAGGCGATGAAGCCATAGACGAAGACCAGGATCGCCACGAAGGACGGCGCCAAGACGACCTTGGGCACGTTGCGTTCAAGCCATTCCATGTCGGATAAACCCCTAAAGAAAAACCCCGCGCCCTGGCCTTTCGACCGGGCGCGGGGCAGTCAGGCCGCGATCACATCGCGTTGGCGACGGCGTCGGCCAGTTGCTGCACGGCATCTTCCGACGACATGTCGCTGTTGAAATGCGCCGTCACCACGTCGGTGATCGCACCGGCCGGCGCACCGCGCAGCGCCATGCCATGGGCATAGGACGGCAGCAGCGAGCCGTCCTGGGCATCGGCGTTCATGTCCTGGTTCGATTGCTTGGCGCAGTCGTCGAACTCGTCCAGCGCCACGTCGGTGCGTGCGGGGATGGAGCCCTTGTTCAGGTTGAAGGTCTTCTGGAACTCGGGACCCATGATCAGCTTGGCCAGCAGGGCCTGGCCCTGCTGCTTCTCCTCGCCCTCCAGCTCGAAGAAGGCAAAGCTGTCGACGTTGTACAGGAATCCTTCGCCCGGCGTGGGTGCGCAGACGAAATCGACGCCAGGCTGCTTGCCGGCAGCCAGGAACTCGCCCTTGGCCCAGTCGCCCATGATCTGGAAGGCAGCCTCGCCGTTCATGACCATGGCCGTGGCCAGGTTCCAGTCCCGGCCCGAGAAGTTCGGATCGACATAACCACGGATGGTCCGCATCTCGTCGAAAACCTGCTTCATCGTGTCCGAGGTCAGCGCCTCGGGGTCCAGATCGACCAGCGCCTGCTGATAGAACTCCGGCCCGCCCAGACCCAGGACCACCGTTTCGAAGATGGTCGCATCCTGCCAGTTCTGGCCGCCATGGGCCAAGGGGGTCACGCCAGCCGCCTGCAGCTTGTCGGCAGCGGCGTTGAATTCGTCCCAGGTGGTCGGCATGGCGATGCCGTGCTCGTCCAGGATCTGCTTGTTGCCCCAGATCCAGTTGACGCGGTGCACGTTCACCGGCGCGGCGCACCACTGGCCCTCGCATTTCATGTGCTCGGCGATCTGTGCGGGCAGGACATCGGCCCAGCCGTTCTCTTCGGCGACAGCGCCGATATCGGCCAGACCGGTTTCCTCGTACCATTCCTGGATTGCGGGGCCCTTCAGCTGCACGGCGGTCGGAGCATTGCCCGACAGGACGCGGGCACGCAATGCGGTCATCGCGGCATCGCCGCCGCCGCCGGCCACGGGCATGTCGGTCCAGGTGCCCCCCTCGGCCGCGAACTGTTCCTGCAGGACGGCGACGGATTTCGCCTCGCCGCCCGACGTCCACCAGTGCAGCACTTCGGCCGTCGGCTCGGCCATGGCGGGCGCGGCCAGCATCATGGCGGTCGAGGCCGCCAGAACGGATTTGATAGTCATGGATCCTCCCAGATCATCTTGGCGCAGGGTCGTGGCCCTGCGTATGCGCCGATCATGCCAAAGGCCTGGGCATTCCGGCAATGCGGCTGTCGCATCCGTTCCGCAGATTTCGCAGCGTCACGTTACAAACTGTTACGAAGCACGTCCGGCCAATGCTAAAGCCGCGCCAGAGGAGGACGGGATGAGCCTGCATCGTCTGCTTGTGGTCGAGGATGACGTCGAGATGGCGGCGATGCTGGCTGCCTATCTGCAACGCCAGGGCTTTTACGTCACCCGTACGGGCGACCGTGCCGGCGCATTGGCGGCGCTGAAGGCAGGACGGGTCGACCTGATTCTGCTGGACGTGTCCCTGGGTGCGGATGACGGGGTCGCGCTCTGCGCCGAGATCCGGCAGGCGCAGGACGTGCCGATCATCATGGTCTCGGCCTTGTCCGCCGATCACCAGCGCATGGCGGGATACCAGGTCGGGGCCGACGATTATATCGCCAAGCCCTTCAACCCCGACCTGCTGCTGGCGCGCATCAGGGCCGTGCTGCGGCGCGCCGGCCGCGCGCCCAGCCTGACGCATCGGCGGCGCGACAGCGTGCTGCGCTTTGCCGGATGGTGCTATGACGCCCGGCGTGACGAGGTGACGGCGCCGGGCGGGTGGCAGGTGTCCCTCTCCGGGCGGGAAACGGCGCTGCTGCGCGTCTTCCTGGCCAACCCGCTGATCCCGCTGACGCGCGAGGAGATCGCCGCCGCACTGGACGATGACGAAGCCGCCGGAGGGCGGGCCATCGACATGCTGGTCGGACGCCTGCGGCAGAAGATCGATCCGGCGCTGATCCGGACCGAGCGCGGCACCGGCTATGTCCTGGCGGCCGAAGTCGCGCATGATCCGGTCTAGCCGTCCCAGCCTGCGGATGCTGGGCAGCATCTGGATCATCTGCGCCATGATCGCGGGCGGGGGCGCGGTCTGGTTGTGGATGGCCAGTGACGCAGCGTGGCGCGGACATCTGGACCAGGCCTATATTGCCGGGCTGGCGCTGCATGACAGCGTGGAAAACGGCAGCGCCCTGCCCCCCGGCCTGTCGATGGCGCAGTTGCGCGACGCGCCGTCCGTGCCGCAAGGTTGGCGCGAAACCGTGATCACGCTGACCGGGGGCGGCCGTCCGGACCTGACGCGGGGCGCGCGCCTGTCGGTGCGCATCCAGTCTCCGGACATCCTTTACCCGGCAACCGAGGTTGAAAGCTTCGGCGGTGGCAGCCAGGCGGCGGGCCTCGCCTCGATCACGCGGACGTTGGCGCGGTTCTGCAGCGACCCGCGCCTGTTCGTGCAAACGGAAGACGGGCCCTGGACCCGCATCGACGGAGCCCCGGTCTGGGGTTGTGCCGCCGCCCCACCGGATCGTCGGCTGCTGGCGGGATTGGCGGGCTTCGGCGCCTTGGGCCTGTTGCTGGGTTGGGTAGCCCAGGTGTCCGGCGCCTTTGCCGCCTTTGCCGCAGCCTTGCGCGACCATCGGGCGCGAAATGCCGCCTTGCCCGTGGGCGGGGTGGAAGAACTGCGCCAGACGGCCGAGGCGGTGAACGCCTATGTGGCCCAGGACCGCGCCGCGCTTGAAAACCGGGCGATGGTCCTGTCGGGCGTCAGCCATGATCTTGGAACGCCAGCGACGCGCTTGCGGCTGCGCAGCGCCATGATCGAGGATCCCGACCTGCGCGAACGGCTGGAACGCGACATCGACGAGATGACGACCATGATCGATGGCGTGCTGACCTATACCCGCGCCGAGATCGGAGCAGAGCCGTTCCGTCGCCTTTCCCTCACCTCGCTGGCCGAGGCGGTGGTGGCCGACTACCAGGATGTGGGTCTGCCGGTTTCGCTGCGCGGCGCCTCGGCCCGTTCGGCGCGGTCGGGAACGCTGTTTGCCCGTCCCACGACCCGTCCATCCGCCGAGGTGCATGCAGTCCTGATGCGGGGCCAGCCGACGTCGCTGCGGCGGGCGCTGTCGAACCTGATCGACAATGCGCTGAAATACGGGCGCGCTGCTGTTGTGCTGGTCGATGGCGATGCCGACGAAGCCTGGATCACCGTGACCGACCGTGGCTCGGTCCTGACCGAGGACGACATGGCGCGCCTGACCGGCGCCTTTCAGCGCGGCGAAAATGCCGGGACCGCGTCCGGTGTCGGACTGGGCCTGGCGATCGTGTCGACCATCGCCGCCCAGCACGGCGGACGGCTGGAGTTTCATCGCGCCGCCGAAGGGCTGGAAGCCCGGCTGGTTCTTGCGCGCACATGGGCGTGACCGGCGGCGGCGGGAACCTTGGCCCGTCATACTGCGTTTTTTCTGCAACACCGCATCGAAAACGCAATGAAAGGCATTCGACCATGACCCGCATCGCCCCCCGCCTCGCCCGCCTCGGAATGGCCGGCAGCGTCGCGCTGCTGACGGCCATGCCTGCTCTGGCCGCAAGCCGTCCGGATCAACCCGTCCAAGGCTGGAGCGCCATGCAGGGCACCGACCCCGCGACACTGCTGAACGACGTGCAGACCATGCCGCTGTCGGCCGTTGCGGTTGATGACCAGCCCTATTGCGCCACCGACGATGAAATCGCCCAGACCCTGGCCACGGACTTCAACGAACAGCCCATCGACACGGCCGGTGCCGGCGGAACCGAACTGTGGGGTTCGGACCTCATGGGCACCTGGACGCTTGTCGCGGCGCGTGATGATGACACCAGCTGCATCATCGCCTCCGGGATTGGCTACAGCGACGAGAAAAGTGCCGATCTTTTCTATCGCACTGCCGGTCTCTGACCTTAGCCCACGCGCCGCAGAAAGGCGCGTGTGCGATCATCCTGCGCGCGGCCGAACAGCTGTTCGGGCGGTCCCTGTTCCACGATCCGACCACCTTCCATGAAGACGATGCGGTCCGCGATCTCGCGCGCGAACTGCATCTCGTGGGTGACGATCAGCATGGTCTGCCGCCCGTCCGCGATGCGGCGGATCAGGTCCAGAACCTCGCCCACCCATTCAGGGTCCAGTGCGCTGGTCGGTTCGTCGAACAGCAGCAGCTCCGCCTCCAGCGCCATCGCGCGGCCGATGCCGACACGCTGCTGCTGGCCACCCGACATGGCCGCGGGAAAGCTGTCGCCGCGATCCGCAAGGCCGATCTGCGCCAGGATCTCGTCCGCGCGCGCCCGTGCCTTGGCCTGCGGCCAGCCGCGAACGGTGGTCAGCCCTTCCATGATGTTCTGGCGGGCCGTCTTGTTGGCGAACAGGGCATAGTTCTGGAACACGAAGGCCGTCCGCCGCCGCAGCGCCAGCACATCGGCGCGGCTGGCGCGGGCGGCATCAACGGCGACCTGCCCCATGCGGATCACGCCTTGATCGGGATGGTCGAGAAAGTTCAGGCAGCGCAGCAGGGTCGACTTGCCCGTGCCCGACGGTCCGATGATGGCGACCCGTTCGCCCGGCTCCAGGCACAGGTCGATGCCGTCCAGAACGGTGTTGGCGCCAAAGCGCTTGACCAGTCCGGTGATCTCGATCTGACAGCTCATCGTGCCACCGCCTTTCCTAGCCGCGTTTCCAGCCGGCGCTGGCCGACCGACAGGACCTCGACGATCACCCAATAGAACAGCGCAACGACCAGGAACGCCTCAAGGTACAGAAAGCTGCCCGCAGCCTCTTTCTGCGCGGCGCCCATCATCTCGGTCACGCCCAGGGTAAAGGCCAGCGAGGTGCTTTTGATCATGTCGATGAAATAGTTCATCAGCGTCGGCGCCGCGGTTCGTGCCGCCTGCGGCAGGATGATCCGCCGCAAGAGCTGGCCCTGGGTCATGCCGATGGACTGGGCAGCCTCCCACTGGCTGCGATCGACGCCCAGGATCGCGCCGCGAATGCTTTCGGCCATATAGGCCGAAAAGTGCAGCGTCAGGCCGATGATGGCGGCGGTGACGCCGTCGATTCCCGTCATCGCGGGCACCACCTGCGGCAGGCCGAAATAGAACAGGAACAGCTGCACCAGCAGCGGCGTGCCCCGGAAAAAGCTGATGAACACCGCCACCAGGGAATCGAGAACGGGCACCCGCAGCACCCGCACGATAGCGAGGGCCGCAGCCAGTGCCAGCGCCGCGATCATGGCCAGAACGGCCATGAACAGCGTCAGCGGCACATAGCTCCCGATGACCGGCACCAGATCCCACATATAGGCGGTGTCCAGCGGCCTCATCGGTTATTCGGCCACCGGAACGGTCACGTCGGCATTCAGCCATTTTTGCGAGATCTCGGCCAGCCGGCCGTTTTCCTTCAGCGTGGTGATGGCGGCATCCACGCGGTCGCGCAGAGCCTGGCCCTCGGCGTCGTTGCGGAAAGGCAGGGCGTTGCGGATCTCGGAAAACGGCTGGCCTGCCAGTGCCAGGGGCAGCGGGCTTTCCGCGATGACCTGGGCCGAGGACACGCGGTCCATGACAAAGGCATCCACCCGGCCCAGGGCAGTGTCCTGCTCGATGTTGCTTTCGTAGGTGCGGATGTCGATTTCGTCCGCATAGGGCAGCTCGCGCAGCAGCTGCTCGTAATTCGAGCCAAGGTTCACCGCAACCGAGCGGCCCTTGAGGCTTTCGGGTCCCGTGATCTCGGTTTCGTTGCCCGCCCTCACGACGACTTGGGCGCCGTCATAAACATAGGGCTGCGTGAAGGCAAAGGCGGCTTCGCGCTCGGGCGTGATGGTGATCTGGTTGGCCACGGTGTCGATGCGGCCCGATTCCAGTGCCCCGATCAGGCCCGAAAAGGACATCGTCACGAATTCCACCTCGTCGCCCGTTTCCTCGGCGATGGCGCGCAGGAAGTCCACCTCAAAGCCCTGCAGTTCGTCCGCGCGGGTGAAGGTGAAGGGGAAATAGCCGCCCGACATGCCGACGCGGATCGTCTCGGCGGCGGCGGGCAGGGCGGTGGTCAGGGCCAGAATGGCGGCGACGGCAAGCTTGCGCATCGGAAATCTCCTTTGTCTTCTTGCCCCTAGGTGCGGGCGTGGCGGGCAGATCACAAGCCGGGTGTCGTCAAATAAGAACGCCATCGGCGCAGCCTGCCGCCTTGGCGGGACAGGCTGGTCACGGGTAACGGCAGCGCCGGAACATCGTTCCCGCCCGGCGCCCGGCGGTTGCACTAGCCGGGGATCATCGACTTGATCGTCGCCACATGGCCCGGCGCGGCCGCAAGCGCATCGACAGCCAGCGCCTCGGCCGCCGGCAGCAGGTCGGGGGCCGCAACGATGCGATCCACCAACCCCCAGGCCAGCGCCTCGGCTGCCTCGATCCGCGCGCCCCCCATCAGGATCATCCTGGCCCGCGACGGCCCGACCAGAGCGGCCAGACGCCCCGGGTCACTGGGCTGGGGCAGAAAGCCCAGGCGCATCACCGGGTAAAAGAACCGTGCTTCGGGCACGGCCAGGCGGATGTCGCAGGACAGCGCCATGCCGAATGCCCCTCCCGCCAGCGTGCCGTTCAGGGCCGCGATCGTCAGGCAGGGCATCGCGGCCATCCGCGCGGACAACTTCTCCCATTCCGGCGCCGTGGCCAGTCCCGCGCGGGCCTCGTCCAGATCGGCGCCGGCGGAAAAGACTTTGCCCGCGCCGGTCAGGATCAGCGCCTGTGCACCAGCCTGCTCCACCCGGTCCAATGCCGCCACAAGGTCGCGCAACATCGCGCCCGTCAGCGAATTCGCCTTGTCGGGCCGGTCGATCGTCAGCAGGGACAGGCCCCCGCGCTGCTGGCTGCGGATCACGACTTGTTCCCTTTCCCTTTCGGCGGCACTGTGTCAGGACTTCCGTTGAATTCCGGTTTGCGAAAGGTATCAGCCATGATCCGTTCCCTTTCAACCTCGGCCATCGCGCTGGTCCTGGGCGCGGCCCCGGCCCTGGCCGATGTCACGCCGTCGCAAGTCTGGGACAACCTGCGCCAAAGCTACGAGGACATGGGCTATCAGGTTCAGGTCGGGGACCAGCAGGAGGCGGGCGAAACACTGACGCTGTCCGACATCACGCTGCGATCGCAGGGCGACGAGGCCGCCGACTCCCAGCTGACGATCCCAAGGCTGGTGATGCAGCAAAGCGGTGCCGATGTCCGTTCGGTGATCGAGGGGCAGATGACGCTGGAAATCCGCGACACCAATCCCGAAGGCCAGCCTGCAGGCTTTGCGCTGACCCTGGATGCGTCCGGCAACGAGACCCTGTCCTCGGGCACGCCCGAGGCGATGGACCACCGCTATGCCGTGCCCGAGCTGAAGGTCCAGGGCCGCGCGCTGGATGAACGGAACGACAGCCCGGTCACCATGACCTTCACCGACGTGGAAGGGCAGCAGTCGATCCGCCGGGCTGAAGACGGCGGCAGCCAGCAGAGCTATGATGCCACGGCGGCAGAGATGGTGATGGCCCTCAGCGGCTCGGGCCCGTCCGAGGTTGAGGGCGCCGAGGATGCGACCGACACCTTTACCGCCAACGTCACCATCAGCGACCTGGCGATCACCGGCACCGGCACCCTGCCCGGCGGCGTCGACTTTGGTGCGGACCCGGCCGCCGCGCTGGCGGCGGGATTTCGCGGCGAAGGCAATCTTCAGACGGGACCGCTCAACCTGACCTTCCAGTCCAGCACCACCGACTCGGACGGTCAGGCGCAGGACGCGAACGGAACCGTTTCGGCGAACACGGGACGGCTTGCGGTGTCCATGACGGGAGACGGCCTGACCTATGAGGGCCGTGCCACCGACATGCAGACGCAGGTCACCTCGACCGAGATGCCGTTCCCGCTGGCCTATGCGACGGCCGAGAACGCTTTTCGGCTGACGGTCCCGACCGTCGCCCGGCCCGATGAACAGCCCTTTGCCCTGTCCTATGTGCTGGACGGGCTGACGTTGGACGATGCGGTCTGGCAATCCTTCGATCCTCAGAACACCCTGCCGCGCGATCCGGCCAGCCTGACCATCGACATCGAAGGCCAGACGGTCGTCACGCAAAGCTTTCTGGACCCCGCCTTCGGCGAGACCGGCGACGAGCCGCAGATACCGTTCCTGCCGCGCAGCCTGAACATCCGCGACATCTCGCTGGCGGCCATCGGGGCCAGCGCCGACCTGTCCGGGCAGCTGACCTTTGGGGATGACCCCACGCAACCGGTCGGCAGCATCGAGGGCACCTTCACCGGCATCAACGGTCTGATGGACAACCTGGTCGCGATGGGCCTGGTCCCGCAGGAACAGCTGATGGGCGCGCGGATGATGCTGGCGATGTTTGCCCGCCCCGTCGAGGGCAATCCCGAACAGCTGCAAACCCAGCTGGAGTTCCGCGAGGGCGGCTCGATCTTTGCCAACGGACAGCAGGTCCGCTGACCGCCCGTCCCTGATCCTGCGGCCGGGGGCGGGGCTTCCGGCCGCTTCCCTTTGCAGCGGCCCCGGCCGCACCACGAGAGCCGAATGACCCCTGACCTTGACCAGCCCGACCGCCTGAAACGTCTTGCCGAAGCCTTGGTCGAGGCCGCACGACGCGCCGGGGCCGACCAGGCCGATGCGCTGGCGGTGGATGGCCGGTCGGTCAGCATCGACGTGCGTGCCGGCGGACTGGAACAGGCCGAACGGGCGGAAGGGATCGAGATCGGCCTGCGCGTGCTGATCGGCGGCCGGCAGGCGGCGGTCTCCTCCTCGGATCACGGTGCGGATGCGATCGCACGGATGGCCGACCGCGCCGTTGCGATGGCGCGCGAGGCGCCGGTGGACGACACGCTTGGCCTTGCCGATCCGTCGCAGCTGTCAGTTCTGCGCGACGGCCGCAGCCTGGAGATGGCCGAGGACGCGCCCGAGCCCGAGCCCGCCCATCTGCAGGAGATGGCCTTGCGCGCCGAGGCACAGGCGCTGTCGGTCGGCGGGATCTCCCAGGTTGAAAGCGCCAATGCCGGCTATGGACGGCGGCGGGTGTGGCTGGCGGCCTCGAACGGGTTCACCGGCGGCTACGAGCGGACGACCCATGCCCTGTCGGTCGTCGCCATCACCGGCGAAGGCCTGAAGATGGAACGAGATTATGCCGGAGAATCCCGCGTCTTCGCCGCCGATCTGCCCAGTCCCGAAGAGATCGGACAACTGGCCGCGGAACGCACGGTGGCACGGGCGGGTGCAAGAAAACCTCCGACCGGCGCTTTTCCCATCCTTTACGACGGCCGCGTGTCGTCGTCCCTGATCGGGCACCTGCTGGCGGCGGTGAACGGATCGGCCATTGCGCGGGGCGCCAGCTGGCTGCGCCGCGACCTGGGCGAGCCTGTCCTGCCCGTCGGGATGGACCTGACCGAAGATCCGCTGCGCCCGCGCTATCCCCTGTCGCGCCCCTTTGACGCCGAGGGCCTGATGACCCGCGCCCGCAAGATCGTGGCGGACGGGGTGCTGCAGGGCTGGACGCTGGACCTGGCCACCGCGCGCAAGCTGGGGCTGGATAGCACCGCCTCGGCCGCGCGGGGACTGGCCTCGGCGCCCTCGCCCAGCCACAGCAACGTAATGCTGACCCCCGGGCACCACAGCCAGCAGGACCTGATCGCGCAGATGGGACGCGGGCTGGTCGTGACCTCGATGCTGGGCGCATCGGTGAACGGCACGACGGGCGATTATTCGCGCGGCGCCGCCGGATTCTGGGTCGAAAACGGCCAGATCGTCTATCCGGTCAACGAATGCACCATCGCGGGCAACCTGCGTGAGATGCTGATGACGCTGACTGCGGCCGATGACGCGCTGCCGTGGCGGGGCACCGAGGTCCCCAGCCTGCTGGTCCAGGGAATGACCGTTGCCGGGGCCTGAGGCTGACCTTGAACTGCTGGCCGCCGCCGCCGCCGAGGCCGGGCAGATCGCCCTGCGGTTCTGGCGGCGCGATCCGGTGGCCTGGGACAAGGCAGACGGAGCAGGTCCCGTCACCGAGGCGGACCTGGCCGTGAACGATGCCCTGCAGGCCCGGCTGATGGCCGCGCGGCCCGACTATGGCTGGCTGTCCGAGGAAAGCGAGGCCGACCCTGCCCGGCTGGACGCGCGCCGCTGCTTCATCATCGACCCGATTGACGGTACCCGCGCCTTTATCGACGGCCAGGAAGGTTTCTCTCATTCGCTGGCCGTGGCCGAAGGCGAACGGATCATCGCGGCCATCGTCTATTTGCCGGCGCTGGACCTGACCTATTCGGCTTGGGCCGACGGTCCTGCGCTGTTGAACGGCCGGCCCATCGCGCCGACGGACCGCGACATCGCGGGCGCCCGCGTGCTGACCTATCGCGCCGTCACCGAACACCACAACTGGCGCGGCCCCGTGCCCCGATTCCGGCGCGAGTTCCGGTCGTCCCTGGCATGGCGCCTGTGCCTTGCGGCCGAAGGCAGGTTCGACGCCGCACTTTCACTGCGGGCGGCCTGGGAGTGGGATATCGCGGCAGGCAGCCTGATCGCGGAACGGGCCAAAGCGCGGGTCAGCGACCGGCGCGGCCATGCAATGCGCTTCAACAGCCCGCGCGCCCAGGTGGATGGCCTGGTGGTGGCGGGACCGCGGCTGCACGGCCAGCTGCTGGCCGCCTTGGCCTGAAGAACCTAGAACAACGGCGGCAGGTCGAAGGGGTCGCTGGCGGCAGGCCGGCGCGTGGCGATGGTCGCCCCCGGTCCTGACAAGGTCGCGATCTGCTGTGCCAGAAGAGAAATCGCCTGCCCGGCCGCCGCAGCTGTCGCCGCCGGCGTCTGCCCCGCCATCGGCACCGAGATGTCGAAGCTGCGGGCGTGGTTCGTGCCGCTGCCCGCCAACCCGTCATCGGACACGAAATACCGCCCGCTCAGCCGGTAGGTGTTGTTGGCCTGCGCCAGCGCACGCTCGACCCGGACCTCCAGCACGCGGGCCGGCGGCTCGGCCAGGGGCCAGGGTTCTCCGATTACCGTGGCGCCCGACACTTCGCCGATGGCGCGGGCTAGGGTCGTGGTAAAGGCGCGCGCCGGGTTGTCGGCCCACAGGTTGTCGGGGTTGGAACGGATGGCCCCGTCTTCGGTCTGGAATGCCACCTCCTGGTCCGAAGCGTATTCGGGCAACGACACTTCCCGCAGTTCGGCGGTGCCCAGCCGGTTGGCGACCTGCACCCCCGCAGTGGGCGGGTCGATCGGATAACGGCCCGTTTTCTCCGGATTTGAGCAGGCGCCCAGCAAGCTGGCCCCCAGAAGGGCGGCAACGGATAGACGGGGCCAGGCAGGGGGCAGCATCATGTTCATCGTCCCAGGATAAAGGCACGGGGGTTGCGCTCGATCAATCGTGCGACCGAGCCGATTGAGGCCGTGGCGCGACGCAACTCGCGCAGCGTCCCCAGCAGTTCGTTGTTGAAGGCCGAACGGTTGCCGTAGCTGGCAAACAGCGTATCCGCCTGCCCCGCCGTCGCCTGCAGGCGCTGGATCAGGGCCGGCAATTGCTGGACCGAGGCGGCGATCTGGTCCGCCGCCGTGCTGGCCGACTGCAATGCGCTGTTCAGGCTGCCCACGGCATTGCCGTCGCGCAGGTCGTTCAAAAGGCCCGTCGCGGCCTCCAGGACGTTCGACAGGTTGCGCGGCAGCCGTTCGGCATCCTCGCTGCCCAGCATCGCGCGCAGATCGGCCAGGATGCCTTCGGCCTGCTGGCTGATGCCGCCGAAATCGAACTCTTCGACCGCCGTGGCGGCGGCGTCGATCCGGTCCAGCACATCGGGCACGTCCACGGCCGCCACGCCGATGGCGTTGAAGGCGGTCGAAGCCTCGTCCAGCAGGCGTGCAAAGGTCTGGCCGCTTTCGGCTTCGCGCAGGTCGCGCGCGATGTCGCCAATGTCGGCCAGCGCCTCGCTGCCGCCTTCGATCGCCTGCCGCAACGCGCCGGGGATAGCGCGGGTGTCCTGCGCGCTGGCAAGGGCTGTGATGCTGTCCAGCGTGTCCCGGGCCGCGTTCAGCACCTCCTCGATGGGCAGGTTTCCGATCCGTTCGACAAGACCCTGCGCACTGGCGGTGAAGTCCTCGAGATCACCCTCGACCGACGGGATCAGCGGGTTCGGTTCCGCCTCCAGGTCGATGGTGGCGGGTGGCGCGTCGGGGATCTGGACCAGCTCCACCAGCAGCGAGGTGC
>Ga0194112_10001966_pt1 | contig 29827 bp, 17 predicted proteins | sample TA2MahC400mmetaG_FD_146191 | JGI IMG/M metagenome (GOLD analysis project Ga0194112, IMG submission 146191) | Freshwater microbial communities from Lake Tanganyika, Tanzania - TA2015016 Mahale Deep Cast 400m | ecosystem: Environmental > Aquatic > Freshwater > Lake | place: Tanzania: Lake... | reverse complement strand
CTACGCTGGCGGGGCCTTTTCCCAGGGCTCCCTTCGGTCGCCCTGGGCTACGGCTCAAACGCCCCCATTCGGGGGCTAAACCCCAGCCCCCAGAAGATGTGGGCAAAGATCAGGGCGAAGCCCTGGGTATGGGAGATGGCCCCGGCCAGCCCTGCAGGGGCGTACTAGGCGCTCACGAGACGCGATGGCCTCCGTGCCTCGTAGTACGCCCCTTGAGGGCTGACCCACGCACGGCCCTGCTTCCCAGGGCTCCGCCCTGGGCTGATATAGTACGCCCCCGTGGGGGCTGCCGAGCAGTTCACCAGAATTGGGGGCCATACTCGGAGGATTGTCCGCGCTTGACTCCCTTCCGAGGTGTCAATAGAATCCTGGATTGTGGGAGTGGCATCTCGAGGAGGCCAGAGTGATGGCAAGAGACTCAGGAACCGAGCCGAGGCGGGGCGCCAGCGCGTCCGTGGTGGTCTACCCCGTCATCGGGCTGCTGGCGGTGGGGAACCTGGTGTTCGCGCTGCTGTGGCTGCTGAATCCGCTTGCGGGCGGGCCGGAGGGCGGGCCGAGCGGCCGGCGAATCGAGATTCGCACGGCCAAACGGCTGCTGAGGATCGGCGACGGGCTGGCCCCCGACGGGCCGAACGCGGGCTTCGAGACCCGCGTGACGGGCGAGGAGTTCGACGAGCGCACCAAGCTCCTCGTCGGCCTCACCCGCGCCATCCGCACGGGCGAGCAGGCCAGCGAGTTCTTCCAGTCCGAGGCCGGCCGCCAGGCGCAGCCGGCCGTGGTCCTCTCCTTCCCGCAGCGGGGCGGCGCGAGCGACGCCCTCGAGGTCTACGCCGCCGACCTCCGCCGCCAGGCCGTCTACTGCCGCCTGCGGAGCACGGGCGAAGAGCTGGTGATCAAGCTCGACCAGTACCAGAGCGTCGCCGCGAGCTTCGCGCAGCTCGCTGGCGGCGCAGCGGGGAGCTTCGCGGTTCCCTACTACACGGCCGCGAACGAGGCGGTCCGCTCGCGCCTGGCGAAGCTCCAGGACACCTTGCTCGTCACCACCGTGTCGTCGGACTCGCGGCAGCAGTTGGCCCAGACCCTCGGCAGCCCGCTGGCGGCGCCGAGCGGCCTCCAGCTCCAACAGCCGGACGGCTCGACCCTGGTGGCGGCCCTGCGTCTGCCCGAGGACGAGGCGATGGCCCGCGGGCTCGCCGACGCGATGGCGCGGGCGTCCGACAAGGTGAAGGTGCAGCACTTCGACTTCGCGACCCAGCCCGCGGCCGTGCGCGAGTTCGCCCGCGCGCTCAAGCGCTCCCTGAACGACGTGGAGGACTCCGTGGTCCTCCAGTACGGCGGGCGGGTGCGGGTGCTCCGCGGCACCGAGCTCCTCAGGCGCGGGGAGGGCGACCCCCTGACCATGGGCGGCCAGGTGCGCTTCGAGGGCGAGAAGGTGGTGGCCCAGGCCCTCGACGACCTCCTCTCCGAGCGGGGCCTCCTCTACTTCGCCGAGGGCCACGGCGAGCGGCGCATGGCCGACCGCCGCATCGAGGGCCTCAGCCAGGTGGCCGAGCACCTCAGCTCGCGCGGCTTCCGCGCCGCACCCCTCGACTTCGCCGCCGCCAAAGCGGTCCCGAGCGATTGCCAGGCCCTCGTCATCGCCGGCCCGCGCAAGCCCCTCGAGGCCGACGCCGAGAAGGTGATCAACGCCTACCTCGACGGCGGCGGCCGCCTCGCGCTCCTCCTCGACCCCCCCGACGGCATCGTGCCGCTCGCCGACACCCTCAAGCGCTTCGGCATCACCGTGCCAGACCCCAAGAAGGTCATCCAGGTCCCAAGCAATAACCCGCCGGTGGCCATGGAGGTGGAGCTGAACGGGAAGCTCGACTTCGTGGCGAAGTGGACGCGCGAGGCGACGGTCTTCTACACGGCCACGGAGCTGGCGGTGGCCCCCCCCGCGGAGGATGCCAAGTTCGAGGTCTTGCGAGTCGCGCGCCCCGCCGACGCCGAGGAGGGCGCGAAGGCCCCCTGCCTCATCGCCGCCGTGCGGCCAAAGGCGGGCGCCAAGGGACCCAAGCTCCTGGTCTTGAGCGACGCGGACGCCTTCAGCAACCAACTCCTCCGCCAGCCGCAACTGGCCGCGAACGCGCAACTCCTCAGCGACGCCCTCAGTTGGCTCGCCGAGTAGCGGCAAGCGTCCCGCTTGTCGTGGGGCGGGGAAGACCGCAAGCGGGACGCTTGCGGCCACGAGCCGGCGTGGTGCGTCGGCATGCTAGCACGACAACGCTAGTTTCCGAGCATCCTGAGACGTAACATATTGCTGAGAATAGACTTACAGCGCGGCTCCGTAGCGCCGCCATCTTGGCGGCTGTCCAGCACCGCCTGCATCGCGGCCTCCTGAGCGGCGTGGGGCGAGCTCTCCTTGTCGCCCACGAACCACCCCTTCACCCCCTCCAGCCACACCTTGTCCCCCTCGCAATGCGCCGTCGTCTTCATCCGAACCCCCTTTCCCGCGCCGCCGCGCGGCGCCGCACATCCGGCCAGAATGCCCACGATCGTCGCGATGAGAACCTGACACGGTCTCCTCACAGCAGACCCCTTTCAGGCATCGCTAATCGCCTGTCACTTCGCGGTAGGCGGTTGCGGGCCCACCCCTCAACTGCGTCAGACCCGGCGTCCCTACTCCACCGGTGTGCGCTTCCCCGTCAAGCGGGTCTCGGCGGTTTGCTCGGTTACGGATTCGGGCGTTTCTCCATCGGGCCGCTCCCGTAACCGCACGGTCGTGGTCATCTCGATCGAGGCCTCAAGCGCAGGCAAGGAGGGGTCAAGAGGAAGCCTGCCCGCGAACACCATGCGCGTCTCCACCCTCTCAAGCTGCCGAGTGGGCGACAGTGGCGCAGGCGCAGCTTTGGCTGAGAACGTGCCGCGAAGGTCCAGGCAATCGGTTTCGCCGACTCTGGTGATGCCCACCAGTGTCATCATGCCGTCAATGCCCTCCTTCGGCACCGAAACCCCAATCCCAGGCAGCGGCCCGGCGAGGGCCTCTGCGTTGGCCTTCCAACTCTCGCCGATCCTCTTGCGGCCCTCGGGGCTGAAACCCTCGGGTCCCCCTTCCTCCTTAGTGCCAGGGCGGGCGAGGCGGACGACGAGTTCGAGGGCCTCCATGGCCTGAGGCCCCAAGCGGCTGCCGTTCACCGCGAACACCGTGTCCCCCCAAGCGCTTGACACATCGAGGACAAGGCCGGGTCTCACGAGGACCTCCTCTTTCCCGCCATCGGTCCTCACGCACCTGGCGATTCTGTAGGACACCTCTATAGGTTCTCCCGCGGAACCGACGTGGATGATGGTGGCCATGGCGACCAGCTCCGCGGAGTACGCCACAGCAGTCTGCTGGGTGACTTTGCCTCCCACGGTCACGACCGTTTTCCGGCTGGTGCTGCCGGCCGAGGAGATGTGGAACTTCTGGCCGGGCTTGAGGGGGCGGTGCAAGCGGATCTCGTAGTCTCGCTCCGTGGAACACCCCGCCACGTGCAGTGCGAGCGCCAGCGCCGCCAGCGCGATGCTGTGGAACTGGGCGCTCGGGGCTTGACTTGAGTGACGTCGGCGTTGGGGCATTGAGAGCTTCACGACAAGGTCCACGTCGCTGCTCGCGGTCGCCTCTCCGCGCGCGACCGAGCCATAGGGGGCCAGACTCTCCACGCCATATTTCTCCCTGAGGAGCGGCAGCTCTCTCGCAAGTCGCCTCAAGACTTCCCGCTCGTCCGGCTTGGCACGCTTCTGTCTCATTGCTCACACCCCTGAGCTCGCGGCCACGCTCTCCCGCTCCCCAGGCAATCATACCACATCAGGTCGGGCATGTCCTTGCCGTCAGCGGTTGCCTACTATCGACTTCTGCAAGAGTGATGCAACACGGTCGGTATCATGGAAGTCGGTCTTGTAGCCCGCGAAGTGGGCGACCCAGCCGTAGCCCAGGGCGACCGAAGGGAGAAAGCCGGCCCCCCGTTTCGGAGCCCCTGAAAGGGGCGGTTCGTCCCAGTCTGAATCGCCCCCGTTCGAGGGCTCATTCCTGGGTACGCCTATACCCAGGGCTCCCTTCGGTCGCCCTGGGCTACGGCTCAAACGCCCCCATTTCGGGGGCTAAGATCGTTGCATCACTTACGGGGAAGTCAATAGGACGGCCCCACCCACCCCCGCCCGGCTCTTGTGCCCGAACACCGAACACCGTCTTCGCTACAGCGTCCACGGCGCCCTCTTGGGGCGGTCGAGCCAGCGGTTGGCCTCCGCGTCGCCGACGAACTCCTCCTTCGCGGGGTCCCACTTGAGGGGGCGATTGAGGCGGTAGGCCAGGTTGCCCAGGTGGCAGACGGTGACGGAGCGGCAGCCGACCTCGGCGTCGCAAATCGGCCGCTGCCGCGTGCGGATGCAACTGACGAAGTTGCCCGCGTGACCGTTGGTTACGGTGTAGAGGTGCACTTCGTTCGGGCCGAGGGGCTTGCGCATGATGCTGTCGGGCCAGCTCTGGAGCGGGCCGCGGTCAACCGCGATCTTGCCCTCGGTGCCGAAGAAGACCACGCCGCCCCCGCCCCCGCCGCCGTGGTAGACCTTGACGCCGTTGGCGTAGACGTAGGTGAGGCGGTCGGAGAGGGTGCCGGGCGGGTAGATTTCGGTTGGGCCGCTTTGGTCGGCGTCGAGCGCCCACTGCGCGATGTCGAAGTGGTGCGCGCCCCAGTCGGTCATGCCGCCGCCCGAGTAGTCGCGGTAGGCCCGCCAGCCGTGAACGATGCCGCGGTTGTAGGGCCGCCAGGGGGCGGGGCCGAGCCAGCGGTCCCAGTCGAGCCCCTCGGGCACCGGCTCCTCGGGCAGATAGCACTCGGCCGACGGCCCGCCGACGTTGCAGTTGATCTCCTTGAGCTGGCCGATGCGCCCGCTGCGGACCATTTCGCAGGCGAAGCGGAAGCAGCCGCCGTACTCCGAGCGCTGCTGGGAGCCGGTCTGGAAGACGCGGCCGTATTGCCGGACGGCGTTGACGATGGCCCGCGCCTCGCGGATGGTGAGGGTGAGGGGCTTCTCGCAATAGGCGTCCTTGCCCGCCCTGGCCGCCTCGATGGCGGGGATGGCGTGCCAGTGGTCGGGCGTGCCGATGTAGACGCAGTCAACGTCGTCGCGGGCCAGCAGCTCGCGGAAGTCGGTGTAGACCGCCACGTTCTTGTTGCCGCGGTGGCCTGCGAGCTTGTCCTCGCGCACGTCGCAGACGGCGATGGTCTGCGCGCCGCCGCCCCCGCCGCCCGCGGGACCCCCGAGGCCGATGATGCCTGCGTTGATGCGGCTGTTGGCCCCGAACACGGACGCGCGGACGAAGGCCGGACCGGCCGCCGCCGCGGCCGCACCCCGCAGAAATCCCCGCCGAGCGATCCGTCCTTCCTGGCTCATTGGCATGTCTCCTGCTCTGGTGTCCGTCGTCGCCCTCCCGCCCGATACGCTACTCATCCCGGGCGGGGTTTGCAAGCGCGCATTGGCGTAATGCCTCAGTGACGGGTGGCGGCGGCATCTCGCTCAGGTTCGTAGTGCGGGCTTCAGCCCGTCTCTTGGGCCTGCCACGGCCTAAAGGCCGCACTGCGAACGAAGAAGCCCTCCCGCCACCCGTCACTGAGGCATTACGTACCGGCAACTTTGCGCTTGACACGTCGGTATCCGCGCGCTATAGTGAAGGGCGAAGGATGGGGCGGGCGTGTGGGCCATTGATTCACGTGAGGATCGTGCCATGAAGCTCTTAGGCGTGTTCGTGCTGTGGTGTGCTTCCTTCGCGCTGGGGGGCGGGCTGCCCGCCAGCTCCTCGACGGACATGCGCAAGCCCTACGGCCCCGGTCTGCGCGTGGAGCCGCCCTACTGGACCATGCACGACCTGACGAGGGCGAACGCCTGGCGGGTGTCGGACCTCGACCTGACGGAGAAGCAGAAGCGGGTGAAGGCGTATCCCAAGGCCGAGCTGCCCACCGACTCCGCGCTGCGGGGCAGGCCCCTCGGGAGCCCTGGGAACCTCGTCTATCCTAACTCGTTCACCGACCGCGGGAACTTCCAGGTGAGCCAGATGCTCGACCGCCCGCGGGTCTCGACGCAGCACCTCCTCTACAGCCCCACGAACCCGTTGAGCGTCGGCTCGTGGCCCTCCTATCGCCACTTCGAGCTGTCGCGAAACGCGCCCACCGTGCAGTCGCGCATGTTCGAAAGCCAACTCTACCAGGTCAGGTAGCGCCGGCGCTCTTCCCATCTGCCGTTGAGCGATCCAGTGAGCGCCTCTTGGCTCATTGGCTGCCTGCCGCCTCTCAGCGGCCGAGGCGTGGGCATGCGCCCTTCCACCCGGCGGCCAGTTGCTTCGCGAGCCGTTCGAGCAGGGCGGCGTTCTCGGCCTTGCCCGCCACGTTCTCGTTCTCCTGCGGGTCGGCCTCGTGGTCGTAGAGCTCGCGGGCGGCGACTTGGCCGCTCTTGTCGGCCCACTCGACGTAGCGGTCGGTGCGCATGGCGGTGCCGAGATGGCCGCCCATGGGGTACTGGCTGAAGGCAGCCGCCTTCCAGGGGAGCTTCGGCTCGGCGAGGAGCGGGACGAAGCTCGTGCCCTCGAGCCCCCCCGGCAGCGGCAGGCCGGCAAGCTCGCCGAGCGTGGGATACATGTCCACGAGCTCCACGAGCGCATCGGAGCGCTCCCCCGCGGCCTTCATCCCCGGCGCGGCGACGATGAGCGGCACGCGCGTGGCGCCCTCGTAACAGTTGTGCTTGCCGCCCCACCAACTGTGGTCGCCCATGTAGTAGCCGTTGTCGCCCCAGAGCATCACGATGGTGTTCCGCGCCAGCCCCGTCTGGTCGAGGGCGTCGAGCAGCCGGCCGACCTGCGCGTCCACGTAACTGATCGCCGCGAGGTAGCCGTGCAGGGCCTGCCGCCCGAACTCAGCCGTTATCCTCTGGTCCCTCGGGACCTTGCCGTACCACAGGAAGTCCTGGCCCGTCTTGGCCGCGAAGGCAGGGGCGTTCTTCGGCGGATAGGCGTTGTCGGGCAGCACGAGCTTCTCGGGCTGGTAGAGATCGAAGTACCGCTTCGGCGCCACGTAGGGCACGTGTGGGTTCACGAAGCCGGCGCCAAGGAAGAAGGGCTGGTCGGGCTTCTTCGCGAACTCCGCCAGCGCGGCCACCGCCTCGCGCGCCATGTCCCCGTCGCTCAGCTCATCGTCGGCCACCTCCGGCGCCTCGAACGCGGGGCCGGCGTAGAAGGCCATTCCCTTGCCCTTCTTCGGTATCTCCTTGCCCGCCGCCTTCATCTCGGCCACGTACTTCCTCACGGCCGCGGCGCCCTCAGGACCATAGCGCGGCTTGCGTGAGACGAACGACGGCACGCTCCACGACGCGGCATCGTCAATCCCGATGTGGTAGACCTTGCCCAGGCTGCGGGTGAACCAGCCGTTGTTCTTGAAGAGCTGGGGCAGGGTGACGACGTCGGGCATCGTCTCGCGGAGCGGCGGGCCGATGGTGTAGATGCGCGTGGTGGCCGGGCGGCGGCCCGACATCAGCGAGATGCGCGACGGCGAGCAGAGGGCCTGCTGGCAGTAGGCGCGGTTGAACACCACGCCCCGCGCCGCCAGGCGGTCCACGTGCGGCGTCTTGGCGAACGCATCGCCGTAACAGCCGAGTTGCGGCCGCAAGTCGTCCGCCGCGATGAACAGCACGTTCGGGCGCTTCGCCGGCGCCTCTCCCGCCCGGCCACGCGCGGCGAGCAGCGCCGCGGCGGCAGCCGAGCTCTGGAGGAAGCCCCGCCGGCTCATTCCCGCTGGTTCCAGAACAGCCATCGCATGTCTCCTATGCCATCAGTGGGTTAGCGCATTAGGAGGAGGGTGGACAAGGGGAGAGATACGATGCGGGGGTCGTCGGAGCCGGGCTCGTCGCGGAGGGTGACGAGGATTCCGAACGGGGCGTTGTAGTGTGCCTTCTCGATGAAGGCGCGGAGGCCCAGTGTGTCGCGGTAGTCAATCCGCCGGCGGTACTTTACCTCCACAGGGATGCGCTGCTCGCCGACGGTCGCGATGTAGTCCACCTCCGGCTCCGTGGGCCGCTGGGGGAAGTGCGCGACATCGAGGCCAGGCACTGACGCCAGGAAGTACCCGGCAGTGCTCTCGGCAATGTGGCCCGCCAGGTCAGCCAGGTCGGGAGTCTGTGTGAGCCTCTCCGGGGCCAGGGGGATGATCTCCTGGAGCCACGCCGCGCGCAGCGCGTGGTCACAGAGACAGATCTTGAAGGCCCCGCGAACCTTCTTCAGGCGCAGCTCCAGCGGCTCGACGAGGCGAAGCAACAGGGTGCGGTCCAGGAACCGCAGATAGGCCAGGATTCGTCGCCAGCCGAGGTTCGCGTGCATCGCCCGCTTGACCTCTTCCAGGTAGAGCGCCTGGGCGGGAGATTGGCCGGCGTAGCGACAGGCAAGGCGGAAGACCTCGCTGAGGAGATGCTCGTCGCGCTTCTTGCCTCCGGGGCCGAGCCGCAAGTCGTGCTGAATGGCCCTTCGGATGACCGTCTCGTTGAGAAGGTCCGCCACTCGCTCCCACGGCTGGTCAGCGTGGGCATGTGCTGCTGGATAGGCCCCGCGCTCGCAGAAGGCCTCAAATGCGGTCTTGCGAAGTTCGAGCTCGGCTTCGCCGTGGGCGCGCAGGCCGAGCCAGAATTGCTTGTCGCGCAGGGGGGCAAGGCCATTGGCCGGCAGGTGGGGCGTGAGAGCGCCGAAGCCGCGTATCTCCGCTAGCTCGCGCAGCAGCAGTGGACCCATCTCGAGCGTGGTGATCCGCCCCGCCAGGCTGTCGCGCCCCGCCTCAATCCGCAGCGCCGAGCTGCCCGTCACCAGCACGCGGACGGGGTGAATGTCCACCAGGTGCTTGAGTTGCGGCGCCCAGTCGGGAAGGTTCTGCACCTCATCGAGAAAGATGAAGGCCATCTCGCCGTCGGTCGCGGCCTGGTTGAGGCTTTTTCCGAGGACATTCTGGGCGTACCAGCGGCTTAGCTCCAGGATGGGCTCTGGGAGCTTCTTGAGCTCGGGCAGTTCGTCGAACTGCACCTTGAAGATTTGGCGAGGCGCGACCCCTTCATCCAGCAGCGCGTGGATGACCTGGTTGAGAAGCGTGGTCTTGCCGACCTGACGTGGCCCGCGGAGCACGGTCGCCGCCGTCATGCCGGCCCTTAGGTTCTCGCGTAGCGGCCCGAACGCCCAGCGGCGCACGGGCGGCAGCCCAAAGAGGCGCTCCCCACGCCACCACGGATTCATGTCCCGGATCGTCGCTTCCAGGCCGGCGCTGAGGAGCTCGAACAGCGTCGCTTGTGCCATGGCCGGGCCTCCTGACCCCTATGAGCATACTGCGGGGTTCGCCGAATCGCAAGTGGAGGCGCCCCGGCTACTCAGTAAGGGTCCAGCGGACGCCGCAGTTGGAGGAGCGCTCCCAGTAGGGGTGGAGGGTGAGGCCGTTGAGCTTGGTGACGGCCTTGTCGGCGCCGAAGTCCACGTGGGGGCCTTTGTCGTTTCCCGCGCGGAGCATGAGGCCGAAGCTGGTGCCAGGGGCGAGCTTGAGGGTGGCAAGCTCTTCACGCGGGATCGCCAACTCGTAGGTGTAGACCTTCCCATCCAGCTTGACAGCGTGTTGGGCGCCGGGGACGACCCCCGTGGCGCGCTGCCCCCGCGGCTGGCGCGGGAAGTCGTGGATGCGGGGGATGCCGGGCGCCAGGTACCGCCAGAGCTCGCCCTTCCCGCCCTCACAGAGGTAGAGCGAATACTCGTAGTCGGTGTCGGGCACGGCGTGGAAGCCGTAGGGCACGCGGTCGGTCGTGGGCGCGAGGTCGTGCCAGTCGTCGGTCACGTCCAACGCAATGTGAAGCCTGTCGCGGCGGAAGGGGATGAAGCCCTCGGGGCTCTTGCAGTAGACGAAGGGGACCTCGGCGAAGGAGCGGCCGGGGTATTTTTCGAGGAACTTCTTGTAGGGCTCGCGCTGGTCGCTGGCGGCGGTGTGGAAGAAGTCGTCCTCGCTGCGGGCGGCGAATGAGGGGAGGTCGCTCTGCGGCGTCGGGTCGTTCACGCGGGCGGCGAGGTAGAGGAACCGCTCGTCCCAGGCGAGCTTGAACTCGGCGAACGAGCCGTCGGGCGCCTTGTCCCGCAGCTCCAGCCAGGGGCGGCGCAACAGCTCGGTTATCTCCGCCTTCTCGGTCTTGGCCACCACGGTCACGCCAGGCACGTCCTTCCAGTCGTCCAGGTTGCCGTCAATCGTCTTCGTGCCTTTGGGGACGATGGCGGCGTTCAAGGTCTCCTGCCATTCGGCGTTCCCGGCGTCGCTGGTGAAGGCGAAGGCGAAGGGATAGGCGTTGAGGGCGTTGGGCGTGGCGGAGGCCAGCTCGAAGTCGAGGAGCTTGGTCTCGCCCGCCGCGATGGTGGCCTTTTGCGCCGCGGCCTTGAGGGCGATGCCCTCGGGGGCCTTCACGGCGAGGGTGCCCGTGATTGCGCGGTTGAGGCAGTTGTGGACGCCGACCGTGAGCTTGCCGCCCGGCCCGACGCGTGTGGCGAAGTCGCGCGGCAGAATCTCCACCGGCCGCTTGCCTTCGATGACGGCCTCTTTGAGGCGAGCGGCGGCGGCCTTGGGGCCTTTGGCGCACGTGATGTAGGTGGGGAAGATGCTCATGGGCAGCTTGACCTCGCGCTGGCGCTCGTAGAGGGGGTTGCCCGCCAGGTCGAAGAAGCGGAGCAGCCTGTCGCGGTTGCGGATGGTGATCGTGCCGCCGGGCGCGGAATCAACCTGCCACCAGACCCTCTCGCGCGGGTCGGTTCCGCCGATGCTCATCAGTTGGCCGAAGACCACGAGCAGCGCGTCGGGGTCGTCGTCCTTCCCGAACTGGAAGACCCAGGGCAGGTGGTCGCGGAAGACGATCTTCTCGAAGCGCTTGCCGGTCACAAAGGCGTTGAAGGCCGCGGTAGCGGCGCACACGGGCGTGGGCACGTGGTACTGGTCCTCTACGCCGGGGACGCCATCGTAGAGGACGCGCTGGTGCCAGGGCGACAGGCGCAGTTGGCCGGCGGCCATGAACTGGCACATGCCCTGGGGCAGCAGGTACTCGGAGTTGACGAACCAAGTTTCGGTTTCGACCGACTCCTTGCCGCGCGCCTTGGCGACCATTGGGCCGTAGCACATCGAGGGCACGACGTAGTGGTCGGTGAACACGTCCACGTATTGGTCAAACTCCTTCGAGCCGTCGGAGTAGAACTTGTCCTCGGTGTTCATGATGGAGGAAGCGGCGCACATCTTGATGCGGCGGTCCACGGCATAGGCGTTTTCGGCGATGAGCTTCTGGATGGCGCGGTACTGCACGCAGTCGCGTGCCCAGCCGCTGATGCCGCCGCCCTCCCAGGGCTCGTTGAAGTTGTCAATGCCCCAGAGCGCGCCCTTGCCCCCCTTCCAGTATCGCTCGCAGAAGGCGCGAATCCACTTGCCGTAGCGCGGATAGAGCTTCGGGTCGCACAGCCAGTCGCATTGGCCCCAGTAGGGATTGCCGTCCCAGCCCGGCCGCACGTTGGCGGGCGTCTGCATGGGGCTGAAGGGCCAGGCCCACTGCGGGTGCGCCCCGAGGGTGATCATCACCTGGATGCCGCCACTCTCCAGGGCGGCGAAGTACTTGTCGAGCCGCTCCCAGTCGTAGGTCCCATCCTTGCGTTCGTTCCAGCCGATCTCGAGTCGCAGGCCGTGAACGCCCATCCTCTGGTATGCCGCCGCGCGTTGGGCATAGCGCTCGGGGTTGTCGAGGAACCCCGCCTCGCCGAAGACCGGCGTGTTCTCCAGGTTCCCGCCCTCCTTCGGCCTGGCCACGCGCGCCACGGTGCCGAGGAACTGCCTCGCCTTGCCCCGCTGTAGGATAAGGGCGTAGGTGCCCAACCGCTCCGGCACGGGCAGCTTCCTCACCTCCACATCCTTCTCCGGCTTCTCGTCGAAGGCCACCTTGAGCCTGTGGACGATTGGCTTCCCCTCCAGCCCGATGAGGGGCGCGTGGCCCGCAGTGTCCGTGAACCCCTCCATCCCCGCAATCTTCCGTTCGGGGTCGCGGGTCGTGATCTCCTGGATTTCAACCGCCAACGGCTCATCCGTCTTCTTCAGTGCGAGCCGCACGCTCACCGCTTCGCCTGGCAGGAAGAGCTGCCCTGGCGCGCTGCTCCCCAGGAACCGGTTCTCCTTCTCCGGCATCGCGCAGTCGAGCGCCTTCATGTTCGCCGGCAGCACGAGCGACCGCTCGGCGGCCAACGCCGCGCTGCCGGCCAGGCCCGAGGCGCAGACGTGCAACGCCAACGCGCAGAGCTTTCTCATGGCTGTTCACTCCATCACAACGACGGTCTGGTTCATTCCGGGCGCGGTCGCGGGCCAGACGAGTTTGTCGCCGGCCGCGATGTGGTACTCGAAGTCCTCCAGCGCGGCCGGGAGCTTCGCTTCGTACACTGACCGGGCGAGGTGCGTGGCCGTGACGGTCTGCCAGTCGCCCCTCCCCAGTGGGCGGACGCGGACGAGCACCGACGAGAACGGGGTGGCCGCGAGCGCGATGATCCTGAGGTTCAGCGCTTCGCCCTTGTTCGCCACGCTGCGGACGGTCGGCACGATCAGGCGCGGCTGGCCCTGATACTCCTTCGGCCACGGTTGCGCGGCGTGCCGGGCGACCGCCGGCCCCCAGCCGGGATGGCTTTCCATGTTCACCACCATCGCCAATCCGCCTGGCGTATTCACCGTGGCCAGGAGGTGCCGATAGGCGTCGGCGTAGAGGCGCGTGAGCTCCGCGGCGTCCGGCCTCGCCAACGCGCAGCGCAACTGGGCGAGAGCGCGGATGTACTTGAAGCTGTTCAGCCAGTAGTCGAACCGGTCGAGGTTGCCGGCGCCCTTCACCTTCGGACGGAGCCGCTCGAGTTCATCTACGAAGGCGAACTGCGGCGCGAGCTGGTCCCACGGCGTCTTCACGGGCGTCAAGCTGCCGGACGGACAGCCGCCATCAGTGACCTGCGGGACCTTGCCGTCGAGCGCCGCGAAGACCTTTCCGGCCTCGGCCAGCCCGAGATTGGCACGCGCCCAGTCGGCGTAGAAGTCGTCCACCGGCGCCGCACGCGCTCCCGCCGCATCGGCCTGCCAGTCCTTGTACGCAGCGCCGCCGCAGTTGATCTTGCTGGCGAAGCCGGGGCCCTCCACGGCGATGGCCGAAATGCACGGCAGCGACTTGCGGGCGACCAGCTCGATGCTCAGCGTGCCGTCGGTGACCGCGACGTCGTCGAAGGAGCAATCGAGCGCGGCGAACTGGCCCACCTTGGCGAAGATGTCGAGACTGGCGAGGACGGTTCTGCCTTGCACCAGCACGTCGCAGATGCGTTCGCCGGCGGACTTGAAGTGTGGTTCGCAGAACTTGAGCGTGACCCTGTACTTCCCTGGGGGCGCGGCCAGGCGAATCGTGCCCAAGTCGTACCGGCAACTGCGATAGAGCGGCGCATCCTGCGTGCCGGCTATCGCGGCACTCGGGTAGTTGGCGGCCTGACCCGGGATGGTCCACGCTCCGGCCCTTCTCCAGCTCTGGTCCCACGCGGCGTGCGCGAGTGCGGAGGCAGCCGGCGCTACGGCGTCGGTGCGCCAGTGCAACCCCATCAGGCCGGTGCAGCCGTAGGCGCGGGCGTCGGCGGCGTCGCGGCGCACCCGGCCGACCTCGAGCTGGACGCCCGCGAGGCCCTGGCGGTTGTCGCTCTCGAGCCAGGGTATCGCCCACTTCTCGCGCCCGGCAATCCGCCCGAACGCCGGGTCGAGCTCGGCCGCGCCGGTGTTGCGGCTCAGGGCGCTCAGCGGGATGTTCCGCGGCAGGTCGCGGTCGAATGCCGCGCGGTCGTGCTGCGGCCCTAGCACCCAGCCGGCCGTGGCGAGCTGGAACGGGGCGCCCACGTTCCGCAACGCCTCGATGGCGAGTTTGATGTCGGCTACGGTCTCCGAGTATTGCGCCGGCTTGTTGCCGCTCCACGTCCAGCTCTCCGGCGTCCAGAGCCAGTAGTAATCCAGCGGATGGCTCGCCATGATTCGGCGGAACGTGCCTTCGTAGACCGCTCGCACGTCGGCGGTGCGCTTCGCGAGCCCCTTCGGCAGCACCAGCGGCGCTTCCGTGCCGACGCACGTCTTCACGCCGAGCTGCCGGGCGAGGGCGAAAGCGTCCCTGAACTGCGCGCCCACCCGGTTGAACACGTCGTTGCAGCCCTCCGGCGTGGCTGGGAGAGGACAATGGCCACGCATCACGTCCGGGGCCCACGCCTCGCCGGCGAAGAGCAGCGCGCCGCCGAAGCTGTAGTCGCCGGTCCTCTTCGCCCGGTAGCCGCCCCAAGCCGAGCCGAGCAAGGTGTTGAAGTAGCGCGTCACGTAGCTGTGTGTCACCCGCCCTTGCGTGTCGAAGTCGCCGCTCAGCCCGTGCCACACGGTCGGCTCGGCGTACGGTCGGCCCTCCGGGTAGCAATGGATGCCGAAGAAGTTCATCCGCATCTTCGCGAGCTGCGTGGCGATGGCCTTGTAGTCGTCCGCGCTCCACGCATCGAACCCGAACGGATGCGAGCCCCACGGATTGACGCCGCGGAGCTTGAAAAGCGGCTTGCCCGACTCGTTCGCCGCCGGCAGGTCGCCCAATCGCTCGTCCGGCACCACATCGCCGTGCAGGTAGAACCGCACCCCGAGCAACTCCGCGTAACGGTACGCCCCGTACAGCACCCCGGCGTCGCCGCCTCCTGAGATCGTGATTGCTGTTCGGCCGCGGCTCGCATCGCTCCGGATGATAAACTCCTCCGCCGCGAGCCCCGACGCGTCCCGAGCGAGAACGATCGCGTCCGCCGGCCCGGCAGACTCCGCCATCTTCCACAGGCCGCCCGTGCGAAGATAGCCGTAGCGCCGGAGCTCCGACCCGGCGAGCCGCACCAGCGGGCCAGCGTCGCGGGGCCGCTGGACCACCACGTCCTCCATGCCGCGGCAGGCGCCCGCCGCCCACGCAAACGCCGCCAGACAGAGCAAGGCGATTCGGCCCAGCCGCGCGCCTCCTTTGCTGAGACAGGCTCCAGGGGTCATGGGGGACGTTCGGAGCGTCAATTGTAGAAGCTGCTTCACACTTGGCGCGGGCTATTGCGCGTTCGGTCCTCCTGCTCCTGTCGGGAGGACGCGCCCGGCTTCCTTCCCCAGATGAAGGCGAGCACGAGACCCACGAGGTTGGCTACGATGATGCCAGCCCCGGCTTCGTCATGACCAAGGACTATGATGGCAGTTCCGCAAGCGATCAAGAACAGAGACAGTACGAAGGCGTAGTTCTGGCCCCGCCTGAACTGCGTTCGCGCGGCTTGCTGGTCCTGCGCCTGTGCATCCAGCGCCTTCCGGTCCATGTCCATGTGGTGCCGAGCCCTCGCGAGCGCTGGCTCGTGCATTTCCTTCGCCGCGCCCGGCACGAGTCGGTCATAGGCTTGCAGGATCATTGGCGGCGGCAAAGGGCCGGAAAAGAACTGCGTTACTCTCGCGAGAAGCTCGCTACGGCCGGCTTCGCCCAGTGATTCCACGGGCGTTTCGCCGCCCCCTCCCTCGGCTGGCTTGGGCTGCCCATGCTGGCTGCTCTGGACTTCGTCAGGCATCTGTACGCTCCCTCTCGATGGAGGTTGCTTGGGAACAGAAGCCTATTGCGATGCCGATAGGGCTTGTTCGCTGCCAATGGGCGTCCTATCAGCGGCACCGCTCGGCCCGGTCTCCCCATCGCTCAGCTTGGCCTGCGCCTCCAACTCAGCAATGGCCCTTTCAATCTCCTGCAAGGGGTACTTTCTGAGTAGACGGCGAAAATGGTCTGTGCTGACCTCCCGTAGCTCGCAACCAGCCCGCTCTGGCCGTTGTGGCCAAGTCGCCAAGTTCTCCCAAAGGTTCTCCCCGATCTCCTTATAGCCCTCAGCGTACAGTTCCACGAAGCTCTTTCGGGCCAAAGGGTCCTCGATTCTCTTGCTCGGCGGAGATGGTGGAGCAAGCCCGAGCAAGGAGCCCGCGGCTCGAATGAGGTTTTTCAACAACTGCTCGGCGTTCATTGTCATACCCCCCGAACCCTGCCTTGCTGCGCTATCATTGCTTGCCACGCTTGAATTCTAGCGCATACAGGCGGTGCGTGCAACTCCCCGCGGCGGGGTCGACCGACTGTCGGCGCGATTGCCACGAAGACACCCCGCGCCGGGCTTCGTGTCTGCGTTATCCACTCTTGGCCGCTCCCCCGGGAATGTGAGATCTTGACCTGATCCCCACAGTCCAGGTCGGCGGGAGCAACATGGCCTCACGGGGCCAGGAGCTTGGCGAGGGCCTGCTCCATCTCGTTGGGGGCGAAGCCGCCGGGGCCGGGGCGGCCCTTGTAGGCGATGCGGCCGTCCTTGCCCACGACGTAGAGGCGGTCGGGCCAGCCCGCGTAGGCCCGCTCCACCGCGTTGTCGAGGCCGTCGAGGAGCATGGGCATCGAGAGCTTGAGTGCGGCCCGGCACTCGCCCGCCACCTTGCCGCGCTCCTCGGCGGTGGTGGGCTGCTTGTGGACTACGCCGTCGCGCTCGTTGGCCGGCATCTGCCAGCCGTCGCTGGGATGGGCCTCGCGGATGTAGACGACGAGGAACGCCGCCTTGTCCTTGTGGCGGCCGTAGATGGCCTCGAGGGCGCCAGCCTGGCGCCGGAAGGGGGGTCAGGTGTAGCTGCCGAAGATGAGGACCACTGGGCGGTCGCCCTTGAAGGCGGAGAGTTTGACCTTCCCCTCGCCGCCGAGGCGGGCCAGCTCGAAGTCGGGCGCGGGCTCGCCCACCTTCAGGTCCCCCTCGCGCGGCCCGTCCCGCAGCCCCTTCGCTCCCCCGAGGCACGGCGAGCAGAGCGACGCAGCAAGCAGCACCCCAGACATTCGCCTCATGGCGGCCTCCTCACCCTCCGCGACGTTCCCCCGAGTATACCACAAGGCCGCGGCAAGGCAACCGCGGTTGACACCGGACGCCGATCGTGCGAGCATTGAGGGGAGTGCAGGGAGGCCAGGGGACCCCTCCGATGAAAGGGACAGGTTGATGGCGGCTCGGCCAAGCGCGAAGGCGATGGCGAAGGCACAGGTCTATTTCGGTTCCTCGGCGGTGGAGAGGCCGAGCGGGGAGGCCTCGCTGCCGGCGAAGCTGCGCCGCATCCTGGAACGCTTCGACCTGGAGCGGCTCTGCCGCAAGGACCGCGTGCCGATCAAGATGCACCTCGGCGGCGGGACGGGCTACACGACGGTTCACCCCGTCTTCGTCCGCGTGGTGGCCGAGGCGGTGAGGAAGGCGGGGGGCCAGCCGTTCGTGGTGGACGGCGGCTTCGGCACCATCGCGACCGCCGCGCAGCGCGGCTACACGGCGGAGGCCCTCGGCTGCCCAGTCGTCTCCGCGGGCGGCCCATACGATTCGCACCTCGTCACCCGCAAGGTCCGCTACCGCACGCTGCGGGAGCTGCACATCTTCGGGGCGATCTGGGATGCCCCCTGCCTCATCAACCTCTCGCACGTGAAGGGGCACGGCGACTGCGCCTACGGCGGGGCGTGCAAGAACATCGGGATGGGCTGCGTGAGCGGGGCGACGCGCGGAGCACTCCACGCCCTGGAGGGCGGCATCGAGCGCGACGCCGAGGCCTGCACCTACTGCGGCCGCTGCGCCGAGGCCTGCGACCGCGGGGCCATCCACCTCGACAAGGCGAAGCGCACCGCCTGGATCAACTACCACCACTGCCGCTTCTGCCGCCACTGCATCGTCGCCTGCCCCAGGAAGGCCCTCGTGATGCGCGATCCGCAGGGCTTCCGCCACTTTCAGGAGGGCATGGCGCTCGCCACCAGCACTGTCCTCGGCTCCTTCGACCCGCGCCGCGTGCTCCACGTCAACCTGCTGACGAACATCACGCTCCTCTGCGACTGCTGGGGGATGAGCTGCCCGAGCCTCGTGCCCGACATCGGCGTGATGGCCTCGGCCGACATCGTGGCCGTCGAGACGGCGACCCTGGACGCCATCAAGGCCGAGCGCTTCATCCCCGGCACCCTCTTCCGCGGCTGGACGCTTGGCGAGGGGGGCCACCTCTTCGAGCGCATCTACGGCAAGGACCCCTACGGCCAGGTGCGCGCCCTCGCGCGCCGAGGCCTCGGCTCCGCACGCCACAGACTCGTCGAGGTCAAGTGAACGGGGCTCTTAGCCCGCACTTCTCACGAAGTGCGGGAAATCCGAAATCCCAAGTCCGAAATCCGAAGGAATATCAAAGCCGAAAACCCCAATTGCCAAAACGCCGCCCCAGAAGATCGCCGCGCACTGTGTTGCTCTTGTCTTGGTCATTGGGATTTCGGGTTTCGGATTTCCTTCGGATTTCGGGCTCGGGAGGCTCGGCCCTTGGGCCGGCATTCCCGCACGCCGGCGCCAGGGATTCCCCGCGCGCCTAAAAGATCCCCGGAATCCTGTTGACAGCGGGCACCGGTTGTGCTAACATATCATGCCGGGTGCCTAGCCAGGCGTCAGCCGGGAGAGGGTACGCGAGGGGCGCTGCGGCCATTTCCACGAAGGGGTGTGCGCATGGGGACGTTTCGCTCGCGCCACAGGTACGATCGTGCCGCCAGAGTCCGGCCCTCCGGCTCGGGGAGGCCCTTCTTGCGCCTTGGGGCCTTCGGGCTCGCCCTTGGCGCCGCGCTGCTCTGCACCACGCCCTCCTACGGCGCCACCGTGACCTACGAGAATCGCACTCCCTGGGCGAACTTCGACAACCCGGGCTACACCAGGTACTACACCGTGGGCGGCGTCAAGATCACCGACCACGAGACCTCCTCGGACCCGTCCAACGGGGGGAGTGCTGTCCAGCCTTCCGAGATCGACATCGCCTCGGGCTCCGTCAATCCGGGAAGTCCCGGCGCTGAGCCATCGGTCTGGTACGGCTACTACAACGGCGGAACCCCGTGGAATCCCAACGACCCCAGCACGATGAACGACGACTACCTGCTCTTCCGGTTGCGGGTTGGCGGCAACCCGAAGGACGAGGGCGGGAATGGAGACTGGTTTAGCTCCTACCACTGGAATATCCTCATTGATATAGACAATGACGGTTACAAGGAATACTGGCTCGACCTGGACGGCTCGGGCGGCCCGCAGCCGAATAAGGACCCGGACCCCAGGCTCAGGCTGATGTACAGCAACGACAACACCCAGGAGATGCTGGACCCGGTCGGCTGTGAAATCCAGCGATGGATCGCCATGAGCATCGAGGATAGCGCCAACCTGTCCCACACCCGGGCGTGGCAGGTGCCCGGCAGCACGCAGTGGTACATCGACGTCCAGATCCCCATGAGAGCGCTCGACGACAAGTTCGGCAACCAGCAGGTCTACCCCGACACCCCCATCCGCTTCCTCTACTCCACGAGCGCGTCCAACACCGACCCCCTCCAGAAGGACTGGTTGATGGAGGCGGGCGACCAGTTCAGGGGGGACCCGGTTTCCGTAACGCCGATCATCCATTTCACAGACAGGACCCTTGAGCCTGAGACGGACTACTACTACATAGGGGACAAGGTCTACGTCCTCGTGAGGGCGCAGAATGCCAACACGCTTCCCAACGTGATGCAGACCATCACGGTCACTGTGACCGACCCGAGCACGGGCGACACGGAGACGCTCACCCTGAGGGAGACCGGCCCGGATACCGGCATCTTCTCCAACCAGGGCGCGGCCACGGCGCCGGTCTCGGACCCCGACAACCCCAACGGCGGCTGGATACCATCGGTCCGCACCTACAGCACGAACCTGGTGCAGGGGACGTGGAGGGTGGTGTACAACGGCGCCACCTGGGACGTCTACGACCCCAACAACGTGTACCGAGGCACGGCGACGGCGGGCACAAAGTTCACCTCGAGCGATGACGCCGTCGAGTTCACCGTTTACGAGGGCTCAAAAGAGAACCCGCCGCAGACGGGCGACGAGATCACCTTCTACACCTACCCGGCCGACCCGCTTCCCACGTCGGCCTCGGCCAGCGGCCCCGACAACGGCACCCTCACGGTGGCCGCCGGGGACTGGATCATGACCCGCTACGTCGAGAACAGCGTGAACTACGACGACTGGGCGCAGATCTACGCGGCGGGAAGTCCCATCATCCGCTTCACGCGGGCCAACGGCACCGACGCCGAGAGCTACCAACTGACCACAGGCACCCCCGCCAGCGACCCGATCTACGTCGAAGTGGTCCACGCCGCCGCCAACACCAGCCCCACGACCGTCCAGACCATCTCAGTCACTGTGACCGGGACGCGGGGCGACAGCGAGACGATCACCTTGACCGAGACGGGGGTCAACACGGGCATCTTCCGCAACACGGCGGCCCTCCCCTCATACGCCAGCGCCACGCCCACCACGAACGACGGCACCTTCCAGGAGTACGTCGGCGGCATCGCAACCGCCACCTACACCTACGGCGGAACCCCGTACAGGGACTACGCCAACATCCTGGTCCCCAACGCCGGCACCGTGGCCTTCGTGACCGGCAACGGGCTCTACGACGTCACCACCTACTCCGATGGCAATTACATGTACATCAAGGTCTTCGACTCCAACTACGGCGTTGACGGCGTGCGCGACACCCTCACCGTCACCGTCACAAGCCCCACCGGCGACTCTGAGACCGTGACCCTCCTCGAGACCGGGAACAACACGCACACGTTCATGAACACGAACAACGATCTGGTGACGACCGCGGGCTCCGCCGTCGTGACCTCCGCGTCGGCCACCTTCCAGACCGACGGCGTTCTCCCTGGCGACAAGTTCGTCATCATCACCGGGCTAGACATTGGCACCTACACGGTCGAGTCAGTGAACAGCCAGACCTCGATCACCCTGACTCAGACGCTGACGACGTCGCGCACGGGCCTGATCTACAAGACCACGCGGCTGCTCCAGGCGCGGCTCTACGATGGAGCGTACACCGCGAACGACCGCATCCTGGAGGCGAACAACCGGGACATCCTGACAGTGACCTACGTGGACGGCGATCCGATCGGTACGCTCACGGACACGGCGACGTTCGGGGCCAGCCCGACGCTCGCGAGCGTCCTCAGGCTGGAAGCCTGTGCCACCAAGGAGGGCCAGGTGGTGGTGGAGTGGGAGACCGGCTCGGAGTTCGGCACCGCAGGCTTCTATCTCCTGCGGCTCGACGAGGCGAGCGGGAAGTTCGTGAAGGTCGGCGACCGCTTCGTGCCCGGCCTCCTCACCGCGCCCCAGGGCGGCACCTATCGCCTGGTGGACCCCGCGGCCAAGCCCGGCGGGAGCTACACCTACCAGCTCGTCGAGGTCGAGGCCAAGGGAAGCGAGAACACCTACGGCCCGTTCAACGTTCAAGCGTTGAAAAACGTTGAAGCGTTGAAAGACGTTGAAGCGTTGAGAGACGGCTACAGCCGGAGCGCGCGGCCGGCGGCCGGCAACAAGCCCCTGGGCGCCATCGCCCGCACCCTCGCCAAGGCCAGTGAAGCCGTCGCGAAGGAATCCAGGCGGACCGCGAAGGCGGCCGCGGCCACCCGGACGCTGCCCGCCGTGCCCGGCGCGCAGCCCGCAGTCAAGCTCGCCGTGAGGGAGCTCGGCCTCTACTACGTGAGCGGGGCCGAGATCGCGCCGCTCCTGGGGATTCCGCGGGCCGAGATCGCCAACGCCATCCGCAAGGGCAAGCTCCTCCTCACCTGCCAGGGCAAGGCCGTGCCGTATCTGCCCGCCGACGGGAATGCGGGCATCCTCTTCTACGGCCAGCCCATCAAGAGCGTCTACACCGATGAAAACGTCTACTGGCTCCAATCCGGCAACGGCCTCCTGATGTCCAGGGCTCCGGCGTGCGGCGCCGCGCCCGACCTCGCGCCGGCGGCCTTCGCCCACACCACGCACGCCGAGGCCAACAAGTTCGCCACCACGGCGCTCTTCACGGACCCCGGGGCCGACTTCTGGCTGTGGGACTACCTCTACGTCGCCCCGCGCGACTCGAGCCTGGCGACGAAGTCGTTCCCCATCGCGGCGCCTGATGCCGCTCCCGCGGGGAGCGCCTCCCTCATCGTGCGTCTGAAGGGCGCCCTCGCCACCACCGCCAACCCCGACCACCACGCGCGCATCTCCATCAACGGCACCCAGATCGGCGAGGGGCGCTGGGACGGCACCCAGGGCCTCACGCTCACCCTCCCCTTCAACCAGCAACTCCTCCAGGCCGGCGGCGCCAACTCGGTCACCGTCCAGGCCCTCGCCGACACGGGCGCGCCATACAGCATGTTCTACGTCGACTCGTTCGACCTCACCTACCAGCGGCTCTACCTGGCCGTGGACGGCAGCCTGCTGTGCCGGGCGGGCAGCCGGCGCGTCGTGACGATTGGCGGGTTCGCAGAGCCGGCCATTCGCGTCCTCAACGTCGCCGACCCAGGGCGGCCAGTGCTCCTCGACGAGCCGACGATTGAGCCGGCCGACGGCGCCTTCGCGGTCACATTCCCCGCGAGCCAGGGCGACGCCTACTACGCCCTCAACCCCAGCGCCGTGAAGCGCCCCGCCTCCGTGGAGGCCGACGTGCCGTCGCGCCTGGCCTGGAAGGGGAACAAGGCCGACTACCTGGTCATCGCCCCCGCCGCGCTGATGGACGGCGCGAAGGCCCTCGCCGCCTACCGCCAGGCCAAGCGGTTCGAAACCATGGTCGTGGACCTCGAGGACGTCTATGACGAGTTCGCCTTCGGCATCGCCGACCCCCACGCCGTCCAGCGCTTCCTGGCCGCGGCCAGGAGCACCTGGAAGGCCGCGCCACGGTACGTCGTACTCGCCGGGAACGGCACCTACGACTACAAGAACTACCTGGGGTATGGGGACAACCTCCTGCCCCCCCTGATGATGGCCACGGACTACGGGCTGTTCGCCTCCGACGGCCAGTTCGCCCCCGGCGAAGGCGTCGCCATCGGGCGGCTCCCCGCCGTCAACGCGGGCGAGATGGCGGCCCTCGTGGGCAAGATCGCCGCCTATGAGGCCGCCAGCGGCGAGTGGACGAAGCAGGTCATCCTGGCCGCCGACAAGGCCGACCTCGACGCCGGCCTCTTCCCGCAGGACAGCGACGACCTCGCCGGCATCGTGCCCGCGCCCTACAGTGTGGACAGGGTCTACCTCTCCCAGTTGCCGCTGGCCGTGGCCAGGGCCATGCTCCTCGCCGAGCTCAACGACGGAGCGTTCCTCTTCAACTACATCGGCCACGGCAACCCATTCCAGTTCGCAAGCCAGCGGAACCAGGCGCTCCTGACGGTTGCCGACGTGGCCTCGCTGGCCAACGGTGACCGGATGCCCGTGGTCACGGCGTTCACGTGCCTGGCCGGGCGCTTCGAGCTGCCGGGCACAGCGTGCCTGGGCAAGGCGCTGGTCCTCAAGGGCGGGGGCGGCGGCATCGCCTTCTGGGGACCCTCCGCGCTCTCGGAGAACAACGACGCCAAGATGCTCGCCGCCGAGTTCTTCCGGCGGGCCTTCGGCCCCCAGGAGGCCATCCTGGGCGACGTGGTGCTCAAGGCCTCCGCCGCGGACCCGCAGACGGCGCTCATCTATCAGCTCCTCGGCGACCCCGCCCTCCGCCTGAGGAGGCCGTGAGATTGGCTCCCGACATGGGTGGCACCCTCAACGGCCTCCGTTGAGGGTGTGGACGCGGAGAGCGCTGAAGACACCCTCAAGCGGGAACGCTTGAGGGTGCCACCCATCAGTGTGTAGGGGACTTGATGGCGGGCCAAGGTTGGGACATGGTGTTCAGGAAGCACGAGGACGTCGTCACGCGCGAGATCGTGGGCGAGACCATCCTGGTCCCCATCCGCAGGAAGGTCGTGGACATGCAGAAGCTCTTCTGCCTGAACCCCGTGGCAGCGTTCGTGTGGGAGCGGCTGGACGGGCGCCGCACCCTTGGGGAGCTCCGCGACGCCGTGCTCGAGGCCTTCGAGGTGGCGCCCGGGGAGGCCGAGGCGGACATACGGGAGTTCGTCGCCGAGCTTGCCGCGGCGGAGCTCATCCAGGAGGCCTCGTAGCGATGGACTGCCCGCGACGCGACCCCCTCAGCGACGCCGACTTCCTGCGGCAGTTCAACCGCAAGGCCACTGAGCAGCGGGTGCGCCTCTCCGGCAGCATCGAGCTGACTCGGCGCTGCAACCTGCGGTGCGTCCACTGCTACCTTGCACGTGCCGGCTCAGTGGCCCGCGTCTCCGACGCGGAATCCTCCGCCCCGGAGGTGCGGGCAACGCAGCGCTGCTCCAAGGCCGGGAGAGAGCTGTCCACTGCTGAGTGGCTGTCCATCCTCGATCAGGGTACGGAGGCCGGGTGCTTGGAGCTCCTCATCACGGGCGGGGAGCCTCTGCTGCGGCCCGACTTCGCAACCGTCTACCGCCACGCGAAGGGCCTCGGGCTCCTGGTCACGGTCTTCACGAACGGCACGCTGGTCACTGAGGAGCTCGCCGCCCTCTTCGCGGACCTTCCGCCGCGGCAGATCGAGATCACGGTCTACGGCGCGACGCCCGACACCTATGAGGCGGTCACGGGCGTGCCGGGCTCGTTCGCGCGCTGCATGACCGGCCTCCGGCGCCTCCTCGATGCCCGCCTGCCCGTGGACATCAAGACCATCCTGATGACCATCAACAGGCACGAGTTCTCCGCCATGCGCCAGGTGGCTGAGGGGATGGGTGTGAAGTTCCGCTTCGACGCGGCCATCTTCCCGCGTTTCGATGGCGACAGGGCGCCCCTGCGGTTGCGCGTCCCGCCCCGCGAGGCGGTCGCGTGGGAGATGGCCAACGAGCGAATCGTCGCGGAGTGGCGCGGCTTCGTCCGCCGCCAGGGCGCCATTGCGCCCCCCAAGACCCTCTACCAGTGCGGGGCCGGAGTCACCGCCTTCCACGTGGATGCCTCCGGCAGCCTGCGCCCCTGCCTGATGGTGGCCGAGCCATCGTGCAGCCTGCTGGACCGCGGCTTCCGCGAGGGGTGGGACACGGTGATCCCACGCCTCCATGAGAGGATGCCCAAGGAGGGGTTCGCTTGCCGCGCTTGCGAGAAGCGCGCCCTTTGTGGATACTGTCCTGCGTTCTTTGCCCTCGAGAACGGCGCCGAGGACGCCGGCTCCGACTACCTCTGCGCCCTCGGCCGCCTTCGTTATGCAGCGCTCAACCCCGTGGCGGGGGATACAGCCTGCGAACAGCGAGAAGGAGGCTACCATGAGCTCCGAGACCCCGCGACCGAAGAAGCAGGCCTACGACAAGCCCAGGCTCCGAGCCATTGACCTGGCGGCCGATGAGGTGCTGGCCACGGGCTGCAAGACGTCCACCAAGACCGCCACCGGCGCCGCCCCGTGCTGGTCCAACAACTGCGCCCAGGCGGGGTCGTAGTCTCCTCTCCCTTCGAGAAGCCACTGCCATGGCGCCGCGCGCCAGCCTGACCATCGCCGGCGTCCGCTTCGCGCTCGCGTCCGGCCACAGGATCGCCCTCGAGCCGCTCGACGCCTCCTACCGTCCGTTCGTGGGTGCTGAGGGCGCCCCTCCGCAGGACCTCCATGTCGCGGTCCACGTCGAGCTGGGCAGCGCGCCTCGCCACGCCGGCCTCAAGACGCTCCTCGAGTCCGACAGCTCGTGGAGGCTGGCGTCGAACGGCGACTGCTACTACCTGACGCTTGTGGGCGGGGGCTCCGTCCCCCGCGGGGCAGAGACGCCCCGCCCACAGGAGCTGTGGACGGCACGAATCTCCCGCGATGTGGCCCGCGTCACGGTCCACTGCGGCGAGCGGATGGCCGTCAGGACGGACGGCGGCCCCGCGGTCACGACGCCGCTGGCCTATCCGCTCGACCAGGTGCTGCTGATGCACCTCCTCGCCCTGCACGAGGGGGCGCTGGTCCATGCCGGCGGCGCGAGCATCGGCGGCAAGGGGTTCATCTTCGCCGGCAAGTCGGGCGCGGGCAAGAGCACGCTGGCAACCTGCCTCGCGGGGCGTCTGGCTGTGGGCGGGGCCTCGGTGCCCCGCGGGGCAGAGACGCCCCGCCTACTGAGCGACGACCGCATGGCGCTGAGGAAAGTCGGCGGCCGGTTCCTCGCCTACGGCACGCCCTGGCCGGGGGACCAGGGGGCGGCCCTCAACGAGTGCGCCCCGCTGCACGCAATCTTCTTCATCCGCCACGCCGACACCGATGCGATTGTGCCCATAGCTCCTCGGGAGGCCGCCGAGCGCCTCCTGCCCCTCACGTCAATCCCCTGGTACGACCCAGAGCCGATGACGCTGGTCCTTCGCTTTCTGGACGACCTGGCCGCACACGTTCCCGCCTTCGAGCTCCGATTCAGGCCAGGCCCGGGCGTGGTGGAACTGCTGGAGAGGGAGATGAATGGCTAGCAAGCCTCCCTCGCCCCTCGCCCCTCGCCCCTCCTCTCTCTCCCTCGAGCCCCTCGAGCCGCGCGTGCTGCTCGATGCTTCGGCGTTCGACGCCTCCCCCGCGCTCTTCGCCGCCAACCTCGGCCAGTGGCAGGACCCTTCGGTCCGCTACGTCTTCCAGGGCGCGGCCAGCGCCGTGGCCCACACCGACGCCGGCGTGCTCTTCCAGATCTCCCAGCGGGCAGAGGCCGGCATTCAACGCTCAGCGTTCTCCGTCGCCTTCGTCGGGGCCGAGGCCGTGGCGCCCGTGGGCCTGGACCCCTCGGAGGCCCTCTACAACTACTACCTGGGCGACCCCGCCACCTGGCGGTCGGGCGTGCCCACGTTCCAGACCGTGGCCTATCAGGGCCTATGGGCGGGGATAGACCTGCTGACCTGGGGGCGGCGCGACGGGCTGAAATACGAGTTCCACCTCGCCCCCGGCGCCGACCCCGCCCAGGTCCGCCTGCGCTACAGCGGCGTCGAGGGCCTTCGGCTCGACGACGGCGGCGCGCTCCACATCGCCACCCCGCTGGGCGAGGTGGTGGACTCCGCCCCCTTCATCTATCAGGACGTTGGCGGCCACCGAACACAGGTGGCGGGCGCGTTCGCCCTGCTCGACGCCGACACCGTGTCGTTCGCCGTCACAGGCCCTTACGACCCGCGTGCCGAGCTCGTGATTGACCCCACCCTCGCCTGGTCGAGCTACCTGGGGGGCGACAGCGACGACGTGGGCATGGGCATCGCCGTGGACGCCTCGGGCAACGCCTTCCTCACGGGCACCACGGCCACGCTCGAGCCAGAGTTCCCCACCACGGGCGGCTTCGACACCACGCTGGGCGGGACCTCGGACGCCTTCATCACGAAGGTGAGCGCCGCGGGCAGCCTGCTCTGGTCCACCTATCTCGGCGGCTCGGGCGCCGAGGCCGGCTACGGCATCGCCGTCCACCACGCCGCCGGCAGCGTCTTCGTCACCGGCAAGACCACGTCGTCGAACTTCCCCACCACCGGCGGCTTCGACACCACGCTGGGCGGCACGCAGGACGCCTTCGTCACGAAGGTCAGCGGCGCCGGCGCCCTCCTATGGTCGAGCTACCTCGGCGGCTCGGCCAGCGACGCCGGCTCCGGCATCGCCGTGGACGGCTCGGGCGACGCCTTCATCGCCGGCTACACCGAGTCCTCGAACTTCCCGACCACCGGCGGCTTCGACACGGCGCTGGGCGGGACCTCGGACGGCTTCGTGGCCAAGGTGGGCGGCGCCGGCGGCCTCCTCTGGGCGAGCTACCTCGGCGGCTCCGCCACCGACGCCGCCAACGGCATCGGCGTGGACGGCTCCGGCAACGCCCTCATCGCGGGGAGCACGACCTCTGGGGATTTCCCCACGGCCGGAGGCTTCGACACGACGCTCGGCGGCCTCAAGGACGCCTTCGTCGCAAAGGTCAGCGGGGCCGGCGGCTTCGCCTGGGCGAGCTACCTTGGCGGCTCAGGCACGGACGACGGCTACGCCATCGCCGTGGTGGGGAGCTCGGGCGAGGCCTTCGTCGCCGGCGAGACCGCCTCCACCGACTTCCCAACCTCGGGCGGCTTCCAGACGGCCTACGGCGGCGGGACCGGCGACGCCTTCGTCGCAAAGATAGGCGGGGGAGGCACCTTCTCCTGGGCGAGCTACCTCGGGGGCGTCGGCTACGACTACGCCGACGGCGTGGCCGTGGACGGCGCGGGCGACGCCTTCGTCACCGGCGCCACGGCCTCGGCGGGCCTCTCGACCCCCGACGCCTTCCAGACCTCCTACGGCGGCGGCGCAAGCGACGCCTTCGTCACAAAGGTCAGCGGCGCCGGGAGCCGTGTCTGGTCGAGCTATCTCGGCGGCTCGGCCGACGACGTCGGCTGGGGCATCGCCGCCGACGCCTCCGGCAACCCCTTCGTCACCGGCTACACAATGTCTGCCAACTTCCCCACGCCCGGCGGCTTCGACACCTCGCAGGGCGGCTACGCCGACGTCTTCGTCACCAAGGTCAACGTGGCTTCCGCGAACAACCCGCCCACCCTCACGACGGTGAGCACCCTCGCGGGCGGGACGGAGGACCAGGACTACACGATCACCTACGTGGCGCTGGCCGGGGCAGCGGACGAGGCGGACGCGGACGGCGACCCCTTAAGCTTCCGCGTCGAGGCCGTCAGCAGTGGCACCCTGACGAAAGGGGGAGTGCCTGTGACGCCAGGCACGACGCTGCTGTCGGCGGGCGAGAGCCTCGTGTGGCACCCCGCGGCCGACGCGAACGGCACGCTTCAGGCCTTCACGGTCAAGGCGTGGGACGGTCAGGCGGCCTCCGCCACCGCGGTGCCGGTCAACGTGGCCGTGGCGCCCGCGAACGACGCGCCGACCCTGACGACGGTGAACGCCCTCGCCGGCGGCACCGAGGACCAGGACTACACGATCACGTATGCAGCGCTGAAGTCAGCCGCGGACGAAGCAGACATTGATGGTGACACGCTCAGCTTCCGCATCGAGGCGGTGAGCAGCGGCACCCTCACGAAGGGCGGCGTACCCGTGACACCGGGCACGACGCTTCTCTCGGCCGGCGAGAGCCTGGTGTGGCATCCCGCGGCCGACGCGAACGGTACGCTTCAGGCCTTCACCGTGAGGGCCTGGGACGGCCAGGCCGCCTCCCCCACCGCGGTCCCGGTCAGCGTTCAAGTAGCTGCGGTGAACGATGCGCCGACGCTGACGACGGTGAACACCCTCGCGGGCGGGACGGAGGACCAGGATTACGCAATCACGTATGCGGCGCTGGCGGGAGCGGCGGACGAGGCGGACGCCGATGGCGACCCCCTGAGCTTCCGCATCGAGGCAGTGAGCAGCGGCACCCTCACGAAAGGCGGAGTGCCGGTCACGCCGGGCACGACGCTCCTCTCGGCGGGCGAGAGCTTGGTGTGGCGTCCCGCGGCCGACGCGAACGGCACGCTCCAGGCATTCACCGTGAAGGCCTGGGACGGCCAGGCCGCCTCCCCCACCGCGGTCCCGGTCAGCGTTCAAGTAGCTGCGGTGAACGATGCGCCGACGCTGACGACGGTGAACGCTCTCGCGGGCGGGACGGAGGACCAGGACTACACGATCACGTACGCGGCTCTGGCGGGAGCAGCGGACGAGGCGGACGCCGATGGCGACCCCCTGAGCTTCCGTATCGAGGCAGTGAGCAGTGGCACCCTGACGAAAGGGGGAGTGCCTGTGACGCCTGGCACGACGCTGCTGTCGGCGGGCGAGAGCCTCGTGTGGCACCCCGCGGCCGACGCGAACGGCACGCTTCAGGCCTTCACGGTCAAGGCGTGGGACGGTCAGGCGGCCTCCGCCACCGCGGTGCCGGTCAACGTGGCCGTGGCGCCCGCGAACGA
>Ga0194112_10001963_pt1 | contig 29892 bp, 19 predicted proteins | sample TA2MahC400mmetaG_FD_146191 | JGI IMG/M metagenome (GOLD analysis project Ga0194112, IMG submission 146191) | Freshwater microbial communities from Lake Tanganyika, Tanzania - TA2015016 Mahale Deep Cast 400m | ecosystem: Environmental > Aquatic > Freshwater > Lake | place: Tanzania: Lake... | reverse complement strand
CTTGCAGGATGGGCGCTGCCGACGGACTACCCCCGCCCAGATTCCCCCTTTCCGCACCTGATAGCGGAGCAATCGGCTGCAAAAACCCGTGCCAAAGCCCCGAAGGGGGCGGCGGTAAACAGCGTCGCAAGATCGACAATTTGTTGTCGATGTTGAGTCCTTAAGCGCCTACCTCAGAACCCACGTGGGTTCTGAGGTAGTTTCTAAGGGAGCAGACCCGTTCGGAGTCCCGCCTTTAGGCGGATTGGGGCAGAAGAAGACCGCCTGAAGGCGGGACTCCCAACGAGTTCACCGTTTGGGCAACAGGCCCGCGATGCGCGGCCGTGGCCCTATGCGCCGGGCTTGGCGGGGCGGAGGAGGAGGGGGCCGAAGAAGAGCTCGCGGGGCGGGTAGTTGCTGTGGGAGAGGACTTCGAGGTAGAGGTAGGCCTGCTGGAAGTCGCAGCCGTGGGGGGCGGGGCCGAAGAGGGGCTTGCCGTTCTCGATGATGGCGATGGTGTCACGGTCGAGGCGGAGGGTGACTCGTTGCTTGGCGATGGGACGGCCGGTGCGGTCCTTGGGGTCGGGCTGAGGCCAGCCCTCTTTGTGGAGTTCGCGGAGGTTGCCCGTCTGGCGCGTGGCGAGGTACGCTCGGGCGTTCTTGCCCGGGGGGACGCCGACGTATTCGAACTTCAGCCAGTCCTCTTCCTTCTCCGCCGTCCTGTCGGTGGAGGTGGGGCAGAGGAAGAGGCTGGCCTGGAGGTAGCAGCCGTTGGCCTGGTTGTTCCAGTCTATTTCGGTGGAGAGCTCGAGGGGGCCTTGGGTGAGGTCGAGGACGGGCTTTGCGGTGCGGATGCCGAGGTGTTTGACGGTGTCGTCGCGTGTGCCAACGGTTCCGACGCGGATGCGTAGGCGGCCGCGGGTCGGTGTCGCATCTTCAATTGGCACATAGCGGCCATGTGCGAATTGAAGATGCGACACCGTGTCAACGATGGCTTCCTTGAAGTCGCCGTCGCGTGTGGCGATCCACTTGCCGCTGGCGAAGGGGTCTTTGGCGGCGAACGGCTCGTAGAAAAGGGCGTCCTTGGGAGCGGGAGGCCCTGTGGTCTCGGGCGATTTCTTCTCGGGTGGCGGGGCAGGGATCTTCGTGGCCGGCTCGACGTCGGTGCGTGGGAGGGGCATGGTGGGGAGGGACTTGGGGGGCAGGCCGACGGGCCCCTGGCGGGTGAGGAACCCGTAGGCAAAGATGACGACGGCTGTGGCGAGGACGACGATGATGCCGACGACGATGGGCCGGGCGAGGCCGGCGACGGGACGCTTGGCCGGGTGGTACATGGGCGCGCTCCGGGGGTTGTGGGACTCGCAACGGAACGGAGGGCAGGATAGCGCAGAGGGGGTGGTGGCGTCAAGTGGGGGCTATTTCCTGCCGCCGCCCCTGGTGCCGTGGTCGTGGGGGACGGTGACGAGGAGGTCGGCGGTGGCGGTGTTTCCGCTGGCGTCGGTGACGGCGATGGCGATGGTGTAGATGCGGCCTTTGTTGGGTCCGCAGCGTTCGGCGCGGAGGGTGAGGGAGCGGTCGCCGGTGATCTGCCAGTCGGGGGCGGTGTCGCCTGCGCCCTTGCCAATGACGGGTTCGGTGCTGGCGACGGCGAGGATGCGCCAGGCGGGGTCGGCGTCGCAGATGTCCTCGATGGTGATGGCGATGGCGATGGGGACCATGGCGTGGTTGGCGGGCCAGAGGGTGTTCGGGGTGGCCGAGAGGCTGAGGATGGCGGGGGGTGTGGTGTCCGCGATGGTGATGTTCTGGGTGGCGGTGGTGGTGTTGCCGGCGCCGTCGGTGGCTGTCCATGTGACGATGGTGGTTCCGAGTGGGAAGACGGCTGGGGCGTTGTTGGTGACGGTGGGGGCGGCGTCGCAGATGTCGGCGGCGAGGGCTGGGGCGATGTTGACGCGGGTGCCATCGCGGCTGGTTTGTTCGGCCGTGATGTCGGCGGGGGCGACAAGGACGGGAGCGGTAGCGTCGTACACGGTGACGGTGGTGGTGGCCGGCTCGGACTCGCCGGCTCCGTCGTTGACGATGAGGGTGAGGGTCGTGGTGCCGTGGGGGAGAAGGATGGTTGGGGTAGGCCCTGTGGCGGAGCCGCCGGGCCAGGTCCAGGTGTAGGTGAGGGGGTTGCCGTCGGGGTCATAGGAGGCGGTGGCGTCGAGGGTCACGGGGGCGCCGTTGAGGGTGGATTGCTCGACGAGTTGTGGCGGCCCGGGGTCGGCGACGGGGGGGCGGTTGCCATAGGAGATGTCGGCGGCGGGGACGCAGATGCCTGTGGGGTTGCCAAGGCAGGGGCCGGCGTGGATGGGGGCGAGCGTGGCGGGGTGGAAGGCCATGATGCGGCTGGTGCCGCCCCAGGCCTCGTTGCCGGTGGTGATGTAGATGAGGCCGGTGTCGGGGTCGGTGGCGATGCCGACGACGCAATCGTTTGGCTCGCCGGTGAGTGCGCGGAGGTTGATGGTGCGCTCGACGCCGGTCACCAGGCTGAACTGGCTGAGGAGAGCGGGGGAGCCTTTGGGGACGAAGGCGTTGCCGGTGTAGACGAGGCCGCGGGGCGCGTCGAAGGCGATGCCCATGGGCCTGTGTGCGACGCGGAAGCTGCCGGCCGGGGTCCAGTCGGCAACCTGGAAGTAGCGGACCGTGGTGGTGGCGAGGTCGGAGACGAAAAGGCGGCCCGTATCCGGGTCGAAGGCGAGGCCGATGGCCATCCGCACGCCTTGGAGTTCCACGGTCTGGACAGGGGTCAGGGTGCGGGCCGCGGCGTCCCACTCGCAGACGTACAGGGTATTCGTGAATCGCTCAGCGGCGTAGACGCGGCGGCGCGTGGGGTCCACGACGATGCCGGCCAGGTTGGTGGCCCCGGGGATGGCGATGGCGCCGAGGATGGCGAGGGTCCGGGCGTCCACGAGGACAATCGTACCGCTGTACTCCAGGGTCACGATGAGCGTGGCTGAGGCGTCGTCTATGGCTAGGCCGACGCCGCTGTAGCCTGTGGGAGCTGACTGGGCTTGGAGCCCCAGGTATTGGGGCGCGGGCTGGATGGCGTAGGCCTGGATGGGGCTGCCGGCGTCCAGGTCCTTGATGACATAGAGGGATTTGGCGCGGGCGCTGGGACACAGGGCGGCGAGCAGGCATGCCGCCATTAGGGTGAGAGTCCCGCGCCTACCACCCGCCACCAGCAACATTGACGGCCTTTCCGCGCCAAAAGCCGTCTCCCCTGCACGCCTTGTCAGCCACAGTGTACCTGTATCATTATAGCTCAGTTCCGCCAGGAGTCAACCCGTGGCGGCGAGGAATTGCGCCGGGGGTGGGCGGGTGGTATGATGGGGAAGGCGGAGGGCCGGGGGTGAGTGCATGCGATGGCTTCTTGCGCTGGCGCTGGTGGGCGGGACGGTGGGACGCGGCGCGGGCGCTGAGCTGGATGTGCTGGTGGCCAACGGCGCGGCGGCGGACCAGGCGGATGCCCCGGTGAACCTGGGGGTGCCGTGGCCCCAGGGCGCGCTGCGGTCGGCGGAGACGCTGCGGCTGCTCGACGCGGCGGGGACGGAGCGCCCCGTCCAGGCCGAGGTGTGGTGTCGCTGGCCCGACGGGTCGGTGAAGTGGGCGCTCCTGACCTTCCTGGTGACCGTGCGGCGGCAGAGCACAGCCACCCATCGCCTCGGCACAGGCACAGGCAAGCTGCCCGCGGCAGAGCCGGGTGGCACGGGCTTCCGGCCCGTGACCGTGCGGGAGGAGGCCACGCACATCATCGTGTCCACCGGAGCGGCGCGGTTTCGGTTGCCGCGCGACCGCTTTGCGCCGTTCGACGAGGTGGTGCTCGAGGGGCAGGAGCGGCCCCTTGTGTCGGCGGACGAGCGAGCGGGCGGCCTGTGCCTCGAGGTGGCCGGCGAGGCGGGGAAGAGCCAGCGCTTCCTCTCCGGCCGAGGCTCGGCGAAGGCTGAGGTGGAGTCGAGCGGGCCGGTGCGCGCCGTCGTGCGGGTCACGGGACGCCTTGGGGCGGAGGATGGCTCGACGCGGCTGGACTACGTGGCGCGACTGCACTTTTTCGCGGGGAGGCCGGCGGCGCGCCTCCAGCTCACGCTCGTGAACCGGGGGAAGGAGCCCCTGCGGGTGGGCGACCTGTCGGTGAGCCTTCCCGTGCGGCTGGAGGGGCTGCTGAAGTGGCTGTTCGCAGGCGAGCGGGGGGCGAACGACACGCACCCCGGGAGCCTGCGGAGCGGGATTGACGCCGCGACGCTCGTCCAACTAGTTGGGAAGGACAAGGCCGCGCGCATCTACGCGCTGTCGCAGGGGGACCGCGAGGCCCCCGCGGGAGGACTGGCTGGGGGCGGCGCGAGCCTGTGGGGCACTGGGGGTGGCGTGGCGGTGGCCGTCCGCCGCTTCGCGGCCCGCGGCCCCATGGCCCTGCGTGTGCGGGGCGCGCCGCGGGTCGAGGTGGGCATCCTGCCCCGCGAGGCCGGGCCGTGCGAGGCGTTCCTGCCGGGCAGGGCGATCACCCACGACCTGCTCTTCTGGTTCGCGCCGGGCCAGCCGCCGTCGCCGGCGGCGCTGAGCGCCGCGTTCGACGGCCCGCTTGCGGCCCGCGTAGCGGGGTCGGAGGAGAGGACCTGGTACGAAGCCGCGGGCGTCCTCGGCCTGGCCCCGTGGGACGCGCGGCGGCCGGAGACGCAGTTCCGCTCCGACCTCGAGCGCTTGCTCGCCACGCTCGAGGGCGAGGGGGCCTGGGGCATGTGGAAGCATGGGGCGCCATTGTGCGGGCGATTCGACCCCCCGCTCGTCCTCGCCCGCGAGTTCCTGCGGCGCGGCGAGCCGCGCCGGCTCGACGCCGCTCACGCCGCGGCGCGGCACCTGGCCGACGTGGCGACCTTTCACAACGTGGCCGGCGGCGACGAGCGCCTGACCGGCGCGTGCTCAATCCCAGATTCCAGATTCCAGATTCCAGATTCCAATCCGCCATCGTCGGGCGAGAGCTGGTACGCCGGCGCTTGGCTCGTTGCCCTGCTCACCGGCGACCGAGCCATCCTCGATGCGGCCTTCAAGAATGCCGAGTTCGCCACCCGCCGCGCCGACGACCGCGACATCCCGCCTCTGGCCGCTGCACTCGCGGCCCTGAACCTCTCCTACGCGGCCGACCTCGCGGCGGCCTTCGCCCCCGAACACGCCGCGGCCTTCCAGACGGCGCTGGACATCTACCTGGGCAAGCTCCTCGACGCCCAGGGCCGCAAGGGGCACGGCTTGCCCGCCGACCGCATCGCCGAGGCCGCCATCGCCCTCGAGGCCCTGGCCGCCTGCCAGCGCCGCCGGCCCGACCCGCGCATCCCGCCCGCCCTGCTCCGCGCCGCCGAGGCGCTCGCCAGCCCCGACGCCTTCTGGTCGGGCCACGAGCGGAACGGCATAGCGGACGGGTTGGTGGCCGAGTGGCCGCGGCGCGCCGAGGCCCCCGCATGGGGGATCCCAGCCTCGGCCGCGGTCCCCTGGCTTGCCTGGGCCGCCGAGGCCACGGGCGACGCTCGCTTCCTCGCCAGGGCCAGGCGGCTCGACGCGGTGGCCAGTATGTTCCCGTGCGAGACGCCGGCCGACTTCGCCCTCCGCTACCGCGGCGAAAAGGGGACATTCCACTCTTCCGCAGAGAAAAGTAGAATGTCCCCTTTTCCCCCCGGCCTCGGCCTCCAGTGCCACCTGGAGAGCGCGGCGGACGTGGCGCTGCCCGACGCCGGCCTCGGCGGGTGCGCGCTCTTCCGCCCCTTCGTGGCGCTGCCCGACGGCACGCGCGCCTGCCTGGTGCAAGGCCCGGGCGCCGCCGAGCACCCGCTCGCCGGCCTCTGGTTCCCGCTGGCCGATGGCGGCAACGTGGGTGAGACCCAGGGCGCCATCGAGCTGCGCCTCCTCTGCCGCAAGAGCCCGGGCGAGCAGGGCACCACGCTCCTTGTAAGCGGCGACCCACAGACCCACGGCTTCGCTCTTCGCATCGGCCCGAAGGGCCTCGAGCTGGCCAACCGCTTCGAGGGGCGGCCACCAGCCCGCCTGCGGGCGGACGGCGCGGTCGTGAGGCCCGGCGAGTGGCACCATCTGGCCCTCGTGTGGCGCGGGGCCAGCGAGGCGAGCTTGCTCTTCGACGGCAAGGAGGCCGCCCGCAGCGGCAACTTCGGCCGCCTCGGCATCGGCACACACCTGCGCTTCCCGCGCGACCCCAAAGACGCGGCGAGCGAGACCCTCGTCCGCGACCTTCGCCTCTGGCGGCGGCCGCGGGAGACGTTTCCCGCAGCGGCCGACGCCACGCCGCCCGCCGCCGTCACCGACCTGCTCCTCGCCCCCGCCGAGGGCGGCAAGATGCTCCTGAGCTGGACAGCGCCCGGCGACGACGGCACGCAAGGCCAGGCCGCCCGCTACGACATTCGCCTCTCCTCCCAGCCCCTTGCTCCGAAGGACGTGGCCGATCCCGCGGCCGTCATCCCCTGGGCCGAGGCCGAGCGCGTGCCTGCCGACCTCACGCCCAGCCGGGCCGGGCGCCTCGAAAAGCTCCTCATCGGCCCGCTGCCCGCCCGCCGCGTCTACATCGCCCTTCGCGCCGAGGACGAAGCAGGCAATGCCTCCACTCTCTCTAATGTGGTGCAGACCCCCGGCGGGCCAGCCGGCGGTCAATAGCAGCTATGGACACAATCGGTCATGGCGCGGCTGCCGCGCCACCAAGGGGCGGGAATATCAGATCCCGAATGCCGCTGCTGGACATTCCGGGCGAATCCGCTACAATGCCTCTCGCATGCGGCGCACCAGCCGGCGCCGCGGAGGAGCAGAACCATGCGCCGAATCGCTTGCGCCATCTTCCCCATCGCCCTGTTTCTCCTCGCCTCGTGCGAGCTGCCTGAGGAGGAAGGGGGCAGCCGTCCCCCAGCCGCCCGCCAGCCGAAGGGGCTCGAGGGCCGCCTCGCCGCGCGCGAGAAGGGCCTCGACGCCGCCCGCGAGAGGCTCCGCGAGGTCGCCAAAGGCGTCAGCCCAAAGGCCGAGGACGCGCCCGGCGAAGTCAAGGAGTTCGTGGGAGTTGACCGCATGCAGGCGGAGGTCGCGAAGATTCGCGCCGCCGTGGCCAAGGTGGTGGTGACCGAGGACGACCGGGCCGGCCTCGCCGCCTACTGCGCCGGCGACTTCCCTCGCGCCCGAAAGCTCTTCACCGCCTCGGACGCCCTGCGCCGCGACCGCGAGTTCCCCGCCTGGTTCCTCGGCGCCGTCGCCCTCCAGGAGGGGGAGTGGCCCCAGGCCCGCGACTGGTTCACCAAGGCCGCGGCGCGCAACCGCCAGTGCCGCGGCGCCCTCCTCCTCCGCCGCCTCGCCACCCTGTGCCAAGCGCGGGGCGCCACCACCACCGCCCAGCTCCTCCTCCTCTTCGAGCAGGCCTGCCGCGAGACGCGGAAGGAGCTGGGCATCAAGCCTCTGGCGCCCTCCGCCGCCGACGCCTTCGTCCCGCCCCTCGCATCCGACCCCGTGCTGTTCAAGGCCCAGGAGCTGCTCGCCGACATCGCCCGCAGGCACTTCTGGGACGTGGCGGACGCCCTCACCGAGGCCGCGACGCCCGAGGAGAAGCTCGGCCTCGTGCTCCTCATGGGCGACAGCCCCCTGGCCGACACCCTCATCCAGGGCCTCGCCGAGGAACACCGCACCGACCGCGATGTCCAGGCATTCGCCTTCCTCCACCGCCACTTCGCCCGCACCCGCCCGCCCGAGGTCCTCGCCGCCGACCTGGCCGGCATCACCGCCCTCGACAAGGACAACGGCGCCCTGCTCCTCCTCCGCATCGCCGCCCCCGGACCCCCTCTCCCTCGGGGAGAGGGCCGGGGTGAGGGTGCCTCGACGGGCAACGTGGCGCCGCTCTCCGAGGCCGACGCCGCCCTCATCGCCCAGGCCGCCAGGGCCAAGGACTTCCGCTCCTACGCCGCCTTCCGCCGCCCCCAGCGCCTCGCCGCCTACCTCACAGCCTTCGGCGGCCTCCTGCCCTACGCCCCCATGACCCGCGTGCCCTCCATCTACGGCCATGTCGCAGGCGTCGCACGACGGGCCGCTGCAACCGTCGGCATCCTCCTCGAGCAGGGCAAGACCGAGGAGGCCCTCAAGCTTGCCGCCGACACCGAGGCCATCGCCGCCCGCGCCTGGGACGAGGCGAAGTCCGCCCGCGCCCAGCTCCTCCAGGACGCCGTGGTGGACGCCCTCTACGCCGCAGTCCAGGCCCGCGCGGAGAAGGCGGGCCAGAAGCCCCTCGTCGCCTCCTGCGTCGAGCGCCGTGCCGCCCTCTGCCGCCACAAGGCCGACCGCTTGGTCGCCTGGGACGCCGATCTTGTCACGCTCTTCCGCATGCCCATCCGCCGCCTCGCCGAAGCCGCCATCGCCGCCGAGGAATCCCCCGCCCTCATCCACGAACTCGCCGCACTCCGCCTCAAGGCCGAGCCCGACCACTACTACAAGCAGGCCATGGACCTCCTCGCCACCGTGGACGACGCGTCGGTGCCCGAGACTGCCTACGAGCAAGTGGTCCTCCTCGGCCGCCTGCGCAACCCCAACGCCATCCCTCGCCTCATCGCCCTTGCGGGCCACACGGACCCCCTCCTCGCCCGCCTCGCCACCAAAGCCTTCTCCGCAATCGCCGAAGGAAAGGAGTAGGCCGGATCGGCCTTTCTCGCGCATAACCATATATGCCCCAATGCCTTACGCCCGCCAACCCATACTTGATCATCAACTCCCTCCTCGGGGGGTGATCAAGTATGGCGCAGCCGCGAGAATCGCCAATCCTCGGCCATCTGTCCATACTTGATCATTTTCCCCCTCACTGGGTTGATCAAGTATGGGCGGCTGGCGCCCACCGGCCGCCAGTCGGAAGCCGACTTCCGATCCGCCCGCCAAACCGCTTCCCACGCGGAGACCGCAGCCGCAAGCGTCCCGCTTGCCGTCCTCCGCCCCCATGGCGTGCGGATTGGCGTGCGCGCGGCGCACCGCAACCGAGGCAGGAGGATTGACAGGGGAATGGGGACAAAGGAATGAGACCCCAATCTCCCTTCTTCATTCCATTGCCCACATTCCCTTCCCAGTCTTCGGGAGCCCGCGTGTGGCGCAGAGCGAACCCGGGGCCAGAGAGGCAAAGGAATGGGGGTAAGGGAATTGCGGCGAGTGGTGTCAGGTCGTCATTCTACACTTTTGGCGCGCTGTTGGTGCAACCCGGCATGAATGTCGCATGGCGCGCTGACAGCAACCGCCTCAGCGCCTCTCGACCACCGCTCAGAAGACCCCGCCCTGATGCAGTTGCCGCAGGAAGTCGGCGACGGGAAGCACGTCCAGCCCGTCCAAGGTGTAGGCGCGCTTGCCTGTGTAGACGCCGATCATCCTGTCCACGCGAATGGCCTCGGGGCGGGCCTGGAGCGACCGCATCGCCCTCTCCCACTTGCGGTCCCAGCGCGGCGCAAGTTTGACCTCCAGGCACACGGCGTGCGGGGGCGAGGCCCCCTGCCGCTTCCGCGTCTCCACCACGAAATCCACCTCCCCGCCGCTCTCGGTGCGGTAGTAGCAGATGGGGCGGTGCTTCCCCTGAGTCTCGTTGTAGACCCGCAGCTCGTGGTAGATGAGCGTCTCAAGGGCCGTGCCCTTCCACGGGCGGTCCACGGGGTCGAACAGCAGGCCCGCCGCGGCGCGGGCCACGCCCGGGTCGAACCAGTAGAACTTCGGGTGCCCCTGCTCCCGCACCTTCGCGGCCGGGCGATAGGGGCGCAGGAAATGCCCGAGCAGCGTGTCATCGAGGATCGCGAAATACGCGTCCACGCTGCTTCGCGGCACCGCGGCCTCTCGGGCGATGTTCGCCCCGTTCACCACCTGCCCGTTCAACTGCCCCACGATGCCCAGGAACCGCAGGAACGGGTGCAGCTTCCGCACGATCCCCTCCTCCCTGATCTCTTGCCTGACGTAGGTGTTGGCATAGGCGCTCAGGATGTCGGGCGCGCTCTTCGGGTCGAATTGGACAAGCGGCAGGGTCCCCCATTCGACTGCCTGTTCAACGTCGAAGGCGTCCCCCAGCTCCGCGGAGCAGAATGCCTCCATGTGCCGCGTCACTGCGCGCCCGGCCAGCAGGTTCACTCCGCCCCGCCGCAGCTTGCGGGCCGACGACCCGCAGAGCACGAAGCGCCAGCCACGGGCCTCCATCAGGCGGTGCACCTCTTCCAGGAGCACCGGCACCTTCTGAATCTCGTCGAGCACCACCCATCCCTTCTCGGGAAGGCGCCCGGCGATCGCCTCGAGGCGGGAGGGGTCGCGCGAAAGCTCCAGGAACAGCGCCGAATCGAGGAGGTCAACGAGCACCGCGTCGGCGAAAGTTTGCCGCAGCCAGGTGCTCTTCCCCACGCCCCTCGGCCCGAAGAGGAAGAACGACCGCTCCGGCGCCCGCAACAGCCGCTTCAGCGTGCCGTCGAGCATGTCTTACCCCCTTACATCAATCATGTAAGAATGCAACGTAATTTTACAGCAACAATGTCAGCAATGCAAGCGGCGCTCAGCACATGGAGGGCATAACGCAGCGTTCGTAGTGCGGCCTTCAGGCCGTATCCGAGGGCGCTACGGGCTGAAGCCCGCACTACGAACCCGACAGGCTTCTTGACCCGCTCGGCCCAATGCGCTACCATCCTCTCGCTTGGTCGTTACCCTCCCGAAGGTATGGGAACCTTCGGGAGGGTGCCCTCGCCAAGGCAAAGGAGGCCCCGATGCTTCGCCTCAGCATGGTCGGCGGCACGATGATCTACCACGGCAAGTACTTCGCCCGAATGTACAACGGCTGCGAGCCGGAACTCTGGGCCAAGCACGGCCTCGGCGGCGACCCCACGGCCGGCCGCCGCTTCGAGGACGCCCGCATTGTGAAGGTGTGGGACGAGAAGGCCGACGATGCCCGCACCCTCGCCGCCATGTGCCACATCCCCACCGTGTGCGACGACCCGCGCGACTGCGGGCGCGACGTGGACGGCATTCTCTTCCCCGACGACTGCTCGCTCCGCCACTATCGCTTCGCCGAGCCGCTCTGGGCCACGGGCCTGCCGATGTTCATTGACAAGCCGCTCGCCGGCACCATCGAGGAGGCCGAGGCCGTCGTCGCCAACGCCGAGAAGCACGGCGTCCCCCTCTTCTCCGCCTCGGGCCTCCAGTACGCCCGCGAGATCGAGGAGGCGAAGCCCAAGATCGCCGACCTCGGCCGCCTCCTCGTCGCCCAGGCCGCATCGCCCAACGAGCTGATCTTCTACGGCATCCACGGCCTCGCCATGCTCTGGGCCGTCTTCGGCCCCGGCATCGAGAGCGTGCAGAACGTCGGCGAGGGCGACATGGACCTCGTGAAGTACCGCTGGCGCGACGGTCGCCTCGGCGTCCACTTCGGCCTTGAGAAGGGCCGCCCGGGCTGGCGCGTCACCCTCTTTGGCGAGAAGGGCCGCCTCGACATCGAGGTGAGCGATGCCGACTACTTCTACTGGAACCTCAACCGCCATTTCCTCGACATGGTCCGGACCCGCAAGCAGCCGCTTGCGAACGCCGAGATGCTCGAGATCATTCGCGCCCTGTGCCTGGCCAAGAGGTCCAAGGCTGAGGAAGGAAGCCTGAAATCCGTAATGCGTAATCCGTAATCCGTAACCAGAGAAGAGCAAGAAACCCCTGAAGGGTCATCTTCTCTTCGTCTTGTTACGGATTACGAATTACGGATTACGGATTCGTTCGCCCTACCACCGGCCACTTGAGAACGGAGTTGCGCATGTACAAGAGCTGTTGCCTGGGCTGTGGCCCAAGAGCCCGTGGCCATGCCGACGCCTATCGCTTCGTGAAGACGGCGCGGCTGGAGGCCGTGTGCGACATGAACGCCGAACGGCTGGGCAAGTTCGCCGACGAGTTCAAGGTCCCACGCCGCTACAGCGACGTGCGCGAGATGCTGGCGAAGGAGAAGCCCGACCTTCTCCACGTGGTCACTCAGCCGCACCAGCGCCTGGAGTTCTTCCAGCTCGCCGAGGACTTCGGCGTCCCCGCCGTCCTGGTCGAGAAGCCGCTCTGCCTCGACGCCGAGGACTTCAATGCCATCGCTGCCTTCGGCCAGAAGGCCAAGGCCCGCATCATCGTCAACCACCAGCTCCGCTATCACCCGAAGACCCTGGAGCTGATGGAGATCGTCCGCGGCGGCGAGATTGGCGAGGTGCGCCTCCTCGACGGCTCGGCACGCCTCCCCCTCGCGGGCCAGGGCACCCACGTCCTCAACCTGATGTTCGCTTACGCCAACGCGCGCCCGGTCCGCGTCTTCGGCCAGGCCAGCGGCAAGCGCTTCTGGATTCCACACCACCCGTGCCCCGACAGCGCCGTGGGTGAGCTGGTCTTCGACAGCGGCGCACACGGCCTCCTCGCCTGCGGCGACAACGCCCCAACCGTCCACGACCCAAACGTCTCCTGGATGCACAAACGCGTCGCCGTCTACGGCACCCAGGGCTTCGTTCACTGGACAATGAACTCGTGGGAACTGTGCACTCCCAAGCGCGGCTACCAGCGGGGCGAGAAGGAATACAGGGACGAGGACGTGCTCGGCCAGGCGGCGATGACCGACGCCATCTTTGCGTGGCTTGAGGACGCCGCGAAGCCGCACTTCAACCGCCTCGAGGTCTCCCTCGCCGAGAGCAACACCGTCCTCGGCCTCTACCAGAGCGCCCTCGAGCGCGCCATCGTCCCGCTCCCCTTCACGCCCGCCGGCAGCCTCCTCGACGCCCTGCGCGCCACGCTGTGAGGCGTGTCCGACGTGGGAAGCCAAGTCGCTTCGCTCGAATCCAGAGCGGCGACTTCGTCGCCGCACTCCACACTCCAGCGGCGTACCGCTCGGGAGGAATGTGGAGTGCGGCATCGCAGATGCCGCTTTACTTTCCCGCGGAGCGGGTTCGGGACGAGCCCCCATCCCCGTTTGACACGCGGCGGGAAATGACAAGAATAGAAGAACGTAGGCGCACCCTTTGCCCCCGGGGACGGCTCCGTGACCATTGTGTGCCCCAGTTGCGCGGCCACCAACTCCTGCCCCGACGCGGCGGCGGGCCTGACCGTCTGCTGCCGCAAGTGCAAGACCCAGGTCACTCTGCCCGAGGCCCCCGAGGCGCGCGCGCCGCGCTGGCACGCGACCCGCTACTGGCGCGGCGTGCTCCTGGCCGAAGTCCTGGCGCTCGCGGGCCTCGTGGCCTGCATCCTCCTCTACACGCGCGGCAGGCCCCCGGCGGGCCTCCCCTTGCTCCCGCCCGGATTGGCCGATAGCGCCGACGGGCTCGCGCAGCCGGGCGACCTCCTGACACTGGAGTGGGCGACCAACATCGAGTCGGCCAACGGGTCCCACACCATCGAGGGCCAGCGTCTCGTCCTGTGCGGCTCGGGCGAGCGCGAGCTGCGCGAGGTCGCCGTCCGCCAGGAGCGCTGGACCCACGAGGTCTTCCAGCCCGACGCGGCGCCCGACATGGAGCCCGTCGTCCTCGAGCTCCAGGTCAGGCTCCCCGATGCCCCCGAGCTCGTGGGGGAGAGCGTCGCGCTCCGCGCCGCGGCTGACATCGAGTACCCTGGGCGCGCGCGGCCCGGCGGCCCGGTCACGGTCCAGCGCGCCGCCGTGACAGGCGAGTGGAAGTTCGCCTTTGCCACCATCGAGCAGCAGAAGACCCTTGCCCGATACACGCGGGGGCGTGGCTGGACGCAGGCCGGCATCGTTCTCTTCGCGGCCATGATCCCCGCCGTGGGCTTCGCGGCCGGCCTCTTCGCCCACCGCCACCTCAGCATCCAGTGCCCCAAGTGCAGCCGCATCACCATCGCCACCTACTACCTCGGCGGCACTCGGCTCCGCATCTCCCCCTGCCCCCACTACGGCACCCGCCCCGTCGAAGCCCGGCGAGGGTGACCCCAGCCGAGCAAACCCGTTACTGCGCCCCGATCTCCTCCCGCCCTTGCTTCCCTCGCGCGGCTTTGGTATCATAGCGCAAACACCCCCGGAGCCGACCCGATGAGACGGGTTTGCCTTGCCAGCCTTGTCCTCGCAGTTGCCTGCGCCCTTGCGTCTGGCGCGGAACCGGCCACGCCGCCGGTGTCGCGCCTCGACGCACTGAAGCCCAAGCTCTTGAGCAAGGAGAGGGCCGAACGGGAGAAGGCCTACGAGGCCTACCTCGCCGAGGGCGACGAAGGGCGCAAGCAGCTCGCCGCCGACCTCCTCGCCATCCGCGCCGCCGCCGTCGCCGCCTGCCGCGAGCTGGGCCTCACCGACGCCACGCAGAAGAAGCTCCTCGCCGCCCACAAGAAGCTCTCCGAGGCCCGCAAGGAGGCCCTCCGCGTCATCTTCGACAAGACTATCTACCCCGACGCCAACCACGGGCGCGCTGGCCAGCCCGTGGTGGACAAGGCGGTGGACGCGGTGAAGGCGGCCCACCCCGCCTACCGCCGGGCCTTCGACCCCGTCGTCCACCGCCTCGGTCGCGCGCTGCGGGCCTACGACCGCATCAAGGAGATTGACCCCTGGCTCGAGAAGCTCGAGGCCAAGGACGTGGAGCTCAACCCGCCGCTCGACAAGCTGATGGGCTGCGGCGCCGAACTGCTGAAGGTCCTCCAGGAGGAAGCGGCCTTCGTGGACTACTCCGAGCGCGTGGTCCGCTACAACCGCCTCATCCGCACCACGGCCTCGGAAGGGGAGAGGCGAGTGACCGAGCTGACCAATGAGTACCGCATGCAGCTCGGCCTCAAGCCCCTGGCCATCAGCGAGCCGCTCACCCAGGCGGCCCGCAAGCACAGCCAGGAGATGCAGCGCCTGGGCTACTTCGCCCACAGCTCGCCCACCCCCGGCCGCGGCTCGCCCGGCGAGCGCTGCGCGCTCGAGGGCTACCGCCACTACGCCGGCGAGAACTGCGCCAGCGGCGGCGGCGCCGACATGGCCTTCCGAATGTGGTACAACAGCTCCGGCCACCACCGCAACATGCTCGGGCCGCACAACGAGATCGGAGTCGGCCAGGGCGGCCCGTGGACCGAGGACTTCGGGAAACGCCCCAACCTGGACCTGGACAATCCGCCCCGCACGCTCCCCAAGGCCCCTCCCGCCCCCAAGGAGGCGCCGAAGAAGAAGTGAGCCCCCAACCCCTCTCCCTTCCAGGGAGAGGGTAGGGTGAGGGTGGGACTTCAGGGCCGGGCCAGGCGCCCGACCCTCCCCCTGCCCCCTCCCTGAAAGGGAGGGGGGTGAGGAGGAAGCCAATGCGTCGCTCCGTTGTCGCCCTTGGGGCCCTGGCACTCGTCGCCGGCTCGGCCCACGCCCAGCTCTCCTGGAACGCCCAGGTCCGCGAGGTGGCCGACTTCGCCCTCGCGCAGCAGAGCCAGCAGGGCTGCCTCCCCGACGCGCCCGAGGCCCTGCTCGCCCATGAGGGCGGCGCGATGGGCCGCTCCCTCCTCGCCGCCGCCTACGCCTACCGCGCCCTTCAGCGCGTGCCCTATCGCAACGCCTGGCGCGACGGCATCAAGTGGCTCGCCGCCTCGATGGAGCGCGGCACGCAGTGGAACGGCACGTGGCGCCAGGCCTACGCCGGCAAGGCGCCCCACGTGCCGCTGCCCACCTCGCCCGACGGCATCGCGCAGGACGCCCGCGGCCTCTCCTCCAGCGCCGCGCTCTTCGCCTACCACGTCGCCCTCTACGTCCACTTCACCGGCGACGACGCGGCGGCCAACGTCTGCCGGCCACACGTCCAGGCCGCCCTCGACTTCCTCCTCGACAGGAACCGCGGCCGCAACCACCTCTTCTACAGGGGCTGGTATCAGCCCAAGGACAAGGGCACCGATGCCTGGGAACTCTGCCGCAAGCAGTACACGCTCGACCAGGCCGACGTGTTGCTCGGCCTATGCGCCGGCTCGTGGCTCCTCGGCCACGCCCGCTACCGCCTGGCCGCCGACCGCCTCGAGCGCGAGATCGCCGACCTGCTCTTCGACAAGCGCCAGCGCGCCTTCGGCATCGGCCTCGACGAGGCGGGCGGCCTCATCCCCCCCGCCGAGGACGCCGAAACCCACGTCATCCAGGGCTACCTCACCTGGGTCCTCGGTCTCACCCGCGAGACCGAGCACGCGATGAAGTGGCTCAACGCCCGCCTGGCCCCCGACGGCTCGTTCCGCCGGCGCAAGAGCGACCCTGCGCCCGTGCTGCCAGCGACCGCCTTCTGCCTCGGCGCCTCGCGCGTGGCCGCCTACACCGACGAGATGCGGAAGACCCGCCGCTGGCTCCGCGACTGCGCCATCGCGCCCAAGGGCGGCGTCCGAGTCCTCGCCGTCCCCGACAGCTCGACCCGCAACGACCTGGCTGGCTGGGTCATCCTCGCCTGGCTCGGCCCCGACCCCCGCCCCTTCACCCGTCCGCCCGACAAGCCCGCCCACTCCGTCATCGTGCCCAAGTAGCCCCGGCCCACCAACTTGCGCCCCCCCGGAGGGGGCGCAAGTTGCCCGGATCGCCCAATAGCCCTCGAAAACGTGCGAGAAAGCAACTTGCGCCCCTTCACACACATATGCGCGCGCGATGTAGGTAACTCCATAAGTCCTGAAATACCAAGAAGGTAAGGCCCGCCGCGGGAGCAACTTGCGCCCCCGGCGGGCAGCTCATCTTTGCCCACATCTCGGGCTCCCCAGCCCGCCCCCGGCGGGCGGCAGGTGGTAGCCCACGGCGTAAGCCGTGGGTCCGGGCGGGTACACGGTCCAGCCCCCGCAGGGGGCGGCAGAAGCCCTGAGGGCGTGGCTTCTGCCGCCCCTACGGGGCTGGTCCGTGGGGCGCGGTGATCCCACGGCTTACGCCGTGGGCTATCCTCTGACGCCCCTGACGGGGCTGGCAGCGCCCGTCCTCGGAGATGTGGGCAAAAACCAGGGCGGGCAGGGGGGGCGCAAGTTGCCCCACCATAAGTCCCAATATGTGCTTTTTTTCACAAGCCCCACTGGGGCAAGTAAGATAGTGTGCAGTCCGCGGGGCCTTGGGTAGGATGAACAAGAGGTGTCGGCGAGGCAAGTTGAAGCGGGGGTGTGGGCGAGGATGGCGCTTGGCCCGTGTGGCCCGATGGTGTTGGTCCCCGAGTGTCGCTGCCGCTACTGGGGCGGGGGGCGGTCCCCCGCCCACAGCCCCCACCCCCGTGGGAAATTGGGAAGGGCCGTCGCCCCACGCCACCAGACGGGGGTTTGGGGGGCCGAAGCCGGGACGGCTGGCCCCCCAACGGCGGACGGATGGCAAGGGACCAGTGGCATCGCGGCGGGGGAGGTGGGGGGGGGCCAGACGCGGCTGCGGCGGCCCGGAATGTGATGAGAGGGGGAGGCCCGGCGGACGGGGCCAGTGGGGGCGGGGGCATCACGGCTTCCTCAGCGCCGCCTCGCCCTTGCCGCCGCACTCGGCGCACTCCTGCTTCACCCAGTAGGTCTCGGACTTCGAGCCGACGTCGCGGGTCTTGCGGACGCTGGTCCAGCCCTTGCCCTTGCACTCGGGACAGGTCTGCCAGAAGACGAGCTGGAGCCCGCGCAGGAGCGCTTCGAGGAACTGCTCGCGCGACACCCCCTGCGCGTCAATCTGCCGGGCCGACCAGCGCGTCTCCCGCCCGAACCCCGACCGCATCAGCAGCACCACGTCCTGCGCCTTCACCTCGCGGTTGCCCGAGTAGGGCGCCAGCACCACCGTGTCGTCGGGCAGCCGGCAAATGGCGTCGCGCTGCTCCGTCACCCGCACCACGGACGCGAGCTGCCAGAGCTTGTCGGCCTTCCCCTTGTAGCGCGGGTCCACGGCGGCCATCGGCTCGTCGAGGTGGTGGTAGGCCCCCATTGTCAGCACCACGCGGTCCTGGTGCTTCTGATAGGCCGCCTCGAGCCACTCCTCGGTCCGCACCTGGCCGTTGTAGCGGATCTTCGGCCACTCGAAGGCCTCGCCCGCGAAGGCCGGCAGCGCGGCGAGGGCCAGCAGGCTCACCTTGCCGATCACCCCACTGCTCCTGACCCACATCGTCCGTTCCCCCTCCATCTTACACGGTCCGCCACTGAAAGCAAGCCGCCGACCTCTCCCTCGGGGAGAGGTCGCCCGCCAGAGGCGGGCGGGTGAGGGTGCCTTCCCTGGCGCCCGCGGCGCCCCAAGCACCCTCACCCCAGTCCTCTCCCCGAGGGAGAGAGGGGAAGGGTTGCTTCGGTCACAGGGCGCGCGGCGAACGCCCGAAGGAGATTACACGCATCCAGCAGGCCCTCGCGCTTGACTTCGCCGCACCAACGTGGTACGTTCTGACCGGGGGGCCGTGGCGGCCCCCACGAGGTGACGAGATGCTCAACATGCTTCGCCTGGCGGTGGTGAGCGCCTTCGCGGCCGGCGCGCTCGCGGCGACGGAGCCCACCCCGCCGCCCGCGCCGCCGCCGACGCCCAGGGCGGCGCACATCCCGCTCGAGGGGAAGCTCGACAGCCTGCTGGCTGAACGGTTCCACGAGCGGCTCGCCGAGGCAATGCGGGAGGGCAAGCTCAGCCTCATCGTCATCGAGCTTCACACCCAGCCCCAGGCGGCCGGCCCCGCGCTCGAGGCGGCCCGCGCCATCGCGCGGCTGCACGACCAGAACGTCAAGACCGCCGCCCTCGTCCGCGAGCCAGGCACGGCTTCCGACACCCTTCTGGCCCTGGCCTGCGACAGGCTGTTCACCGCGGAGAAGGCCCGCCTCGTGCCCCTGGCCCCCGCGGCCTTCACCCCGCCCGCCTCGGACGAGGAGCGGACGAAGCTGGCCGACGCGCTCGATGCCTTCACCGCGTGGCGGCCCCGCCTCCGACCCTTCTACCGGGCGCTCGTGGACCCCTCGCTCGAGGTCTATCGCGTGGTCTTCGAGGGGAAGGAGGACCAGCCGGCCTTCTACCTGGGCGAGGACTTCCGGAAGCTGGCGCCCGGCTCCTACGTGGCCAGCGAGCGCGTGGCCGCGCCCAACGCCCCGCCCAAGCTGGGCGCCGCCGAACTCAAGGCCCTGGGCCTCTCCAGCGGCACGTTGGAGAAGGGCGAGCAGGTGGCCGTCAAGCTCGACATCCCGCTCACCGAGGTGCTGACGCTGCGCGACAAGGAGCCATCGGGCGGGGAGGCGTCCGCCGGGTCGCCCGGCAAAGGCTTCGAGGCGCGCGGCCAGCCGCGCGCCAAGCCCACGGGCGGCCGCCGCGTCGTCTTCATCCCCCTCGACGGCGTGGTGGGCGGCGGCATGCTCTACTCCGTGCGCCGCCGCGTGGCCACGGCGAAGGGGATGGACCCCGCGCTCATCGTGTTCGAGATGCACACGCCGGGGGGCGGCCTGGCGGACGCCTTCCGCATCGCCGACCTCATCGCCGGCATCACCTGGGCACCCACCGTGGCCTGGGTGAACCCCGAGGCCATCTCGGCCGGCTCCATGATCTCCGTCGCCTGCACCGAGATCGTCATGCAGGAGAAGTCCCTCCTGGGCGACTCCGCCGTGATCAGCGGCACGTCCGGCGAAATGCTGCGGTCGGAGAAAATCGACTCCTACCTGCGGGAGCGCTTCAAGAACTATGGCAAGGGGAAGTACCCGGACGCCCTCATCGAGGCCATGGTGACCCTGGGCACCGAGGTCTACGAACTGGAGACAGTGGACGGGAAGCACGAGTACTTCACGGGCAACGGCTACCGGAACCTCCTTCGCTCGCCGGAGGAGATCGTGCGCTTCAAGGACCCCAGGCGAGCCCCCGTGGTTCTCGAGAGCGGCAAGCTGCTCACCATGGACGATGAGAAGGCGCGGCGCTACGGCTTCTCGAGCGCCACGATCAAGAACCGCGAGGAGCTCCTCGCCTTCTACAACCTGAGCGCTCGCGAGGTCGTCACGCTCGAGTGGACCTGGTCGGAGCAGCTAGTGCGGTGGCTGGACTTCATCGGCCCAGTTCTCCTCACCCTGGGGCTGCTGGCCATCATGCTGGAGTTCAAAATGGGGGGCTCAGGCGCCTTCGCCACCATTGGCCTGGCCCTCATCGCTGTCTTCTTCCTGGGCAAGTACGTAGCGGGACTGGCCGAAGTGTGGGAAATCGTGCTGTTCTTCATCGGCCTAGTCATGCTAGCCATCGAGGTCTTCGTCACCCCCGGCTTCGGCCTTCTCGGCATCTCGGGCCTCCTGCTGATGCTCGTGAGTGTGATGCTGTCTCTCCAGAGCTTCACGCTCCCCAGCACGTCGGTCGAGTTCGGGGACTTCCGTTCGAGCATCGCCCAGGTGGGGCTGGTGGCCATCGGGGTGTTTCTGGGCACGCTGTTGCTGGGCCGCTACTTGCACCGCACGCCGTACCTGGGTAAGATGATACTCGCGGCCCCGCCGCCCTCGACTGCGCCCACTGTGACCTCCGAGGCGGTCCTGCCGCCGCCATCGGAGGCAGAGAGCCGGCAGGAGCTTGTGGGCCGCCGCGGCAAGGCCGCGAGCATGCTGCGGCCCGCGGGCAGGGCCGACTTCGACGGCGAGCCGTTTGACGTGGTGACAGAGGGCGACCTGATCGAGGCGGGCGAGCCGATCGTCGTTGCCGAGGTCCACGGCAACCGCATCGTCGTCAAGCGGGCCACGTGAGCAGTCTGGGGTGCGGGCTTTAGCCCGTATGTCGGGGTTCGTAGTGCGGCCTTCAGGCCGTATCTTGCCAGGATACGGGCTGAAGCCCGCACTACAAGCGGGTACGGCCTAAAGGCCGCACTCCGAGCGGGCGCGAAGTGGAGAATGCCCTTGTCCTGGGAATTCGCGATCATCCTGTTCGCCCTCGGCGTGCTCCTGGTCGTCCTCGAGCTCTTCGTGCCTTCGTTCGGCGTGCTCACCGTATGCGCCATCGTCTGCTTCGCCGCGAGCATCTATGGCGTCTACGACCCGAAGAGGCCGGCCGCGGCGATTGTCATGGGCGTCCTCGCGCCCGTCGTCGCGCTCACCGTAGTGGTCCTTGGGCTGAAGTACGTGCCCCGCACGTCCTGGGGCCGAGGCCTTGTGCTGCGGCGCCCGGCGGACGAAGGGGTGCCGGAACCGCCCACGGTGAGCGAGAGCGCCTCGCTCAGCCCCGAGGGCGGCACGGCCGAGAGCGAGCTGGCGCCTCTCGTGGGCCAGGAGGGCGTCGCTCACAGCGAACTGCGGCCCGCCGGCGTCGCCCTCATCGCGGGGCGGCGCGTGGATGTCGTCACCGAAGGCTCCCTCATCCCCGCCGATACCCGCATCCGCGTCGTCACCGTCGAAGGAAACAGAGTCGTCGTCCGAAAGGTCCAGGTCTGAGCAGCTTTCAGCGATTCGGCTCGGCGGGGCGAAGACTGCCTGAAGGCAGGACTCCAAACGGGTCGCCCTCCTGGTTCGGAGTCCTGCCTTTAGGCAGTCTTGGTGGCGGCGAGGGCGCCGCCGAATCGCTGAAAGCTGGTTAGTCCCCACCAGTGAAAGGAGGAGTGGGTCCATGATGTCGCTGCCCAACCTGATGCTGCTGGCCGCCGGTGCGGACGGAAGGAGCCTCGCTGAGCAGGCCGAGGGCCTGGGGCTCCTGTGGATTCCCATCGCCATCGGCATCCTGGTCCTCCTCGTCCTGCTCGCCGTGATCATCAGCTTCTTCAACCTGTGGATACAGGCGTTCGCCGCCGGCGCGCGAGTCTCCTTCGTCGAGCTCATCGGCATGAAGTTCCGCCGCGTCAACTCCTCCCTCGTCGTCGAGCAACGCATCACCGCTAAGCAGGCGGGCATTGACCTGCCCGTCCGCAGCCTCGAAGCCCACTACCTGGCCCTCGGCGGGCGCGGCATTGGCGAGAAGTACCTCCCCATCGTCGTCCGCTCCCTCATCACCGCGCACAAGGCCGGCCTGAAGATCGAGGCCCGCGACCTCGAGTCCTTCCAGCTCGCCAACGGCGACGTCGGGGTCGTCGTCAACGCCCACGTCGCCGCTCACAAGGCCGGCCTGGAGGTGACGCAGGGCCAGCTCCAGGCCCACTACCTCGCCCGCGGCCGCGTCGAGAAAGTCGTCAACGCCCTCATCGCCGCCAAGCGGGCCGGCATCCCCCTCGACTTCCAGCGGTCCGCCGCCATTGACCTCGCGGGACGCGACGTCGAGGAAGCCGTCCGCACCTCCGTCAACCCCAAGGTCATTGACTGCCCGCGCGCCCAGCCCGACAAGGACACCGTGGCAGGCGTGGCCAAGGACGGCATCGAGGTCAAGGCCAAGGCCCGCGTGACCGTTCGCGCCAACATAGACCGCCTGATCGGCGGCGCCACCGAGGAGACCATCATCGCCCGCGTCGGCGAGGGCATCGTCACCACCATCGGCTCCTGCGCCTCACACAAGGAGGTCCTCGAAAACCCCGACCGCATCTCCAAAGTCGTCCTCGACAAGGGGCTCGACGCCGGCACCGCCTTCGAAATCCTGTCGGTGGACATCGCCGACGTTGACATCGGGCAGAACATCGGCGCCCGCCTCCAGACCGACCAGGCCGAGGCCGACAAGAAGGTGGCCCAGGCCAAGGCCGAGGAGCGCAAGGCCCTCGCCCTCGCCCAGGAGCAGGAGATGAAGGCCCGCACGCAGGAGATGCGCGCCGAAGTCGTCAAGGCCGAGGCCGAAGTCCCACGCGCCATCGCCGAGGCCTTCCGCGAGGGCAACCTCGGCATCATGGACTACTACCGCCTGCGCAACATCCAGGCCGACACCTCGATGCGTCAGGCCATCGGCGGCAGCCCCGACACCGGCGCCACCGGCGACCAGAGCGGCCAGCACTAGCCCCCAGAGGCCCCGCGTTCTGGAGCACACCCCTGGAAAAAGTCCTGATCTGGCTCATCCTCCTGTTCTTCTTCTTTGTCCTCCCCAGCATCCTTCAGGCGATGGCGAAGAAGCGCGCGCAACAGCAGCGGGCGCCCGGCGCCCCCCGGCCCGAGGACAAAGAGGCGGCTGAAGGCGAGCCCGAGTACGCCGCCGAGCAGAGCGAAATCGAGCGCTACCTCGAGAGCATCGGCGTCAAGATCGAGCGCCGCGGGCCGCCACCCGCGCGGCGCCAGCCCCCGGCGCCGCCGCCTCCCGAACCAGAGCCCGTTGTCCTTCAGCCCGTCGAGGTCGAGCCCTACGAGAGTCCCGGCGACCTCGTGGCGGAGGAAGCCCCCCCGCCACCCCCAAGGCCCGAGCCGCCGCCGGTCCGAATCGTCGTCCGCCGCGCGCCGACGCCTACGCCGCGCCCCCGGCCGCGGCCCGCGCCGGTCGAGGCCCGCGTCGAGCCTGTCGCTGTTGAACCCCTCCCAGCCGCGGCCAACGTTGTCGCAACCGTCCCTTCGGCCCCGCGGCCGCCCCTCGCCGTCCTGGGTACGCGCCCGGGCCTCTCCGACCTGCGGCGGGGCGTCGTCCTCGCCGAACTCCTCCGCCGGCCCAACTTCGAGCGGCTCCCCGTCGAGCGCGACCTCTTCTGAGCCCGGAGGCGTTTCCGAGCTTGACAGCCGGGCATGAATAGCTATAATACAGTCTTACCACCGCGGGGTGGAGAAGTGGTATCTCGTCAGGCTCATAACCTGAAGATCGCTGGTTCGAATCCAGCCCCCGCTACCAACCCGAGGCCGCTGCGCTGAGCAGCGGCCTTGTGCATGCTATCGCCTGACGCCCCCACCATTGAGACTCACGGTCGTTGTCCAGCGCGCCCCGACCTGACGTGCTCGATGGTCCTGTCGGCCCATTCGTCGCAGAAGGGGTTCTCGCCCTTGTTGCCGAGGAGCAGGCAGGGGTCCTCAAGCATCTTGTCCCAGAACAAACGCATGCATTCACGGCACTTCATGAGGCCAACCTGGGCGTCGCCGATCTTCGTCCACTTCATGATGCCGGCGTCAGCGAGGACCTTGGCAGCGCGGGAGTTTCTCTTGTAGAAGTCGCGGTAGCCCTTGGGGCTCTTCGTGACCTCGACCTCGAGGGGCTGTCCGTCGGGGCCTTTGACCAGCGCGCGCGACACGGCCATGTAGGGCATGGCCATCCAGTCCTCAACCACGTGCAGGGTGGTGTTGGTCCGGTTGTCGGTGCCGAAGAAGCAGAGCCAGGCGTCCCACTCGAAGTTCTTGCCGTAGGGGCCCACGCGGTCGAAGGTGGAGCCCTTCTCGTGGTCGGCCACGTATTCCTCGGCGCGGGCGCCGATCGCGGCAATCGAATGGGTGGGGTGCCTGGAGCGTTTGCGTTCGGGTCGCGCGAGGAAGACGTTTGTGACGCTGCCGACGCGCGAGGGCGTGGTGTCGGGGTCGAAGGCGAGCCCGACGGGGCCGTCGGGCCTGGATGGCGCGAACGTTGCGGTGAGGGCCGGGACGGCGACGAGGCCATTCGGCCCGACGGTTTCGAGGAAGGCGTCTATGACCATGTCGGCGCCACAGTTGGGGAGCTTGACGAGGTCGCGGGCAAGCCCAAGCATGCGGAGGTCGCTGTGGAACAGGACGGCGTCGCCCCCCTTGAGCCCGAGTTCGGCAAGTCCGGCCCTGATGTCGGCCTTCGTGACGGCCACGGGTTCTCCCTTTCGTGGTAGAGGTAGCTGGCTGGGAGTATGCCAGTAGCCAGCGAGGGAGTCAAGCGTGGAGAAACGCGCCAGCCTCAGGCCAAGCGGCGCCGCCCCATCAGCGAGCGTCTCCGCCAAGGTGCGCTGCGCCGGTCTTCGGCGCCGCCTCCGGTCCCACCGGCAAGGGCTTGGCCGGCGGCTCGGTACTGACTGCGCCCTCCGGGGCGCGGTTCTCAACGGGGGTGACCTGGTCGCCCTCAACCTTGTTGCCGAAGACCACGATGCGCTCGGCCTTGGGGCCGACGAGGATGCCGTCACCGTTGTAGTCCTTCACGTGCAGCCGCTTGAGCGAGACGTTGTGCGCCTGGAGGAGAAACACACCGCCGCCGCGGCAGCCGTTGAGGTGCGCGTTCTGCCCTTTGTTGCCATCAATGGCCAGGTCCTCCACCGAAGCACCCTCGAGGTGGTAGCCGCTGAGCACGGGGAAGATTGACGTGACCACGGCGTTGGCGCGGCGGCTGTAGTCGTGGTTGAGCATGCGGCTCAGGCCGAAGCGGTCCCCCTCCCGCCAGGTGAGCGAGGCGACGGTGTCGTAGAAGCCGCCGCTGCGGTCGTCGTGGATGTGGACGCCCATGCCGACGTGGAACTTGTCCGGCTCCGCGAGCGACACGTCGTAGTGGCCGTAGCCGAGGTCGGCGGAAAGACGCGAGGTGACGCTCGGCGGCTTGCGGAGGACGGTCTTCTGCCCCTCGCCCTTGACCTTCACGCGGCTCCGCAGGTGGAGGGAGTCCTCCAGGTCGTAGATGCCGGCTGGGATTTCCACTTCGCCGCCGCCCTGGGCCGCCGCACGGTCTATGGCGGCCTGAATCTCGCGGCCCGTCCGGTTCGCTGGGCTGTCCGCAGCGGCGAGCCCCACAAGGAATACCAAGCAACTCACCATGGAACCACCTCCAGACCTTCGGCTGATCGGGCGCACACCACGCCACCGGGAGAACTGCAAAGCAGAGCCCTCTAGGCGCCGAGCAGATTATCCGCTACGATGTCTTTGCGGTCAAGGTGGCCGGGGCATCGCCGCCGTCCGCCCAGGCTCGAGGCCGACCTTCGGTGGCGCAAGGCCGACGCGCTGCGCACCATTGGAGCGTGCCGCGCTGGCCTGGGCCGGCCGGGCCGCCCGCCTCAGGCGTAGGCGTCGCTGACGCTTCGGACGGCTTCCACCCAACGCGAGAGGCGCGAGGTGTCGCCTTCGACGGTCTCGATGTCCTTCAGGTGAATGCAGACGTGCAGGCCCCGGCACGCCTCCATCCCCTCGCGGATGATGCGGCGAATCCTCGCCTCGTCGAAGCCGCAGCAGACCATGTCCGTGGGATTGGGCCGCCAGGAGACGACGTAGTCCGTGCCGATCTGTTCGGCGCAGCGCCGAACGTCGGCCCTCGGGGTCACGGCGATCACGCGCAGGTTCGGTATCTGCCGCAGCATGTCGATCTTCTGCGTCAGGTCCTCGCAGCAGCCGTAGGCCACGAGGCCGAACTGGCGGAGGCCGGGCAGTTGGTATTGGAGCAGGAACTCGTCGTGCTGCCTGGGCGAGACGAGGGCGAACTCCTGGGCGGCGGCGAAGCACCACAGGTCCTTGCGCTTCCGGCCCCGCGCGTTGGGCCGAGGCCACTCCAGCTCACGCGAGTAGGGCATCTCCTGGATGCCGTGGTTGGTCAGCCCGTAGTCGCCCGCGGCCTCGGCGGCGTCCTGGGCCGCCAGCGTCGCGTCGCGGATGAACGCTGCCAGCGCGTGCAGCTCCCTGGGCGATCCGTACATGTCCAGCATCATCTGCTCGAGGCCGCGGAGCATCGTGAGATTCCACGAGATGTCGGCCAGAAAGCCCGAGTAGACGGGGCCGCGGTTCACGTCAATCTCGATCAGGTCGCCAATCGCATCCTGTAGTGGCGCAAGCTTCCGGGCGGTGGCTTCCTCGTCAATCCTGTGCCGGACCGGCTTCAGCTTGGCCACGTCGGCCCAGTCCTTGATGGCCGGCTTGTAGGCGCCGGCGCCGCCCTCCTGCGGCTTGGCCGTAAGCGCCTGCTCAACGCCGAAGAGCCGGCCCCAGCCGCCGTCCTTCACCGCCTCCTCGCCGAGCCAGGGCTCGAGGATGTAGTCGTCGCCCACGTTGTCGTGGAAGATGGCCATCCGCAGGTTGCGCTCGTGGGCGCGGAACAGGGGGTCCTGGCATCGGAGGGTGTGGTCGCCGAACACTTCACGGCACCACACGTTCCACATCCCATAGCTTGCGAGGACCAGGGGGCGGGTCTGCCGCAGGCTCAGGAGGTCGCTCCACAGCTCCCGCCGCTCGGCCTGGATGGGCTTGCTGGCCAGCTCGCGGTACTGCCTGACCAGCTCTCGCAGGACCGCTGCGTCGTTCCGGTGGTTCGTCTTCATGTGGTGCCTCGTTCGCGGCGTCGGGGCGGCCCGCGGCGTCCGGGCGCCTTCGCCACGGCGGCCGGGTTCAGGGGGCCGCGGGCTCACGGCGCCGGCGACAGCTTGAAGTGCAGCGTTCGGGGCTTGGCCGCTTCCCGGATCGCCTCGTCGGCCTGCTCGACCTTCTTGGTCAGGGCGGCCAGTTGCTCCCTCAGCTCGGGCGCCGCGCCGGCAGCGTGGGCCTTCTGGGACAGGCCCCGCCACTGCCTGACCAGGCCCCTAGGGTATCCGTTCCGAGGCGCGTGTCAAGTGCTCCTGCCCGCCAGAGCGGCCGGCAAGGGGGCGCGCGCGTGCTTTGGCACTGTCACTTCCCGTCGTTCCTCGGCGAGCGCGCGCATAGCCTCGTCGAGATCAATGTGCGCGCCCGCGGCCCGCTCCAGTTCCTCGATCTTCGGGGAGATTCCCACGAGTCCTCGCTTGAGTTTGGCGATCCGCTGATCGGCAATGGCGTTGATCACCGGGCCATCGAGCACGTCCCGCTCGCCGATCGTGATGTCCTTCATCATATCGCCGCCGCAGGCGTAGCACTCGTTGATGCTGTGCGAGCCGTCCGTCCGCGGCTTGCGCGAAGTCCTGGCCCGCGCACCCCCGGACAAGTTCGGGCGCGCTTCCTACAACGGGAACCAAATAATCTACGGCTCGAAGAGGAGCCAGCCGCGGGCCGAGGGGGAGTTGTTGGCAAGGGCGGTGACGAACCAGCCGGCCGCGTCCTGGTCGCCCTGGAACTTCATGTTGCGGACGAGGTTGAGGCGAAGCCAGGGGAATCGCTTGGGGACGATGCCCAGCTTCTTCCAGGAGAGTACAAGCTCGGCCTGCCAGAGGTCCTTGCCGTTGTCGGTGACTTTCCAGGAGGCGAGGGCCTTCTGGGGGGTCTCCCAGGCGCCGCCCGCGGCGGCCGCGATAACCTGGTAGTAGGGGACGGCGCTGGCGGGGGCGTCGCGCTCGTCGGGGTTGAGGAAGACCTCGACGGAGGGGTATTTCCATGCGGGGCAGTCGTAGGCGCTGCTCGCCTTACGGGTGGACTCGCTGAAGGCGCAGGGGTCCTGGCCCGGGCAGCGGAGGGCGATGTAGAGCTGCTCGTCGTCGTAGGCGAGGGCGAACTGCGTGGCGCCCGTGTGCGCAGCCATCGAGAGTCGGGCGAACCAGGGGCGATGGTCAACCCATTGCCAGCAGGGCTCGTCGGGCGTGCCGTCAATGGTCGGGGGCTTGGAGACACGCTTGGCCACGGCGATGCGTTCGGACAGGGCCACCATCTTCTCGACGCGGGGCAGGGACGCCCCGCCCACAATCTTACGCAAGGCCTCCTTCGCTTCGGCCGTTAGCTTGGCGGGGTCGCGCTCGCCAGCCTTGAGCCTGGCGTGAACCGCGGGCCAGATGGCGCGGTCGAAGATGTACTGGGTGGCCAGGGCGCCGCGGGCGACCTGGACGCCTTGGATGAACTTGGTGGGGTCGGCGGCGATGAGCTTGCCAGTGTAGGCGGCGAGGTCGAAGTCGGGGGCCAGCGCGTCGCCCCAGAGGAGCGCTTTGAGGACTCTGCCCGGCTCGGCCTTGTCCTTGATGAGGGCCATCGTGTTGTTGTAGGCGTGATACTGCTTCACCGTGACATCGGTGATCTTGAGGGTGGAGGCGAAGTAGTCAATCCGCTGGCCGACGACCTGGCTGTCGGCCTTGGCCTTCGCCGTGTCAAGGAGCTTCCAGAGGGCGTGCATGTCGTCGGGGAGAAACATCTCGAGCTGCTCGTCCCTGTAAAGGCCCCAGAACTTGCCGGTCTGCTTCACGCGCGAGCTGTTCTTGATCCAGGTGTTCTCCAGGAGGTCGAAGTATTGGCGCATCGGCTCGGCGGCGGGGCCGAAGCAGGCGGAGCACCACTGGGCGAGGAGCCGGTCAACGTCCTGGTTGGGGTTCCAAAGCAGCCGCTCGGTGAGCCAGGCTTTCGGGCCGTCGAGGCCGTGGTGGGAGTAGATTTCGGCGTAGAACCCGCTGAGGGGCTTCTTGTTGCCGACGTAGCGGAGCATGTCGGCCAGGCGATGGGTGTAGAGGCGCGGGACGCTGTAGCCGAGGCCGTAGAGGTATTCGTAGATGCCGATGCGGTCGAGCCGCTCCATCCAGGCATCAATCATCGCCAGGTCGGCCTTCTTGTCCTCCGCGTTCACCCAGTTGGCGCGGTTGTAGCACATGTAGACGATGAGGTTGCGCTCGACGGGGAATGAGGGCGGGAGGTCGGCCCCCGCATAGCCGAGGGTGCCGATGAAGCGGCCCGGATGGCTCTCCCGAATCGCCTTGGCTACCTTGTTGAGGAAGGCGTAGTAGCGGTTGCTCTTGGGCGACGTGCGGCCGTTGATCTCGAGCGACGGGCCGTCCATCGCCTTGCAGGCGGGGCACTCGCAGTAGCCGCCATCGGTCATCCCCAGGCTGATGCACAGCTCCTTCGGGTTCTTGTCGAAGAACTCGCGGCACTTGTGGATGACGATCTTCACCACCTCGGGGTTCGAGATGCATGGCCCCGGCCCCGCGCTGTCTGAGGTCAGGCTCCGCTTGTCGCCGACCATTGGGAAGAACTCGGGGTGGTCCTTGCCGAACTTCTCGACGGGGATGAAGCTGTGGATGTTGTGGTGGAACTTGTAGCGTCCGTGGCCCGAGACGATTCGCCACGGGATGGGCGGATGGCCGCGAAGCCACTGGCTGCTGTTGAGCGCGCTGAAGCCGCGCGAGAGGAACACCGGCTCCTCGACCCGCGTGCCGACGGGCACGAGCACCTTCTCGTGCTTCGGGATGACGGTGAAGAGTTCGTTCGGCACGTAGCTCTCGGCGCCCAGGTGCATCCGCACAAAGTCCCACTCCGCATAGGGCGAGCCGGCAAGGACGGCGAACGTAGGGGCCACGTGGACGATGTAGGCATCAGCATCGAGGGCCTTCAGCTTGTCGGCGAACA